>Ga0136554_1000782_pt1 | contig 12215 bp, 9 predicted proteins | sample AntRauTorckE5431_FD_104637 | JGI IMG/M metagenome (GOLD analysis project Ga0136554, IMG submission 104637) | Saline lake microbial communities from Rauer Islands, Antarctica - Metagenome Torckler E5 #431 | ecosystem: Environmental > Aquatic > Non-marine Saline and Alkaline > Saline | place...
CGGGGGGGCGGCGGGGGCGCCGGAGAGACGGAAGCCGGCGACAAAGGACAGGGCCCGCCGCCCGGCCCCTCACAAGGTCAGTGTGCGGGCGTTTTTTTTTTTGTTGCTGTTCATCGCTTTTGAAATGCACGATCTGACGAGACTAGGCACGGCAACTGCTAAACATTTGTCTAATATCACTTCCTCGTATTTTTCTTGTGAAAAAATGTTGAGATAATTCCTCGCGTGTAGGATTTTCTCTTGCTAGCATTGTCTGGGGCGTTCCTCGTGTTGTTGTTTGCCTGCGTCTATGGCCGACTACTAACACATCTACACACATTTCCTGTACTACTCCTGCTCCGCATCCTCCACCTACCCCCTTCTCTTTTAGACCAATTAGTGTCGGGCCAGCCGGTGTCCGACGACGAGGCGACCCGCCACTGCTATTTGGACGGCAAATTCCTGCAGCACTGCTCCGAAGCGCAGCGGGACAACTTCGCCATCTGCGCGGCTGCCGTCACCAACCGAGGCAACGCGCTGGAATGGTGCTCGCCCGCGTGCCAAGACAACGAACAACTGGTAGGTGTGTGTGCCAATAGATTCGAATAGAACATGACAAAAAAAATTTGGTTTCTCGTACATAAAGGGATTCCTTCTCTCCTTCTCCCCCCCTTTTTTCTTTACTCAACGTTTCATCGATCGGCCACGGGCAGTCTGTATTTGTGTGCTTCTAATTTATTTTTCTAACGTACAGGTCAATTTAGCCATTCTCCACGACGGCACGCCGATACGGTGAGCTAATCCTGGCAAGAATAATCAAACGAGTAGATCGAAATAATCGTGTGCAGTGTAATTGACTGAGTAAATATTCCCTCTTTTCATCAGTCTCGCCCACCTTTTTTTTACCCTTTGAGAATCCCTCTCTCGCCAACAATACAGTTACGCGAGCCCCCGGCTGCAGGCATCCCCCGATCTGGTGGGGAAAGCTCTAAAAAACCTGCCGAGCTACTCTTTGAAATGGGACGCCGTGCGCCTCGCGGTATTTACAATACAGACACAAAGAAAAAGAAATAGAACTAGAAGAATACCTACCTGTAGTACGATTGCTCGTTTCGATGTGCTCTTGTGTGCTTCCTTAAATATACAGCTGGACCTTCTACCTTAATTCTCCTACTACTCTATTTCCTTCTCTTCCTACTTTTCCCTCTTTTCCTCTCATGCACTCCCTTTCACCTCTCGCCCACCTCCCAATCCAACAACCACTTGCTTCTCCAGGCGGACCTCTACGCGAAAGACGGCGAGTTGTTCAAGGCCGCCCCCCTCGCGATGCGGGCTGACAAAGGGGTGCTCCTGAGGGTCTCCGCTGGAGACGGCCTCCTTCTTGCGCTCGCCATGCCGTAAGAGAGACAATAGAGAGAGAGAGAGAAGGAAAGATAGAGATGTAATGTCCCTGCTGTGCTCTTTTGTAACGGTCTATTTTGCCCACGTGTGCTTTTCCGCAGGAAATACTCGGCTGTTTCTAGAGAGGGTAAAAGTAAAGAATAAAGCCCTGTGCGATGCTTATTTGTTGTAGTGTTCGATTACTCTCATCTTTCCCTGTCTCATTTCATGTTACTCTTCTACTTCCTTTTCTCCCAGTCTGGTGCGGCGAGAACGGTCGGTGCTGAAAGTGGCGGTGCAGCAGAACGTGCAAAGCGTGTTTTTTGCGGGTCAACATGCGCTCACGGCCGACGGCTCTACAGAGGGCCCACTGGACCCCGACTTTTGGGTGGAGCTGCAAGAATTGGCGGCGGCCCAGAAGGCCGAGAACAAAGGACTGGGGTGGTGCCCCGACGCGCAGGCGGTGGCCAAGCAGGTGGATGACAGATAGGAGAAGAGGGAGAGAGATCGGGAGTGCGTGCGTGTTTGTTCGTGGAAGCTTTTTGAGGGAGAGAAAGAGAGAAAGAACATTGAATTTTCGGAAAGAAGAAAGAAATTGAATGGATGTCACTATCTCATCAAAACTTTCGTTTGTTGCATACCTTATTCTCACGTTTTTTGCTTGCTCTCGCCTCCCATTTGACGACACGTCTCTGTCTCTCGTCTCTGTCTCTTCCTTGCATAGGTGGAGCGTTTCCCCGAGCTGGCTGCGCTGTCGCCGCCCGATGATTGGCTGGCCGAGTGCGCTGCCCGGGCGGCTGAAGAAGCGCTGGCAGCTGAGGCCAAGAAGGAACGGCTGCTGGCGTCGCAGGCGGCCGAAGAAAAGAAAGCCAGCATTTGGGGGGCAGGCTTGAAGGCTACTCCTGGAGATGGCGATGAAGAAGCAACAGGTGGTAGTAATGGAGGTGCAGGAGAAGCAGCTGAAAAGGTGGTAGGAGATGCTGCTGCCACAGGAGAAGCAACAGTTGTGCCTGTCGAAGAGAATGGCAGCGAGGCGAAAGAAGAGCCAGCACCTGAAGCAGCTGCGCCAAACGATGCAAAGGAGGCGTAGATACAGATATGAGCTGGGCCTCATTGGCAGATTTTTAAGCACGAAACGGGGGTGGGGGAAGGCTTCATGCGGTTGCTCTTCTCTCATCGCTACAGTGCAGGGTATTTGGCGGTTAAACGAAATCCACAGCGAGTATAGGCGAGTCTAGTATAATGAGTAAAGTAATAGCTAGGCTTAAGGCTTCGTAGTGAGTTGGCCACGTGTATGTTTATGTACAGGAAAGGTGATGGCAGGTGCGGTAGCGGTAGCTGCCCCTCCTAATTCATAATCATAGTTCGTGCTTCGCCGGGCACTGGCAGATCTTCTGGAGCCGCTGCTGCTGCTGCGCCGACACCTCTTCCTGCTCCAGCTTGACCAAATCGGGCCCTGCTCTACTGGACTTGGCGGACTGGACAAGAAAAGGGGCGTTTTAAGTATAGAAGGAAGTGCCGTGGCAATTCTGGAAATTAAAAAAAGATGCATAATATAATTCTCATTTATTTCTTCGCGATATCGGGATGCATAGTCACTCGAAGCTCGAAGATCTGTCCAGCCTTCAGCCACCAGGTATTTGGGGAGTATTAATACGACTGTACGACTGGGCTATACCAAATACCAAGTGGTTTAAGTATGGGTTTGGAATTGAAGTTGGATCTACTGACTCCTCTGTAATTGCAATCTACTCACCAAACTCATTATAGAAGCCTTTACTCATGAGCGCGCTGCTGGTCGGTTGGTGTGTGATTTATACTACGAGACACAAGACAATATCGTGGTAAAAATGATAACCCCATATCACCTACTGTACCAGAATGCATTGACCATGGTAAAGAAGGCAGCATGGTAACGTACGCAATTAAAGCGCGAACACTGCATTCACACGTACATTCCTAATTGTTTGTTGACCCACGTTTCACCGCCACGACATGAGTGCTCTCGAATTCGCCTTTCTGGCGTGCTGTAAAACCCGCTGGATATCCCGGGTGGTCCCCAAGACAGGCCACCTCGATCTCAAAACCTGCATCAACACACGCCTGCCGGAGCTCTCTTGGACCGATGATATGAATGTATTGAGGAAAACGTGCAATTGCTTCCTTGATCTCTGGAGTTGTCGTGCGTTCGATTTCATCTTTGCACAATGCATTCAGATCGAATCCATCGCTCCCAGGCCATTTCAATCCTTTTACGAGGTTTGCTTGGTAGGTGGAGCGCATCTTACTCCGAGCAGCTTCATTGCCAAATGGCTTGAAATTGAAACTAACAGTACTCAAGACCAACCTGCCTCCTGGTACAAGCAGATCGTATGCTGACTGAATTAATGATTCAATTTCCTTTCCGTGAAGGAAGTGAAGCACTTCGCTAATAAGAATTGCACTGGCACTTCCGCCGACAGCTTCTTTAGAAGGAAATTCATCAGGTAAGCGGCCAAACATTGTTTTGATGCCAGGAAGTCCCAATGCTTCCACTGCTTGCAAATGTCCATGGTCGCAGTCTACAGCCACGATACGAAGAGCTCTTGCAGCATGAGCTCCCATACTACTGTTGAGTTTTTTGTAGAGCTGCTTCTGAACTCCGCCCAAAAGCGCACTCAATATCAATTAAAGGATGTTCACCATCATAGCTTTGAATCCAATGGTCAATAAGAGGGCTATTTGCACCCATTTCAAAGCCAGAACGATTCAAAGTCACCTTGGACCCACCAACTACTACTATTACATCATGCTGGATTGTTGAGAGGCGCAAGAAAGAACTGCTGTAATCGCACTAGGAGCAACAAAGAGCACCAGAGAGTTTTGAATGCTTCTGAATGCTTTTGACTTCGCCCTTCAAATAATTGATACAGCTGTGATGATGAGTTGAGACATTCTCATTGATGCCTGTGAAAACAAATGGGGTCTCATTTTGGTGGTGAATTTAAAAACTCTTTTCACTACCCTTCGAAGCAGATCTAGATCTAGGATTGTTAGTACGATGGTGATGTGGTGCCATCATTGTGTTTTGAATTCGGAGAATTAAAAGCCAAAGTGCATTGCGTGTAAGTGGAGCAGCTGAGCAGCTTCTTAATAGGGAAATTTATAACGCTTATATGGACCCAAAACGTTTACACATGGAGGCATTGGCGATGATGCGTATTTAGCTCTTAGCTCTTGCGCTTACTTAACCCGAGAGCCAAGGGGCGCATCTACCAGCCCCGTGCCTCTGGGTGGAGTATGCCAGTAGTTAACGGCTTCAAGATACGCAATATTTCTACAGAACCCTCGAAGTGCTCCCTAAGAAAACCTTGTTTCAAATAATCATGGGTCTATTTGTGGGCGAATCTGACTTGGAGTAGCCACTTTTTAACGGTATCTTATTTCGCCGTTAGTCGCATGTTCACAAGAACATTCTCAGCCCAGTCAGATTGTTCTGGAGGTTCCATCAATACACAGCTTTTCACTACTTCTTGATGTTTCTTTCCAATATGGAAGTACAATCTAATCCAATCACCAGCAGCAAGGTAGTAAAGGCACCTGCTAAAGCCATGCAGACTGTTCTGAAGGCCCTGCGCTCTGAACGTTTTGTTTATCTAACGGGCTCCTTTCTGTGCCGTAAATATGCATTTTTTTCTCAAGGGGGACTTTTGCTGGGTCGATCCAGCATACTGTAGCCTCGTCGTCAGGACATGGATATGCGCTGCGCCTTTCACCGTGAAGATGAGAGTAGTGCTCATTTCTTATGAGCTACAACGGAAGCATGCCGAAACAGAAGTGAAAAAGACAAGTGACAGGATATCGTAGCAAGAAGATGCTTCAAATACTGTAGTCTTACCACTTTCTCTTTATCGTCGTACTTCAGCTTGTGATACCAGGGCTTGTACCAAAGGTTGATGGCTGCAGTCTTACCATCTTCGTCCGGCTCGCTGACTACTTCATGCCACCAGCGACTTGGAACAAATAAAAGGTCACCCGCTTCAGCCCGGCATGTAACCTAGGCATCAATCAATAAGAGGAAACGTGAAGATATATCGTGAAGGGTTGAAGATACAAGTACATGTGTGTACCGATGAGGCCTTGGAAAAGTCAGGGAATGATTTCAAGTCTGGTCGACGAAGGTTGATGGGAGAGTAGGAACTTATATTGAGGGCCATCTTCGCTGTCTCAGATGCTGGTAGAGATTTTAATCTTGTCCGATTCAATAGTATTCGATTGACTGCAATTGAAAAATTGTTGCCTATGTCGAGAACTGTTGCATTATACTGGGAATGTTCGAGTGGAGTTCCATGATATAAAATTGAAGATTGAAGCGGGTCGAAAAGCTTGAAAACTTTTGCGCCGCGCACAACAGCCATCAAATTTTCCTAAATTGGCGAAAGTTATGGAGCGAATGTTAAATAAACACAGACAAATACGATAAGAAAGAGAAAATGCGTTACCTTTCGATCGAAGTGGAGGTTCCCCACAGTTCCACCTGCTCCCAACCACAACAAGCGAGTTGACGGAACAAGGAAATCTGCGAACCGAAGATCGGACATACCCGCTTCAGTTTTAAGTTTGCTCTTTCGGTCAAATGCAGGCCCAACATCTTTGAAAAAACTTTCGAAGGGGTCAAGCTTAGCTTTCGCAATGTCAGCTTTGATTTGGGCAAGCTCCGCGTATTCAACGTAGACGTACGGTTCATTGCTCACATCAGGAACAGCACAATCCCATTCTTTTGCACTAGTATTCGAGTGATCCTCTTCCAGACATTGCGACTGCGAAGCTGGTTTTCGGTGCAAAGCCTGAAAAAGTTGCTTCGTTGAGAGCTCCACTTTCGCTGGGCGGGCTAGTGCGTAATGAGCTCTGAAATCTGACTTCGCCTCTGTCTCAATGATAACTTCCCCCGATGGATCAACTTCAGACTCAACCTCATGAAGCTGATTCTTATCATCTAAAGGAGGCAGCCACACTTGAATTGGCTCCACGGAGTCAAATTCACCGTTATGACTGACTGCAACGCTCCAAGTAACGTTCGGCAGGCGTTCTGCGAGACCTGCCGTGCTCCATGACTTCACTGCAGGCCAATTGCGCACTGCGCCCTTGAAAATCACCGGCTTTGATGCAGCTACCAAATTCATAAATTGAATAGCAGTGGGAACGCCATTAAATTCAGAGCATGCTTTTACTGATGGCAGCTGCTCGTGCACGGCCTTCTCGGTAGCTGACCCCTCGAGGTGGCCGTGGCTGAAGGATTTGTCATACGGCAGTAACATATAGTTGACGAGCCATTGGTAATCTGACCACGAGCAGCGCAAACCCTTGGCAGTTCTTTCAGCTTTACAAAATGCCTCGGCGTAATCCTGTGCAGCTCCAACTTGAAAACTTGCTAGCCATGCCTTGTTTGGGTCGATTCCTTCGCTATCGACCCATTGAACGAACTCAGCTTCTACATCTGGCGATTTCCACTCGTAATCTTTAACCTTCAGGGCTTCATCCCAGGTGTATGCGATGTCTTCAGCACAAACTCTGAGAGTAAAGAGAGGGCAACTTATTCCAAGTAGGGCCAGCATATAGTTCAGCGGGCTTCTCATAATGGATCTTGGTGCTGTGACTGCTACAAGACGCAGTCTGATAGCAAGTTGAAAATTAGGACGCTTATAAGTATAAAGTCGGCTCGGACGTGCTATACGTAACTTCAATCAATCCACTAAACGGCTGAGCTCGTTCCACCAAGCTGTAGTTCCAAGGGTATCTACATCCTTGCTACTGTTAGCTCATAAGCTTACTCAAGGTACTGTACTTGTAAATACTGTTGTAGCTACTTACTAAAACCGTACATCTGTAATCTGTACCAAGTCTGTACAGTAACTACAGAGCTACGGACTTGACTGTACAGCATAAGTAGTACTGTACAGTGTACAGTAGAGAGTAGAGAGTAGAGACGCGACGCTGGCTATCTGTGCTTGCACACAGAAATAAAGGGGAAAAAAAAGAAAAAAAAGAGATGAGAATCACTACGTTTCTACCTATGGACTGTTTCTGTACCTACCCTAACTACGTTTGGGTATATCCAGGGGCAAAGCGAAGCGGAAGAGGCTCTCGTAGGGAGTGAGGCTAACCCCTTCCAAAGGGCATAAATGAAAAAAATACCGGAGGAAGAGGGTTCTTGGGCGTCTCGGACAGAGATAGCACCTCTGGTCGGCAAATTTGCTGTTATGCAGGCGATAAGGGATGCTGAGAAGGGTGTACACCCCACGGCGGCTGCTCGGAAGCTGCTCGCCCCAGTTGGTTACTCCTTGATTCGAGGAATCGATAAGCGCCGAAGTCAGAGTCGCTTTGCGGGTTGCAGATCTAAGGATCCTCGATTTTCCAATCAGATGAGGGGCGGTACTCCGCTCCGGCTGGCAATTTTCCCAAGTGGGGTTTGCTTGCTCGCATAGTGCACTCTGGCGCACTTGGCAACATCTTTCAAATCCCGCTCACCATTTATCACCAACTATAGCAATACCTCGTTTATCGGGCGCTCATAGTACTTTGATCTATTCTTATTCGTTACGAGGAGAGAGAGAGAGAGAGAGAGAGAGGGAAGGGGGGCGTTGGGTGAAAGCCTGTGCCTGTTAGGCCGCGATTTTTTAATTTTAGAACTAAAACGAAGAACAGGCGAGAGGAAATGAGGAAAGAGGGCCATTTCCCCTTCCCCAGGTACGTCATCAATTGGATTCGAAAAAGAAGAGAACCATCAAATCCGGATTGCTAATCAGAACTGAATCAGAGGTAAAGTCTGTGTGTCTAGTATAGTCGAGGTGTTATTGGTAGTAGGGCCAAATAACAAATAAAATTAAGATTATTGTACATTTTCATCCTAGATCACAAGACTGACTTTAGGGAAAGCAACGAAGCCAGGCACCAAGAAGCCTCCGCATAAGAACAAAGAAAACAAGAACGAGCAAGGAGCAAGAAGTGGGAGCGGGAAGTAAATAAATCACTAGAAGGCCTGGATTAATATTAGACCAGGACCGAAGCCAATCACAACGGGGAATGTCAACACCGAACCCAGCTCTTCGCTTGGAGGACCAGAGTCAACGCCGATGGAGTTACCTCAATCGCCACCGCGGGCAATAAAAACGAAGAAGAGAAATAGAGCCATGTATCTTCGTTCGCCAGTTCTTCAATAGCGCTGTGTTCAGTTCGCGGTTTCTACTTCAACCGACGCGAGCACTGCGGCACTTGAAGTGACACACCAGCCCATATCGTCAATTCGGGAGAACAAAAGAGTGTGTGAAGCACCCTTACTCGCTTTTCTTTGATGGCGTCTTTGCCTGCATCAAAGTTCTGGTAAATTTCAGCACCGGTGCTTCGACAGCATGATGGAACACTGTGGCAATTACCAGAGAACCCACAGCACCCATAGCATACAACTTCAGCATGTAGAAAACCCATGCTTGCGGGTCAGAAGGAGTCTCGGGGAGTGGCAACAAGCGGTGGTTGAAATTCAGATATTCCAAAAGCCGAAAGTGAATCAAGTAGCTGGCATAGGAAACGCGCCCAATCGGTGCGAAGATTTGCAGAGAAAAGAATGCTCGGATCCACGACGACGACCAATCGTGCGATGCGGGCACCAGGGCACGGTACAGGAACGTGCCCGCAGAAGCAGCAGCGAGGAGGCGCAAGGCAGCTGTAGCAATAAATTGAGCCTCAATGGGCGCTTCATCTTCTGGTGGGATGCATGGAATCGCTAAATTCACTCCAGCCATGACCGTGAATAGGAGGCAAGCAATTGAAAAGGAGGACCGACTAGAATTCTTGTCGGTTTGTTTTGACATCTGTGCAAGCAGCACGTTTGTGGCCAAGAAGCCTCCAGCCGCGAAAGGCCCGAACCGAGTGTAGGTGGGAAGGTACATGCCGTTCATGAACACGTGAGCAAGGGACGCTGCAGAATTGGTCGTGTGCCAGGTGTGGCCGTACGTGTCAGCGATCCACTTGTAAGAATTGTCGGTTTGCAACAAACCGTAGTGGCTGGATTGCCCCAGCTTGAATATGTTCAAGGTGTCTTTCTCAAACAAGGCTCCACAGATCACGATAGATGTAATGACAAGTCCAAATAGAACAAGACGAAGTGCTTTGATGAGGCCTTCTTTGTCGCGATCTCCACGGATCTGGCGCATCAGTCCCACGAGCAGCACCAAGACCACCGAGCATTGGAAGTCCACAGAGTTTGACCACATCAGACTCACAGTAAAAGCACCCCACTTGGACACGTCCACGCAGTTTCCAACGAAGGCAAGGTTTGCCAGGATTCTCTTGTAGGTGGGTACGCCGTCGTTGTAGGGAGGGTCCCAGTTGTCGCCCATGCAGAGGCCGACGATGATAACAAAGACCATTGCAGGAAGCATCCGCATCGCTCGCTTCACTACGAATTGTACAAGCGTTGGTTGCTTCTCTGATGGAGCTGAAAGTAGCCGATACGTTAGCAGAAAGCCTGAGAGCAAGAAACAGATATCAACCTGCGTGCCGCCAGCCTGTAATACGCTGTAAACTGGGTTCTTGCGAAAGCCATCCCATAGTGTTCCCGCTGAGGGCAGATGAGCTGTCGAATGAAATCAACAGCCAGGTACAGAAGCAAAAAAGCAATGTAAGAGGAGACGACACAAAGAAGAATTGTGAACAATGAAGCAATGCTGCATCCCCTTGGCTAGAAATTTTGCTACAAGCTAATTAGTTATGAAATTTGCACATCGCACCGGTGGTCATCATCGCAGCATGAAGGCCGATCAATGAGAGGTGCGTTAAACCTCGCATGCCTTCCACAGGTCCGAACCAAACATCTGACCCTTTCTCTTTACTCATGAGCCTTATTCTTTGTGGTTATGTTGCGGACGAGTCTTCAGTGCTTCAACTGGCGTATATATGCAGGAATGCAGAAGGTGGAGCTGCTCAGCTGCTATGCTCCTCGTTGAAATAAAATTCCGCCGGAACGATTCAAATTACAGGGTTGATTTTACAGTACCCGTATCATAATCGGCTCGTGCTCAGGATTCAGGATGTACGTAATTACGTAAGTAGAACAACTTACTCTTGAACAATAGGCAAATGCGAGAACATTGTGCTCCTGGTTTTGTTTTGGTGGGGTGTTCCATCACGCAAGCGACCAGCGACCAATACGCAGCTCTGTGCTATTTGCCGATGTTTGTTTTACAACCGGCGTGAATATTTTTATCGGATCTCCGGGGAGCATCCGAGCTCCGAGGGCGTTCTCGATGTAGAAGTTCCGCCATCGCCATCGAGCTTTCTTCGGGGCAGGAAGAAGGACACGTAGAACCTAGAGGTGGAATGGAGGCGGTGTGCGATGTGCGAGACAAATATTACGTAGACCACCAATCGTTTCTGTGCGTAAAGTCAATGAGAAATTTAGCTCCAATGTCCAATCCAAGATTCCCTACTAGACTACCAGCACCATTCAGTAATAAGTATGTTGTTAGGTGAGGCCAATCGAGGAGGGTCATGCACATGCGAAGTCAGCACAAGGCATAAACCACCGGATAACCCATATAGACGTCGACGTGATTCAGTCTCGCGACACTTAAGATTGCTTTGGGAATGTAAACACTGCGGCAAGGGGCAAATGGTCCGAGGGGCGGGTCGCCGAAGGAAGGCCGTGAGATTGAAGAACCGGTAACTCGTGGGCGTCAACAGGGAGGCGCACAGCTCTGCGCCACACGTAAGTTTGAAGAGGACAAAACGATCATAGCAAAAAAGAAAACAATACAAAGAAAGATGAAGAGTGGAAGAAATTCAATTGAATGCAATAATAGAATGCGAGAACCATAACGAAGCAGTGCATGAAAAATGGGTCGAGCTTGACTGGATATGAACGGGGTTGCTGCATGTCAAAGTGCCAGCGTGAAGAAAGCAGTAGCAACAGAAAAAGAAAACAACAACGAAGAAAACAACGAAGAGAAGAAAAGCCCCTCAGAAAAGAACACGAGATAACATTTTCGAGAATGGGCGTGGTTGGGGGCTTGTTTATTTCTTACTGCAGCGTGAGGGTGCCTGGCGTGTACAACAAGTGATCAATGCAGCTGAGCCGCTTGCCCCGAGCCGAGGTTACCCCAGCTCCTGCGCCCATCCCCAGCTCCTCTGCAGCATTTCCCGTGGCACTTTTCAAAACTTCGGCGCCTGCAATCGCTGAGGCTTCGAAAGATTCTCCTCTTCTCTTTGCGCCGCCAGAATGTGCTCCAACGTCGTCGTCGCATTCGTCGTCCTCGTCATCGATATAAGCCTTGTCTTCTCTTGTGCTCTCTGTGTCTGTTGTACTCAAACTCGACTCTTGTCGCAGCCGCGATGATGAAATCCGAGGCAGCGCCTTCCGAGAAGGCAGTCGAGGCACGGGCAATCCAACGTAAGCGCACGAAAAACGCCACGGATGCGCACAGGCCTTGCGATCGAGGCCCTGAAATCAAAACGATCCAAATAGAAGATAATCAAGCGAATGATGTCATTTGAAATGATAATATATCCTCGATCACAGCCAGATTTAAATCTATCAATCAGCAAGAAGTCCGTTGCTATATTGCCTGAAACAAAGGGCTTCGTATAACTTAAGGCGACGTATACAAGGACGCACAAACGCACAGATACCATCGTCATCTATCGAAGCCCCACCTTCAGGTTGAAGCCGCGGTCCGAGACTTTCCCGCTCGGGAGCCGCCCCAGCTTGAGCAATTGCACGGGTGGCGATTTCGGCCCACTGTTGAAGTCGCCACACACAATACAGGGGGGCAACCGAGGTTTCATAGCACTGCTGCTACCGCTGCTACCGCTGCTGCTGCTGC
>Ga0136554_1000783_pt1 | contig 12209 bp, 10 predicted proteins | sample AntRauTorckE5431_FD_104637 | JGI IMG/M metagenome (GOLD analysis project Ga0136554, IMG submission 104637) | Saline lake microbial communities from Rauer Islands, Antarctica - Metagenome Torckler E5 #431 | ecosystem: Environmental > Aquatic > Non-marine Saline and Alkaline > Saline | place...
GTCGCCAAACAGATGCTGACCATTGACCCTGTCGCCCGCTCATCCATGTGGGAAGACCTGCAGGCGGGACGACCGACGGAAATAGACTGGATAAACGGCGAGGTTGTAAAGCTGGCAGAGTCTATGGGCGTCAAAGCACCGGTCAACCAGACACTCGTTGAGCTGATGCATCAGCAGGAACGCAACCGTAAGCCCTGGGATCCAGGATCGCTCCTTTCAGCCATTAAAAAGGCCGGACTCTAACAGGCTCACACCATCCCTAAAGCTGAGTGACTTTTAGCGTGGTTATTAAGCCGGTTGCGCTCTATCGATTGAAAAAAGCTTTCACCTTTTTTCTTTCAATTAATTGTATTAACTATAGTGCATCACGTTATATTGTGCAGACAGTGCCTTAGAGGTTTTTCTAATCTGCCGTAATGGCGATAGACGTTCACTATTCCGGGCATAACAAATACTCAGAGCACAGCACCTTTTTTGTCTTATAGTGTAGGTTCAAAATAAGGGTTGTTTGTAAGACCGAATCAGGAAAGAGAAATGACAGATAACAATAGCTCGGGCGGAAAATGCCCTGTGATGCATGGTTCCCACACCCAACATCAGGGAGATCCTGTTGCGTGGTGGCCGGAGAATCTGAATCTCGATATCCTTCACCAGCATGATACCAAGGTTAATCCTCTCGGCGAGGACTTTGACTATCGGGAAGAAGTAAAGACGCTCGATCACCGCGCGCTTGAAAAAGACATGTACGCGCTGCTGACTGAGAGCAAAGAGTGGTGGCCGGCTGACTGGGGCACCTACGGTGGTTTCATGATCCGTCTCACGTGGCATGCAGCCGGCACCTACCGCGTCGCCGATGGCCGGGGCGGCGGTGGTACAGGCGCTCAGCGTTTCGCGCCGCTGAACTCATTCCCGGACAACGGCAACCTGGACAAGGCACGCCGGCTCCTATGGCCGTTGAAGAAAAAGTACGGCAGCAAAATCAGCTGGGCGGACTTGTTCATCCTGGCCGGTAACATTGCGTACGAGTCATTTGGTTTGAAGACTTTCGGTTTCTCCTACGGCCGCCCGGACATCTGGCACCCCGAAAAAGACATCTACTGGGGACCGGAGAAAGAGTGGTTGGCGCCGTTTGAAGAGCGCTACGACGACATCAACAAGCCGGAAACCATGGAAAACCCGCTGGCTGCTGTCCAGATGGGCCTCATCTACGTGAATCCTGAAGGTGTCAACGGCCAGCCTGATCCGCAGAAATCCGCTGATCATATCCGCGAAACCTTTGCCCGCATGGCGATGGGTGACGAAGAAACTGCGGCGCTGACCGCTGGCGGTCACACGGTCGGCAAGGCCCACGGTAACGGCGACGCAGAAGCACTTGGGCCGGAACCGGAAGGCGCGGATGTTGAAACTCAAGGCTTTGGCTGGATGAACCCGAACATGGACGGAAAGGCCTCCAACGCGGTGACCTCCGGCATCGAAGGTGCCTGGACAGCCAACCCGACCGTGTTCGACATGGGTTACTTTGACTCATTGTTCGGCTACGAATGGCAGCTGACGAAGAGCCCGGCTGGCGCCAACCAGTACGAGCCGATCGACATGAAAGAAGAGCACATGCCTGTCGACGCAACCGACATGAAAACGCGCGTAAAGCCGTTGATGACTGATGCCGACATGGCGATGAAGGTTGATCCGAAGTACCGTGCGATCTGTGAAAAGTTCATGGCAGATCCGGACTACTTCAAAGACTGTTTTACCCGTGCCTGGTTCAAGCTTATTCACCGTGACATGGGACCGAAATCCCGTTACATCGGCCCGGACGTACCGAAGGAAGATCTTATCTGGCAGGATCCGGTTCCCCAGGGCGAGACCAACTACATCGAGGAAGTGGTAAAAGCGAAGATCGATGAAGCCGGACTCAGCCTGAATGAGCTGATCACCACTGCCTGGGACAGCGCACGTACCTATCGTGGTTCTGACATGCGCGGTGGCGCTAGCGGTGCACGGATCCGCCTGGCCCCGCAGAAAGACTGGCAGGGCAACGAGCCGGACCGCCTGACCAAGGTGCTCAAGGTCTATGAGAAAATTTCCTCCGAAACCGGCGCCAGCATTGCTGACTTGATTGTTCTCGGCGGTAATCTGGGCGTAGAAAAGGCTGCCAAGGCTGCGGGCCACGAAGTTCACGTGCCGTTCCACAAAGGTCGAGGCGACGCCACTGACGCGCAAACCGACGCAGAGTCTTTCGAGCCTCTGGAGCCGCTGGCAGATGGGTTCCGCAACTGGCAGAAAAAAGACTACATGGTCAAGCCAGAGGAGATGCTTCTGGACCGCGCCCAATTGTTGGGCCTGACTGCACCTGAGATGACCGTCCTGCTCGGTGGCATGCGGGTGCTGGGTACTAACCATGGTGACACCAAGCATGGCGTGTTCACGGATCGCGTTGGCCAATTGACCAACGACTTTTTCGTGAATCTCACCGACATGGCGAATAGTTGGGAGCCCACGGGCAAAAACTCCTACAACATTGTGGATCGCAATAACGGCAACACCAAGTTCACTGCGACCCGTGTTGACCTGGTGTTCGGTTCCAACTCAATCCTGCGTGCGTATGCAGAAGTGTATGCTCAGGACGATAATGAAGAGAAGTTCGTCAAGGACTTCATCGCTGCATGGACCAAGGTAATGAACGCCGATCGTTTCGATCTGGCCTGATCATTTCCTTGCAGTGAAAAGGCGTGGCCGGTAACGGTCACGCCTTTTTTTGTGCCTGAGTGGATTCCCAACTCATTCCGCCCGCAGCGTTAAGTTGTTCATGAACCTGCTGGCCTTGCTTTATACTATGACTACCCTGATCCTCTATCCTAATTGAAACAACTAAGGTGTAACGTTTGAGCCCATCCGGTAACCCTGATTTAGCCAATGCGTCACTGCAGCTAGACGCCGCCATGGCAGACTTCGCCAGCGCCCGTCGGGCTGACAGCAAAGCGTCCAGCATGGATCTGCTGGAACGCGCGCGCCAGATAATGACAATGCCCGGCGGTTTTGATGAGCTTTATCGCCGCGTCCCGGCACTGGAAGCAGCCGGCATCTTCGGTACCAGCGACTGGTCCCGGCCGGCCCTGCTCAAACCTGTACTGGCCAAGCAATCATTGAGGGCAGCGGGTGGCGTTATCACTATTGTCGAAGCCATCAGTCAACTTCGTATGCTGGCAGTGGTTCGCAGAGATTATTTTCACCCGGGCATTTCGTCAGAGCAGGCTTCGCATTTCCTGACTCAGATCATGGCGCTCAATCTTGATCTGTTATCCGGAGCCTTGTCTGAGGCTGATCGCGAACGCCCAGACCAACTTGGCGTCATCGTTCAGTCACTCTATCAATACCTGGTTGAGCATCTGGGCTACGGCAGCCTGTTGGACAGCCTGGTTGGCGAAGTCTGGCGCCTGTTGGAACAACGCCCCGTTCAGGTCGACAGCATCCGCGAAATGATCGGCCAGATTGCCACCTGCCTTTACGACCCCTCCCTGGACACCGCAGGTAACGACAACGCGACCCGACTGGTACGCACGCTTTTTGCCCCGACGCCGGGAAGCAAAGAAGATCCTGGTACGACTGTGTACCGTGAGCGGCTGGAATATATGGACGATGCAGGACTGGCCAAAGAAGCATCATCCTTCGCCTACCACATGTACGATACCGGTCTGGCATCACCCTATCACGCTGTTTTCATACGTTATTTACGGGAACTGGAAAAAAACGAACTGCTTCCCGAAGCACTTGGTCTGACAATGACCGGCCGCGATGACCTGTTGTGCTACAGCGAACTGGTCAAAAAACTGATTGATGAAGCCATCTTTCCTGAAACCTGCCAGGCCGTTTATGGCCTGGCCATGATGCTCGAGCGGGGGTCATTGTTCACGCCGGCCGTAGCCCAGGCGCTCTGGCGGCAGATCGAACTGCGTGTCTCGGATGAAAATCGCGAGCTGATACGCAATGTGTTCGGAGACGCCCACCGGCCACGGGTCTTCCTGCTGGCTGGCGTGCTCAACCTTCTGGGACAGCCCCTCGGCGTGGGCCAGGGCAACAACCCCAGCTGCCAGTCAGCCATCGGCCTTTGTCTGTGGGCAGATCACGAAGCCGACTACCTTCTGCAGCTTCTTGCCTGGGCCGCCCGGGACAACGAAATCCTGATACGATTCGAGGGAGACGAGGTATCGTCAAAAGATCTTGAGGCGGGGCTGGTTACTGAAACACCCGTGGACGTTGACCCGGTATCGCTGGTTCTGATCCCTCATCTCGACCGGATTTACGGCGAAATGTGGCGCCGTTGCAGCGATCGCGACGACGATGCCCACCGCTGGATCAACCCGGAGTTTTATGGCTGGTGGGTCAATCACGGGTTTAAGGTTGTCAGCGACGTCACAACCGGGGAAATCACTGACTACGACGGCTTCATCCGGCACTTCTATGCCAGCTACCACCCTTTCTTCAACGACAACATGCCATTGATTCACCCACAACCGGCTGGCATAGCCGTTACCGACAGCGCTGCGCGCTTTGTGGGCCGCCATGCCATCGTCATCCGGCGGGTGTGCCTGAGTCCGGACAGTGAAATGCGGGTGTATTTCTTCAATCCCAATAACGACAGCGGCCAGGATTGGGGCCAGGGCATCAACTGCTCAACGCGGGGTCATGGAGAAATCCGCGGGGAGGCCTCCCTGCCCATCGCAGAATTCGCCTCCAGGCTCTACGCGTTCCACTACGACAAACTGGAGCTGGGAAACATTGACGCCGTGCCCGAGGATGAAATTGCCCGGGTGGCGGAAATGGCTTACGGAAGTTGGGCGGCCGATAGCGCTTAGCGAAAACGCCCAACCTGACCCTGATCAGTGGCCCATGTGATCCATGTCGCCGATGGACTTAACCCTGATCTTGATATTCATAGCACTGGTCCCCTCGAAAAACAGCGTCATTGCGACGCTTTCGTTGCGCACCAGTCCACGGTCCAGGTCATCCAGCATAAAGTGATAACCCCGTGGCTCCAGAGCCACGGTTTCACCCGCCGGAATGGTCAGCCCACCTTCCACATATTCCATGGTGACGAGGTCGCCCTTCATTTTACTTTGATGAAGGGTAACGTCTCCGGCCTTGGTGGTTTCCGCGTCGGTGAGGGTCACGGAGCTGTCGCCGTTGTTGGTGATTTTCATGTAGGCGACACCTTTTGAAACGCCCGGCGGTGTTTCCCGGCTCCAGGGATCACTGATCGTGATCGCGCCCTCGGTGTATGTTTCTGCAAGCGCTGCGGCGGAAAGCAGAAACATAATCATCATTGTTGTGACCGAAAAAATCGCCTTCATAGAAGTCTCTGTCGTTAGGGTTGGGGAAAAAGCGTCGGGCGTCCGATTTGCCTGCCACGCCGTTATAATACCGAAATTGGACAAGGTTATCGTCGCGTCCAGTTGTTAATCGGTCGCGGGTCGGACGGGTCGGAATGACCAAGGGAACTAAGACGTCAAAAAATGTTCAACTGGCAGTGCCATACGTCAACGAACAGGAGTTAAAAATGAACGTAATGTCAGTGTTGAATCAGGTAATGAAACAGGCGCAAGGCAGCAAGTCCGGCGGGAGCGGGTTCGACGTCAACAAAATGATGAACAGTGTCGGCAGCCAGCTGAAAGGCAGCGGAGGGTCAGGCTCCGGTATTGACGTGAAAAGTCTATTCGGCGGCGGCGCTCTCGGCCTGATGGTTGGCTCCAAGCGCGGTCGCAAAATGGGTGGAACAGCCCTTAAGTATGGCGCGCTGGCGGGCGTCGGTGTGCTGGCGTGGAAAGCCTACCAGAGTTATCAGGACGGCAATCAGGGCGCCAATCAGGGCACTGCAGCATCCCAGCCACAGCAGCAAGGCCAGCCGATCGAGCAGCTTCAGGGCCAGCAACAGGAACAACGCGGATTGGAAATCCTGCAGGCCATGATCATGGCCGCCCGGGCTGACGGCCACATAGACAGCAACGAACGCGCCCTTCTGACCCAGGAAATCGAAAAGCTCGGCCCGGATGATGAACTTAACGCCTGGATCCAGAAGCAGTTCGACGCCCCGCTGGATGCCGAAGCTTTGGCCCGAAGTGCCGATTCCCCGCAAGCCAGCCGGGAAATCTACGTCGTCAGCGCCGTCATGATCGACGACCAGAACCCCATGGAAAGAGCCTGGCTTGAACAGCTTGCCAACGCCCTGAAGCTGGAACCTGCCCTGACTCGCGAGCTGCAGCAGCAGATCCAGGCAGCAGCCACGCAGTAATCGACCTATTTTGACGCTCTGGGTAGCGCACGCTGTGAACGTCAAAACGTCATCGCACTGACATCCGGGTGTAACCTGCAGACGCCATTGTTCGGATATGACTCCAGTCATCCGAACAAGAGGACGTTTGCCGGAATGACCGCTAAATCTGCACACAAGCTGACCGTTTATCTGCAACATGCACTCCGCTGCCTTTTGCCCCGGATGTTTTGGCAAAACCGGCGCAAAGTACTGATGGAAACATTCCAGCAGTTCACCGCCGAGAGGCGGAGCGAAATTCAACAACGAGCGGCCTACTATAATCGGCTGAACCAGCCGTTCACGCCGTCGGAAAGCGCGGAAACCACCGGGGATTTCCGGTTTTCCGGTAAAAGCACAGCCTACTGCATCGACTTCAGCCGCCTGATCCGCTGCTTTCCCGGCAATCGCAAAGTGGATTATCAGTTTGGAGACGTCACGGCCGTACCCGATCAACCCAGATTCGTAAAAAGTCGCCCTGTCCGCCGGGACAGCAGCAACCGGAACTCAGTACTGCTGAAATTGAATACCATCCGCCACTACCATTTTGTGACTGACCGACTCGCGTTCGCCGACAAGAAACCCATGGCCGTATGGCGCGGAAAGTCCAATCGTTCCCATCGCATCAAATTCGCCTCCCGCTTTGCTGGCCACCCGTTTTGCGATATCGGCTGCACCCGTCACAAAGAGCCGGAAAAACAGCCATATCACAAAGACTTCATGAGCATCGAAGACCAGCTTGAGTATCAGTTCGTGGTCAGTGTCGAAGGCATAGACGTGGCCACCAACCTGAAGTGGATCATGGCATCCAACTCCCTTTGCATGATGCGTCGGCCGACATTCGAGACATGGTTTATGGAGGGATCACTGGTTCCCGGCTACCACTACGTGGAACTGGCAGAGGATCATTCGAATCTGGCAGAAAAGGTAGAGTATTACTCGGCCCACCCGGCAGAGGCGGAAGCCATTATTGCCAACGCCCAGGAACATGCAGCTCGTTTTCGAGACGAGCGAATTGAATGCATCACGGCATTGTTGGTAATGCAGAAATATATGGACCTGAGTCACCAGACCACCTGGCAAAGTACAGCACTTCAGCCAGGCTGACCCGTTGGCCGGCCGTAAGATTCAGGGCGTAACCCGCGCCAGGATTTCGGGGGATTGGGACAGCGGCAGGGCAAGAATGACGCCCTCGTTCGAGGATGGGAAAATCCCCGAAATTGCCGTCACATTGACCTGGTGCGAGACCAGAACCGCGGGAAACCCCTTCTCAAGCCCGTTAACCCGCTCAATCGTCTCTCTGGTCTGCTCAGGCTCATAACTGCGGTTGCGGAAAAATGAATTCAAAGAGGGCCACTCCGTCACCTCGCCCACATCCATTTCTGTGGCCGTGTCCATACACCGACACCACTGGCTGCTGAACACCCGAGCCTGGTTGATACCATGACCGGCAAGCAGAGGCTTCCAGGCTCGGGCCTGATCCCGGCCGGTATTGCTCAGATTGCGCTGGGTACGGCAATCGCCGAGTTTGAAGTTGGCAGGGTCTCCGGTGCCCGGTGCCAGGGCGTGACGCAGCATCAACACCGCCTCGCCGTCTCGAAGCGCCTGCCAGGCAACCGACTCGTCGGCTCTGGCAAAATGGGGTGCCATCAGGATCGCGCTCATCAGAACAACCAGAAACGCCGCCGAAATCAGTCGATTTTTCATAAAGGTCCTCGCTTTTTAAAAAACCTTTTCCCGTAGCGGAGGCGCGCCAGGAAATCAGGCTATAAAAAGATACGTGGAATCCAATTACCAGGCTCACAACAACCCGAGGTAAACTGCCCGGGATTCGCCGCGTAAAGGAGCCAACCATGCCAATCTGGGTCGATGCCGACGCCTGCCCCGTACCAATTCGTGAAATACTCTGCCGTGCGGCCGCCCGCTGGCAAGTCGAGACAACCTTTATCGCAAATCACATCATCAACTTGCCACCGAGTCCCTACATCAAACGCCGCCAGGTTCCGCAGGGCTTTGACGTTGCCGACAACGAAATCATCGATCAGATGCACGAAGGCGACCTGGTCATCACCCAGGATATTCCCCTCGCGGCTGAAGCCATCGAAAAAGGTGCAGACGTTTTCAACCCCCGTGGCCAGGCCTTTACCAAGGAGAACATCCGCCAGCGCCTTGCCATGCGGAACTTTATGGAAGAGATGCGAGACGCCGGGCAGGTCACCGGTGGCCCGGCGCCGTTTGGCCAGACCGACCGCAAGGAATTTGCCAACAAACTGGACCGTTGGCTGCAGCGCCATCAAAAAACCTGATTCTTTTTGTCGATCGAAGGCCCCAGCATGTCTCAGACTTCCAGTTTCTCTGCCCTTGCCCGACTGCTCAGGTATGCCCGCGGTTATCGCCGGCAAATCATTGCGGCTTCCACCTGCTCTGTCATTAACAAGCTGTTCGACATTGCCCCGGAAATTCTCATTGGTGTTGCCATTGACGTGGTCGTTAACCAGGAAGAGAGCTTTGTCGCCGGACTGGGTTTTGAAACCGCTCAACAACAGATCACCATTCTGGCCGTGCTCACCTTCTTCATCTGGGCGGGCGAATCCGTGTTCGAATACCTGTTCCAGATCCTCTGGCGCAACTTGGCTCAGCGGCTGCAATCCGATTTGCGGCAGGATGCCTACGAGCATGCCCAGCGGCTGGACATGAGCTTCTTCGAGGCCCGCAGTTCAGGCCAGCTTGTGGCAACTATGAACGATGACGTGAACCAGCTGGAGCGGTTCCTCGACGGCGGCGCCAACGCCATGATTCAGGTGGTCGTTACAGTGGTGGCTGTCGGCGCCGTTTTCTTTGTCCTGTCGCCTTTGATTGCGCTCCTCGCCTTTACGCCCATTCCACTGATTATCTGGGGTGCGTTTTATTTCCAGCGCAAGGCCGGTCCGCTTTATGCCGATGTGCGGGAAAAAGTCGGTGACCTTTCCAGCCGCCTGGCCAACAACCTGGGCGGCATTGCCACCATCAAGAGTTTTACGGCCGAGCATCGCGAAGCCGCGCGATTGAAAGAAAGCAGCGAAGCCTATGTAGAAGCCAACCGGCAGGCCATTCGTATCAGTTCCGCGTTTATTCCCATTATTCGCATGGCCATTCTGGCCGGCTTTCTGGCTACCTTTACTGTCGGCGGCATGATGGCACTTGAAGGCAATCTGAACGTGGGAGCATATGGCGTACTGGTCTTTCTGACCCAGCGGCTGCTGTGGCCGCTGACCGGTCTCGCGGAGGTCATCGACCTGTTCGAACGGGCGATGGCCAGCACCCGGCGCATTCTGGATTTGCTTGCCGAGCCCGTGCATGTTCGGGACGAAGGCGGGAAGGCTCTGCAGGGGCCGGTAAAAGGCGATGTGGAACTGAATCACGTGAGCTTTCACTATGCCTCCAGCGGCGCTGGCGTAACGGACATCAGCCTGCATATTCCGGCTGGCAACACGCTGGCGCTGGTCGGTGCCACCGGCTCTGGCAAATCAACCCTGGTCAAGCTGTTGCTCCGGTTTTACGACCCGAGCGAGGGCGACATCCGGATCGACGGTCAACCAATCAGAGATCTCACACTCAACTCCCTGCGCAGTTCTATCGGGCTGGTGAGCCAGGATGTCTACCTGTTCGAGAGCAGCATCCGGGAGAACCTGGCCTATGGCAAACCGGACGCCACCGATTCCGAAATTATGAACGCGGCAAAAACGGCAGAAGCCTGGGGTTTCATCGAAGCGCTCCCCGAGGGGCTTGCCACCGCAGTGGGCGAGCGTGGGGTCCGGCTTTCCGGCGGCCAGCGCCAGCGCTTGTCTCTGGCGCGGGCATTGCTGAAAGACCCACCCATTCTGGTGCTGGACGAAGCCACCAGCGCCGTCGATAACGAGACCGAAGCCGCCATTCAGCGATCCCTGAAGCGAATTGGTCACAACCGCACAGTGATCATGATTGCCCATCGGCTTTCAACCATTGTCGACGCTGATACCATTGCCGTTATCGAGAAGGGTCAGGTGGTAGAGTCCGGAGTCCACGGCGATCTCCTCAAAAACGCCGGCCCCTACGCCGCCCAGTGGCGAGTTCAGACCGGACAGCTGTGAGGCTCTAGAGCCTGCATGTCTGACTTTTTCGACGCCACCGCCCTGACTGGCCACAACGGGTCGGGTAAATCCAGACTTCTGAAAGTGCTCGCCCGGCGAAATAGTTGCCAATGGCAGCACGAGCAAGGCTCCTTGACTCTGGAGGCGCCGCCTTAGCAGATGATTGCTTTGTGGGTGCTGGCCGCACTTTTGTTGGCTCACTCAGTTACGAGTTCTGAAGGCTCTGGGTGTCTGTCTTGGAGAGCCACCGAACCAAGGTGGCTTTGTTGTGTCATACGATCGTCCGAACCGGACGTAATGTTCATTAAGCTGTCTGAAGGCACTGCTTCTAAACCTGAAAGTGGAGAAACGATCATGGGCCGACTGATCCGGGTATCAGGACTTGCCGCCACCCTCACCACCCTCACCACCGTAGCGGCCACCCTAATTTTTGCCCCGCCTGCATTTGCAGCGGAGTCATTTTCTTCCGACCGTGCAAACTTCCAGCTCAATACCGTCGCTACGGGCCTGGAGCATCCCTGGAGCCTTGCGTTTCTTCCGGACGGTTCGCAATTGGTCACTGAACGGGCGGGTCGGTTACGTCTGATCGAGGACGGTGAACTGCAGTCCGAGCCTGTTTCCGGCGTTCCGGACCTGGTGGTCGCCGGCCAGGGCGGGCTTCTGGACATAGTGTTGCACCCGGAGTTCGCCGATAACCGATTGCTGTTTCTGAGCTTCGCTCACGCCAAGAGCGGAGAGGGCATGACCACCCGTGTAGCCCGAGCAAAATTCGACGGGGAACAACTCACGGACGTGAAGGTGATTTTTGAAGCCCTTCCTCGCAGCAACACATCCCGCCACTTTGCAGGACGGATGGAATTCGATTCGCAGGGTGACCTGTACGTATCGGTGGGCGATCGTGGGGAAAAAGACCGGGCTCAGATGACCGACGATGATGCGGGCGGAGTGCACCGTATCACCGTGAACGGCAAACCTGCCCCAGGTAACCCGTTTCTCGGCAACGGCCGCGTTAACGATACGTTTTTCACCTATGGCAACCGCAACATTCAAGGAATGACCCGACACCCCGACACCGGGGAAATCTGGACCCACGAACATGGGCCCCGCGGCGGCGATGAGGTCAATATTATTCAAGCCGGCAATGACTACGGATGGCCGAAAGTCACCTATGGTGTTGCCTACAGCGGTTTCTCGATTTCTGACAAAACGACGATGGACGGGGTCACCGACCCGCTGCACTACTGGGACCCATCCATTGCCCCCTCGGGCATGGCGTTCTACACCGGCGACCTTTTCCCGGGCTGGCAAGGGGATCTGTTTGTCGGGGCGCTGAAACTGCAAAAGCTGGTCCGCCTGAGATTTGACGGTAACAAGGTCATTGAGGAGGAAGACCTGCTGCTGGACCTTGATGAACGCATCCGCGACGTGCGTATGGGCCCGGATGGCGCTCTCTGGCTGCTGACCGACGCCAGTAATGGCAAGGTATATCGAGTGGTACCTGCTGACTGAGCAGAGCACCACACGGACCTTCGGCCACTCAGTTCGGGTCGTTGGTCCGCTCGGTTTTTTCAAACTGGGGAATGGGATCGGTAATCTCGAACCAGTCGGACTTTGAGCCAACGAACACATGCTGCGCGGGCCCCTTTCCCAGGGGTTCATTAATGAGCCCTACACGCAGCCGAAGAATGCCGGGTATGGCATCTACCCGGCTGTAAAGCTGACTGCCGCAGTTGGCGCAGAACGCCCGATATTTTCCGGGCCGGGACTCGTACTCGCGGATGCTCTGCTCGCCGGCA
>Ga0136554_1000787_pt1 | contig 12185 bp, 10 predicted proteins | sample AntRauTorckE5431_FD_104637 | JGI IMG/M metagenome (GOLD analysis project Ga0136554, IMG submission 104637) | Saline lake microbial communities from Rauer Islands, Antarctica - Metagenome Torckler E5 #431 | ecosystem: Environmental > Aquatic > Non-marine Saline and Alkaline > Saline | place...
AACAGCAAACCAAGAACCAACACAGACGACGACTGCAGACGACTATGAGAACAGACGAACACAGCGACCAGGGGATGCCCTTAAGAGACGATCACTCTCATCATTCGCAAACCTATTGTACGTCTCAGGGTCCTTCTTATACCGAATGGAGCCTGAGACTTACATCTCCGAATGATGAGGAGTAGCAGACGGCCGACTGCAGCAAGACAACAATATCACTTCTCCCCCGTAGCTCCCCAGGCAGGCCTCCTTACTTCCTTGACACATAACGCAGGCACTAAACGCAGGCACATGCCTCGAATGGATTGAATTAGAGACCTACCACCTACGAGGCAAAAACACAAAGCAAATCAGCAGAAGAGCAAAGGTGACCTAATCAGGCACACATGCCTGAGTGGCCTTCTTTTTTTTTCTCTTTGAACTAAATTTGAACCTTGGAGATAAAGGCACCGGCCAACACACAACACTGCCAATGCACGGCACTACCCCGGTACTCCGTACCCCGCCCACCCCGGCACTACCCAACTAACAGCTAAGAGGCCGGAGGGGGCCTTCATTTGGGTTCGATTTCGTATTACTTAAATGGGCCCGAGGATCTCACAAAATTAATTTCGTGTGTCTTTTCGTGTTCTAATTCGCGGTGATCGAATCTAAGATGTGCCGAATGGTGATTTCATCTGAAGGTATACGGCCAAGAAATTCATCGCACTTCCAGACCCCCTTTCTCGAGGATATTTGTGGATCACCTTTACGGCAATTAAATATCGACTTGATGGTGAGCTGGCGTTGCAGCTTTGTGCCAAAACAACCCATCGAACTCCCACTTCGTCTTGATTAGCCGAGAAGAAAAATGAAGTATCATAAAACATGTCTGTGGAGCAGTAGCCTGCATGTGTGTCTACGCCGCACTTATTGGACCAACTCTCCCTACTGCTGCTGTTCGATAGCAATCCGAAAGTCACGCTCAAGATCCGTCGCGAGCCGCCGAACCAACGGATCTCCGGGGCCAAATTTCGCCGCCAGCACCATCGCTTGAGCTGCAGCAGTGGCATCGAGCCTGGAAAGAACACGTCCTTGCACTGCCAGAAGCCGCGCGCGGTTCAGTGCGTCGCGCTGCGTCCAGCCTTCATCAGCTTTCACTTCATGCATGTGCCATATTTTCACACCTCGCCGGACCGCATCTGCTAGGTCGTCCACTTCAGCCCATCCCTGTGCTAGAACTCGTAAAGCATCTTCAGATCGTCCTGCTGCATTAAGGCACATCGCAAGTGTTGGGAAGATTTCATCTGCATCGCAACGATCCATCAACGGCAACTTAATGGTGGAGCCAAGAACTTCAATAGCTTTAGCCACACCTTCAGGTCCTTGCAGCGATAGATTAACACCATAATTTTGGCTCGTGTGAGCATTATGAGGAGCAATTTCATAGGCTGCCGCCCAAAGATCGACTTGATTGGACCATGCAAAACTTCGCTCAGCGCACTTGTGGGCCATAACTGCAGCGATGACACTCACCAAAATCCATCTCCCTTCAATTCGTTGCCGGCGTTGTAGCCCACTGAGAGGAAACAGGGCTCTAAATGGCAGGTATATGCTGAGTAAGCCGTCACACCAACCACTGAAAATTAGCCCGTAGCCCATGCATACGCCGAGAGAAGGGAGATAGGCCACCCGCTCAGCCACAGTTGTTCCAGTCACAACGAATAAGTTTGACGAGAGAAGGAAGGGGAACGCATAGAATGCAAAACATGTGAGTACGCGCGCTTCAACGGCTGTTTTGTGGTCAAGACGAGCATGTGTACCAAGTCGTGACAGAAAGCCAAGCCTCAAAATGAAGAGGCACGCAGCGAGCATAGCAATCACGCCGAAGAGGCGCGGATCTTGGAATGGATTGCAAGTGCGCATGAGAGGAATTGACGGGCCACTCCAATCGCAACTAAGAACTGGCCTCGGAGAAAGGCAACTGCTTAAATAATGGGCCCACACTACAGCCATCGACAGCCATCGAAATAGGCCATGCACACCATGGTCGCTACCAACAATTTCTTCGGGTGCAACGTAGTTGTGCGGTCGCGGTAGCACCACATTTGAATGATTTATCTCTGCAAATTTGCTTGCTTTGCGCCATTCTGCCCATGCAGGTTTGAACGGTTCTATGGCCTGCCGATTCGAGTTGTACCGAAAACTTGGTTCATGACCGCCGTTCAGAGAGTTGCGCCATGAGATCAAACATACTACACCAACTGCCAAGAGAAAAGTGCGTATGATCCACCGCCTTAATCTAACTTTTGGAGGAATTGTATGCGAAGACTTGTCGGCCAACTTTTCTGTCCAAGGAATGATGTAGCGAAAATCAAGAAGGCTAAGCTGCGAGATGCAAAAAAAGTCCCAAAATGAGCATAGCATTGGTAATGTAAATCCTGTTTCTTTACTCAATACTGAGAAAAGAGAAAAGAGCGGAACCCATAGAATGAGAGTAATCCAAAGCAGTTTTCGAGGCCATAGGCAGCCAGACTGGCGAGAGATTCGCTCCTCGCGACTTAAAACTGCTGCATAGACCCAGAAGCCCACCAAATACATCAAAGCCATGAGCACGTCGGCTCGACCTGTTAAATTTTGCACAGCTTCTGAGTGTACAGGATGCACCGCAAATAATAATGCAGTGATCAGTGAAGCTCTCTTGTCAAATTGCATCTGATCATCATTCTCAAGCGAACTTCCAAGCCCACTTCTAAATGCATGCAGCGTAACTGGAATTGTCAACACCGACACTGCAACGTGCAGGATCACGTTAGTCAAATGAAAGCCGAAGGGCTTAAGCTCGCCCCATTCGGCAAGAGACTGCTGGGCGTTGATATATAATGTAAGCGATGTGAGAGGTCGGAAAGACTTGTGGCTTTCTGCACTGCGAATATCGTTTTGTCCCCAATAGTCACGTCTCCAGATGTCTTCAAATGGCACTTGTCCTAGGACTACTGGGTTGCTCGTGATTGTACCTCTATCGTCATACACAAAGTCGCCATTTAGACAGGTTGGGTGAAAATACATAATGCTAGCTGCAAGTGCAACAATGACGCAATGAAGAATGGGCCCCATAGGACGTGTAAAAATCAACTAACAATTGCGATTTGTATCCTACCAACGACAGAACTACAGTAGCTTCTTTGCCTCGAATCTTCTTGCCATAATTGTGGCAAGCATTGGAGCTGTAGTCGACACATTCAACCACTGCAATCAATTAGCGTAGGATACTTGGCTTTAAGATCAACTGCGTACAGTCTGCAATGCGTTATACTCTTGAAACTCTGTATCATAGCCATTTTTGTACAGGTTCGTGCGTCTGTACAGTACAGTACGTACAGTCAGTCAGGTACAGTTTCAGAAGAAGTGCTCGATCTTGTGGATACAGCTTGATACAGCATGCGAACACAGCATGCGAACATCATGCAAAGACGCCTATACTGGCTGGCTGCACTTCTTCATCGTAGGCAGCCTTAGTTGATCCTGAGGTTATCTCTTACATACTTATACGATTGGTTGAGTGCCATTATAGGGGCATGTTTACTCGTTATCACTTATCTGGCTAGCTCGAGAGGGAGTTTGTTGGAGTGTATAGAGTATACCAAGGCGAACAACTCAGACAACTGCGATACGGCCAATCATTTAAAGTGCGACGAGATGCCGAGACAAATATCTGTGTCGCGGCGAATATCTGCAGCACCGGCCTTACCGGCGTCTTTATCACCAAATTCAGTCAGTGAGCTGAAGGGTGAGCTCGATGACAAGACCACGAGTGCTGCTATCACAGAAATCAAATTCAGGCTATTCAAGCAGCAGGAACAGTCTGCTTTAGAGCAGTCGCGTGAAGGGTTCGACAGAGAAGAATTGCCACACTTAATGCAGCAACAGGCTGCAACGATAAAAGAGCTGGAAGATGCACTAGAGGTAGAGCAACAAAACTCAATGCACCAAGCTGCTTTTGCTTGTGCTGCCTTTGCAGAGAAAGAATCTAGGTGGGCGGAAGACGAAGCAGATAGTCAAGCACAAATGTTCGAGTCTGAAGCGCGAGCTTTGAACGCTGAAGTTGAAGCAGCCCAAGCGAAAGAGCTCTTGAAAATTGCGCAGGGTGAACTCGTCGAGTCTAAAAGGGAACTTGCTGCTACAGAATGCGAGCTTGCTGTAAGAGCTGCGAAGCTGAATGAGCAGAGCCAACTCGCAGCAAATCTAAAATTGGAAGTGGAAAGCTTGAAGAGGGAGCGGAATTATTATTTAGAGCGCTTGGAGGCCAAAGATGTGCTCTTGGAAGCAGCACAATTGCAGCTAGACGCATTTAGCATGGCAGCAGCTCGTACCCTGGAGACCTCACGACGCGAAGATGCCAAAAAAGTGACTGTTGAAGATAATCATGGCAATTTGGTAATCTACGGAGCTTCAGAGATATCCGCACATGTGCCCATTGATTCTATATCTCATTTTGTGTGGTTATTTAAAGTTGGACGTCTTCATTGAGATGAATACTGCACTGTCTGTCGAGATCTCGTATCCAATTCACTTTCCCATCTATGTAAATTGCCTCACCATTGCTTGTGATCCTTTTGTTACCCAACCATATATACTCTTCCCTACCTACTTTTTCTTCAAAGCATGTTCGTTCGATTTTTTTCGTTTTCTCGGTACATCATGAAGTTCTCACTAGTCCCTTCATAGGATGTTCCATTTCAACCTCCACTCCACATTTCCATCTTAACAATAAGAGACCAACCTGACCAGCACTGTAACTGCCATGTAGGAGACGAGGACACAACCGGCTACCAATGATAGACACTGGCAGTCTAGCCAGAGAGTTTCAGATCCAGATACTGCTGTCAACGGTTTAGAGGTTGAACCAGGAGTGACGCCAGCGGCACATATTGACGTTGCATTGGCATCTGGCGGCAACACCAGTGAGGGCTCGCCATCAAAGAGGACCAATGTTGCTGTGGCATTAAGGTGGCAAACAATATCACCTTCCTTTAATCATCGTATAATGGTTTTCGTATGCCTTATGTACGATGTTGTTCGTTTGAAGAGTTAACTCGAGTGCGTCTTCTGAGTCACATTGTATTTCTCAGATAGTGCAATCTTTTTCTTTTTCTTTCGCAGAAAACGCGATCTACTCGCTTCTACCGTTACATGCAGCAAAAGCCGGAGAAACCCAACGAGCAGAGTAAGCCCTAAAACGCAGATATTTTTTTTGAGTCGAAAAGAGGACAAGAAAATATTACCAACTAATTGTGCAGGCCCAAAGAAGAATCTCACAAAACTTTTGCTGAAACGTTATTGTTGTTGGTGGCAGTTCTACGGCGTGTCCTGGCATAAATCTAGTCGCAGTTGGCTAGTCCAAGTTGTTGTTCCTGGTAGTCTAAAGCGATACCATGGGAGCTTTCAAGACGAAATTGAGGCCGCGAAGAAGTATGATGCATTGGTAAGAAGTCAGTGGCATATTTTTGCCAGCGAATTGCTTTCTCTTGACCGCCCGTTGACCTTTCATTGGCAGGTGCGTGCTCATGGAATGACTGCCAAGCCTTTAAACTTCGACTCAACGCCAGCAGAAGTTGCAGCGGGGCATCACCAAGCCAAGAGTTCTTCTGTCTACACCGGTGTTTATTGGTGTAAGTCTCGTAATAATTGGGCAGTGGCAGGAAACACGAACGGTGAACGGATGAATCTTGGGTGCTATAAGAATGAAGTTGAAGCAGCTCGTGCCTACGACAAATGGGCGCGTACGTTCGGTAAAGCCCTCAATTTTCCGGCAGATTTCGAGGTGATCCCTGAGGCCAAAAGTCGTGCTCGCACCGAAAGGCTTGCTGCTCTTCGCTCTAAAACTGCTACAGCTGAGGGCGAGACCGGATGCAGCAGCTGCTCCATCACAGTTGATGATTCAGCTGATGCACTGCATGACAGCGATCGATACAGCGACAGCGACAACGAGAGCGAAAGCAACAGCAGCAATTGCAATAGCAGTGATTGCGATAGCAGTGATAGCAGCAGCGGCGATGACTGCAAAAGGAGGAAGAAAAGAGGGTCATTCGGAGGCCGTGAAAGGAAGGGACGAAAGGACGAAGATTCAGAAGAAGAACTATCTGAATACGAGCTCCTCCGCCTTCAAAACATAATCCGCAACAAGGCCATGATGGAGGCACTCGGTCTGGATAAATAATGACGGAGACATGGGAGAAAAGAACGCTTGCGCGGCACAGGGAGATTTTACGTCTTCTTCAAGGAAAAACTTGATTTGAGACCTCTGTAATAAGTAAGCATATTGGATTGGATTTTCATTTGGAAACATGATCGGCACATGGTCGAATATAGGATTGTTGGATATGATGCATAATAGCGGGTCGCTGGAGCTATCGTCCCTCAAGCCTCAAGTCCAATGAACTTTCTGGCTCGATTTCATCCCTGGCGCACACGGCGCACACGCTCACCATCTTTATGACGTCCTGACGACGAACACAGCCAAAGTATACACACCGTAGCAGAATTTACTCGCAAAAATAAAGCGTTCCATGCCTCTTTACCTCTTCGATTCCAGCACGATCCGGAGAATACTCGAAGATTTCAAGAATTAGGGCTGCACTGGTTTCTTATCCTTATTGTGGCGCATTTTTTTCTTTTTGGTGGTGGTGCGAGTACTCGGGAGATGTAGAGACAGAGACACGTCTACGCTGCAAGGGGAATTATGATTTATTGATCTGCGCTCTGATGCAATCTACTCTTTATCTCGCCTTTTTCCACGAAATATGAATTTCCGTCTAGACATCTGGATCTAGACTTCTTCTGCTTCTACAGGAATAGGCAGGAGCAACAGCAATAGGCAGCGATAATAATAAGAACCTGAAGAGGAAGATATTCGAGATGACCGGACGCAAATGGGCAATACGAAAATATTAGCAGGCTACTTCCAAAGTCCAGTACTAATCGTAAATTAGACATATCAAGAAATATTGTCAATATCATTGACCCGCTGCCGTTATCGAAAGCGCCAAGAATGAGGAACGCCAGAAGATTTGAATTTTTGTTTTTATTAGAAAAATAGAGTGTAGTGATTGAGATTAGGCCTTAAGGCCATCCGCGGTGTCCAGTCAATCGTTTAATATCTAATATCATCAGTTCGCAGTTCGGGCAAGCAAACTCGCTGGCCATCACTCTTGGGTCATGATCTATAATGGAAGTCGTAGCAGCCTCCTTATTATCGAGTTGTTGTAAGAACAGATAACAGGACAAACAACGAACAACACGAAGCATGATTCACGAAGAATCACATGCGAACCGCATGGGCCAGATCACCAATCAGCACTTAGCTGATGGCGCAGCACGCCCGCTCAGGAGCATCAGGATTGGCGATAGCTTCTGCTTCTTTCTCGAGCAAAAGTTTGATGCCGTTGTACAGCTTGGTGACGATTTCCGCTTCGGTGATGAAAAGGCGGCCCGACGGCGAAATGTCCACGGTGCCGTCGGCGCCGATCGGGGTGTGCTCGCCACCGGTGCCCCGCACCGAGAGGCCTAACGGCTTGCAAACCTCTTTGGCTTTGGTGTCGGTGCCGTCTTTCGTCAGGCCTGGTAGCGCCAAATGCACTGAGGCGCGCATGCCGGTGCCCAGATTGGAAGGGCAGGAGGTCACGTAGCCGTACTTGTCGGAAGTGGCAAACTCGATACCGTCGATGCCTTCCACCAGCTTCAAGGCCTGCTCCAGACGGTCGAAGATGGAGTTGAGCACGAAGCCTTTGCCCATGCACATGATGCGGAGCTGGTCTTCTTCCCCGAACCAAATGATGAACCCGCCGTCAGCCGACTGGTAGCACCCGCGCCCGCATGGCCAGTCTCCCGAGATGCCCGCGGACTTGAGGTACGGGTCTGCGTCCATGTCCTAATGTGATGAGAGATAAGGAAACGGAGAGCACGATTAGCAAAGGAAGTAAGTGTCATGTACATGTAGTACACAGGAAGACGAGGAAGAACAGGGAGAGGCGTAGAAGTTTAAAAATAATGGGAGAAACAAATCTATATCGCGCAGCAAGCTTATTCGCCTTCGCGAAGTCATAATAACGTAGACGACCAGCCTCTTGACTTTCAAACCTTCCCTTAAATCTGCAACAAATCAGCAGGCAAAGCAAAAACTTCACAATTAATTGCATACCTTGAACATCACGTGCGCGTCCACCAGCTCCTGGTATTTTTCTGGCGAAATGAAATTCGGGTTCTTTTTGTTCCCCGTCACCACCTTCCAGTCCGCATGCGGGGTCAACGAGTAGACCTGCCCCCCGTAGTCCTCGTTGTCCACCAGCACTTTGAAGGCGGTCAGCATTTGGGCTTCAAACTTGATCCGGTCGTCGCGCGACATCGCCCCCGGAAGGGGGAAAGTCTTCAAATTGCGGCCCACGCGCACCCGCATGCTCAGCTCCTTTTCCAAGCCCAGTTTGGAGATGTCCAATTGGCCGTCTTCGGGCAAGCCTTCGACGCCCGCCAAGGACCAGTTGGTGGTGTGCTTCTTTTTGCCGCCCGGGTTGTTGTGGTAGTCGTTGCACACTTCGTCGAAGAAAAAACCGAGGTCGTCGTAGTCTCCCTGTATCACCAAAAAGTTGAGTAAGGAGACACAAGCATTGTAAGCAAGGAGATCGAGACAGAAAGAAAGAGAAAACAATGGAGTTAATGTTGCTAGGCCTCTATGAAGGCTATTGCTTTCTGAGATCGCGTTTGGCAAAACGATGTGCCCTCCTTGTCTCGTACTCTAGGCTTGGGGACGCTGACTCAGCCCCATACCCTCTACCGAGAAAATCAAGGACTATGAAAGCACTACACTGTAAGCTTACACGCTAACTCCTGCACTCACCGGAGACATGGCGTAGCAGCCGAGGCCCGAGTCGGGGTTCTCGAGGCCGGTGTTCACGCAGTGCAAGAGCCGCTTCAAAACGCTCACCTCCAGAGTCTCCAACTTGTTGTTCTGAGAAAAGGAAGGCGCATAAACATACAAACATGAGAAGAGAGGATAAATATTGGGTGCATTTTTAATAAGAGCACAACACTATACTGCTTCATACGCTAAAGGCAAAGACTACAAAAATGCCGCATGAGTCATGACGAAAGTAAAGAGCGAAAAGAATAAATTGGCCACGAACCTGGTGCAGCTTGAGGAAGTACTTCACGGCGCGGTTGTCAGGGTTGGATGCCTTGATTTCCTGGGCTTTCGCGACCTTGGCCAACAGGAACTCGTCCTTTTTCTTGGTCTTGATCATTTCCGCTGCTTGCTTGCGATCCTCCGCGTCAGCCAAGCCCATCATACCAGCTGAGACCTCAGGCGCCACTGGCGTGGACTCCTTTCCGCCCATGCCCGCTTCTTTCTTCTTGGGAGGCATGAATCAACTGGCTGCAGGCAATAGGTTCCAGCACAGAGGGTGGCCCAGAGTTATGAAATGCCCGCAACGTGTGAATGACGAGATGAATAAAAGGATTTACAACTTTTGGCTAGGTATACAACCCATTGGATTTAAAAAAACTAGCAGGCTGTGGCAGGCGCCAAGTGTACGAAGGGACCAGAAGAGAATTGCAACAACCGCACATGCCATTAGGCTCAAGCGCACAAGAGTTCTGATAGCGATGTCTATTGACGAAAGCAGACAGTGTGAAAATAACAAAAGTACGAAAATCCCGTCTACATTCGCTAAGGATAGCAATGGTCATGCCATCATTGCCAATGATACGCAGGACATGGCCTACGAAAAATAAATGTATTAAGCACGAACAAGAACAGCAAAAGCCCTCGGCTCTCTGGGAGGTCCACTCACGTGTCCGCTTCGTGAGCTGCACTACTTTTTCGTTCAAGGTGTGAGAGAACACGTGCAGCACGCAGCACCTCGTCACATTTGGAAATATTTCTTCCCGGGAGATTCTTTGCCGGTGATTCTTTCGACCAATGGCCGATTATGAATTTACCGAGGTGCATTCTTGTCCTCGTTATTCTGTCGAATATTTTTTTGATGTTTGCAGTCGGTGCCGACGACTGACAATGGACAATGGACAATGGACACTCGACGAATAGCCTCCTAAAAGCAGGGAGGGTATGGAGTATACTTTATGTGTTGCATAGCCCAAAACGTATAGGCTATGATCACTGCTAACTGCCGTTGCTGTTGAAGTCCTCATACTAGCGCAAAGTGACCTCCTGCGAGCTTGAATAGAGTGGGAATCGAACGAGGGTGACCTTTGCGCTCTTCTACGCATTTATCGCAACGAACTAGCTACGTTAGCATTTAGAACGAGGCGAGCACGCAAAAATGCACGCTGCAGTATTCGATTTGTCCAATAGCCACGCCACCCAGAAGGCTTCTATGAGTGATGTGCTCAAGAACAGCAAGCTTCACTCGGGTCCTCCGAATGACAGTGGCAGCGGCGGCGCTACCCTTCACAAACCCTACGACGAAAGGAGTGCACAGCAATTTGAAGCAATTGGGAGCGGGCGCCTCACGGACGGCTCGCCCATTTCCGTCGCATCAGCGGGGTCCAATCCGCCCACAAGGCGCACCCGCCCTCTACCGCCCCACGCTCGCAAGCGTACAGCCTCAGCCGACGATCTCCTTGCTGCTGCTAGAGCCAATGATTTACCGTCTCGTAGCAGCAGCGGAGGTTCTAAGACGCCTCCCTTGAGACCGGATCCCAACGGGGGTTTGCAGACGATCTCGCCGTTGCAGCAGCCACCGTCGGCACATGGAGTAGGTGCAAGGCAACCTGATGGACACCATTCCGGCGGCAGCGGTGGACGGCGCACTCAGTCAGCCAACGATGTCCTCGGCCCACCTCGACGATCTCGCTTTGGACCGCCGAAGACTTCGCCTCCCATGCTCGCCGCACTTTACGCCGCCGCGAAAAAGAAGGAAAGAGAAAAAGCATCGGCATCGGCTGGAGAAGGAGGAGGTGGAGGAGGCGGGGGAGGTGCTGGTAGAGGAGACCTACCGCTGAGCCTGGGCGACTTAGTGCAATGGAAGGGTAGCGACGCAGAAATTCCGCGAGGAACAACGGGCTTCGTGAGCACGATCTGGAACGATGGGAGCGGCGACGTCGAGTGCGTGTTTGGCTCCAAAAAGTTTACCTTTCCAGCCTACCGATTGCAGGCGATCGAGAGGGAGGGCCCGGTCACAACTACAGGAGCGGCAGCGGCAAGCGGAGGAGTCAGTGGCGCTAGTGCTGACAGCAGTGGTGGTGCCAGTACTGGTGCTGTTGTTGATAGCAGTGGCAACGAACAGAAGGAAGCACGCAAAGCGATGCGCGCAGCCAAGAGAGAAGCGCAGCGGCGACTGGTACTATGCTAGAGTACTACATGTTGTAGATGAAAGAGTGGATTGTAGAATACTTGCTCACTCTAAAGTCCTTCCATCAACCCTCGTACCTTTCTGCTCATAATAATCTTGTCTGTATATTCTCGTGCTTGAATTCGCAAAACAATGTTTGCAACCCGCTGAGGTACTTTCGATTGACTTATCTTTTAATGCTGCCAATGCCTTCCCCCTCTACTTTTCATTCTATCAGGTGCGAGATTCCATGGACTTCGAAGAGTACCTCCGAAAGCAAGCGCGCTCTTCCAAAGAAATTGAAGACTTGAAGAAAATGCGCGCTCAAGCCAAGGCTTCTGGCAACAATACCACAAATGCCATGACTCGCAGCAGTCGAGACAGCCGGAATAGCCGGAACAGCCGGGAGCACCGTAGTAGCCGGGATGTGACCTCGTCTTCAGGAACAGGAGGAGGAGGAGGATTAGGAGGCAGCAGTGGTGCTCGTAGTCGCGGGACAGGCACTAGCCTAGGCAGCACCCACGGTCATGGCTACAGCAAAGGATCAGCGCGGCGGAGCGGGGACCGGCACTCTAGCCCTCGCGAAGACGACAACCAACGGTGTGTGCCACTTTGAACTGCCCCCCTTTGCTTTCCCGTCTTCCTCCGCCATGCCTTTTTGCCCACTCGCCTTTTGATAAGTTCATTGCACTCTCTTTGTGGTGGTCGTCTCTAACCCACATGTTTATCTTTCCCAGGTTTGACTTGCTCAATTTGGCGTCGGTTGACGCAGCTCGCACTTCCACGGCCATGAAAAGGGCCGAGCGCCACGCTGCGAAATCTGCCGAAGATGCGAGGGCAGCCGCGGAGAAGGCCTCTTCC
>Ga0136554_1000792_pt1 | contig 12142 bp, 9 predicted proteins | sample AntRauTorckE5431_FD_104637 | JGI IMG/M metagenome (GOLD analysis project Ga0136554, IMG submission 104637) | Saline lake microbial communities from Rauer Islands, Antarctica - Metagenome Torckler E5 #431 | ecosystem: Environmental > Aquatic > Non-marine Saline and Alkaline > Saline | place...
ACGATTTTGACTTGCGCGCAACGCACGCGCGTACACTTCTGCCCGCAGCATTGGCTTCTGTGTCATTTGGGTTTGTATTAGTTCGAGTTCGAGTACTGTGTATGCGCGAATAGCGAATAGGGAAGGCGCTTTTCGGTACCGCGTTCCGCCGCCAAGTACCTCAATTAAATGTCCCACCTGCCATTCTTATTCCTACAGCGCACATCCCATCATCTCGATAGGAACTCTTGAAGTATTGCCTTTCAAATCGTCAGAACGAGTCATCCGTGCTTGGCCACCCATACTTGCCACGGTACACCAAACTGTCGGTTCGGTTCACGTCGAAGAGGCCTCGCACGGGCACCGGCTTGCGGCGCGCCCACATTACCGCTCCACCGCTGCCCGGCGCAATCTGCGGCAACGCCGTTTGCCCGCTGTCCGGATCGCGGGCCAGCACGCTAGCTACGGGCGGCAAGTAATGCTCGCGGTGGTGAAGCAGCTCGCAGGGGCGCTCGGTGCCGAGCCGAAGGAGCCGTTGCAAGTGCGCGACCATCCGAAGCAGAGCATCCTCGCGGGGTGTTGAGGGCGGAATGGGCTCTTCTAATCGCAAAAGTGCTAACGGGACGCGGCACTCCACTTCACCGTTGTCGAGCACACTGCTGCTGCTGCTGCTGTTGTTCTGGCTTCTCTGGCCTCCTTGGCCTCCGCTTCCAGAGCGCTGCGTCGAACTCGTAGGTTTGGCGCTTGCAGTTTGTTTGAACGTGGAGTCGTACTTGAGGTCAAAGTAAGCGCCTTCAGGGCCTTCGTGTGCGTCACCGGGTTTCGGTGGGTGAACTTTGAGCACTGTGGCACCGAAGAAGGCGCGACGACCTGCAAACTGGGCCTCCACGCGTGTTCCCACAAACAACGTAGGCTCCAAGGGCCGCGGCAGTTTCATTTCTGCTTCCACGTACTTGAGGAGTTGGCCCCACAGGTAATGCGCGCGCCGGCTAGTCGCTGCAAACAAATTATGCGAGTCCAGGTTCTGAGAGTGCTGCGCTAGTCCCGCCCAGTACGGCACAGGCAGTGCGGTGGCTAGCTCAAGCAACACTCGGCTCGCGTCTAATTTGTCCACTGCCGCGTCCGTGGTTGCACCTTCGCGAGGAATGTTGGTCGACCCGGCTTCGATGGTGGCCATGGAGAAAGCGCGCATGACGCGCATGAGCACGCGCTGCCGCCCCTCAGCGGAGAGGAGATCCGTTTCTTCGAGGTGCTTAAGCACCATCAGCAAGTTGGCACAAAAGTTGCGCTCGCCGGTGGATCTAAACTTGATGAAACCTAAAAAGTCGCTCGAATATCTCGGTAGCTTGCGGGACGGATCAGTGTAGCGCTCGGATACAATGCCCGATATGCAAATCAAGCACCCATGATAGCGCTTTTTCTTGAAGATGAGGCTTGTTGGAACAAGAGACTTTTTTACCACACCATGCTCGCAGGCATTCCCAGCCATGCTCTTAAGTGTTACAGCACTGAGAACCTTATTCAGGAAGTTTGCCGCAACGCAAATTGAAAATTCTATTGCGCTAAATTATGTAAGTTGGTCGAATCGGTGCGCACATTTCACGGATTGAGCACAACAGAAAAGATGTCAGCATCGTGGAGAATAATTGCTACCTATTCATAATCGAAATGGCATAAAATATTGGTTAATGACTGATCGAAACGATCGCCGCTTGCACAGCATATGCTGGCGACGAGAGTATGGATGCCTCGAGCACCTTCTTGAGCAATTAACAGCCTTAAGCTAGCGTCGATAGTCGAGCGCCGAGCTACGTCGCTACGTCTGTACTGTAGTCAAGTCGAGTCGTCGCGTCAGTCAGTCATCAAGTCGTTATTTTTCGTTGGAGCCGTCGTAGCCGTAAGCCTAACAAAAACACGTCATACTTTTGACCCAATTAGATCAAATAATACTTCAATACCGTAAATTATTGCGCAATCCATGGCGCAATACTCAATACAGGGCACATGCCACATACGTGAGCAGCCCCCTCATACCTTAAAGCCCCTCCCATAACCTAGAGCGAGAGCTTTTTGTACGCTGTGGAGTTTTCCTTTATTAAACCGCAGAGCACGCACAGGGCAGTCAACAAGACAGCACAAGCGCGCTCGGGCGTTCAGATACTCAGATATTCTTATTTTGTGGTTGCATGGTTAGTGGGAGGAGCGTGTTTTTAGACAGGCCCCGAGGCCCGGATTAGAAGGCTAACAGGCAGAGATAAAAAGCGAAGCAGCCCAAACTAAAACTAATTAGCTAATCAAGCACACATGGCCGAAAAGCGTGTTTTGGTCACTGAAATTGGTGATCGACAGAAAACAAAAACCCGACATTTTGTTCTTCTGTTGTGCTCTTCTCTTTGATTGGTTAATACAGTTTTTATACACTGCTTCTGTCTATGTGTGAGAGACATACGGTTCTGTTTAGATAACATAAAGTATAAAGTATTTTACGTCGGGTTTACAGGGTAGGGTTAAGGCTAGGGTTAGAATTATCTTTTGTCTAAATCGACTAAAAAGGTGGCTTAAAAGAAGTGCGCTTATTTGAATTTAAGCGCGACTGGGGTGTACTCTCCGATTATCCTCGTTTAAGATAGGTGAGATAGCAAAAGAAAAATGCTCTTCCCTTTCTCTTCTTGTATAAGCTCCCCAATTCCGGTCCTTCGTTCCTTCGGGGCCTGTGTTTTAAAAAAATCCCGTGCTGCTTCTATTCATTACTAAAATAATAAAAGCTTAAATCGAAAATGTTATACACATTGACTCAGCATCCGTTAGTTTTGTTATGAATAAACTCGGTACTCTACTTATAATTACGTTGGGAGATGCGTGCTGCCTTCAAGTACATAAAGATTGAGCAGGGCGTCATCTTTAGAAGTCCTGCGAAATAGATGACGTCGTAAATTGGAAGAATTTGTGCTCTTGATAAACACTCTCGGGGTTGCGCTCTTCTTCCAGGTCACCGGCATCATTATCACTTTCCTCATCGCGAAATAGGAAGCAGCTGTCTTCGCCGCCGGGGTCAGACGTCATTAAATTTGGTGCCTGATTGCCACATCCGCTGCTTGAAGTAGTCTTTCTGGAAGAAGTATTATTTTTTGGACCCCTTTGCAATTGGTCGTCACTCTTTTCGCTGCATAAGTCTCCACTTTTTAATATATCCGCCTTTCGATCAGCTTGCACTGTACGGCGACTACGCCCTGTGCTTTGCATCCATGTATTCAGGTCCATCACATGCACATCAGATTCTTCTTCATCTGACGAGTCACCCACGAATGGACTTTGCTCGCCATCAAATTCCTGTTCAAGCTTGTCTCCGTGCGACGCCATGTTTTTCTTCGAGGAGGGTACAACTGATAGTACTTCTGATCCATCTTCATCGCAACTATTATAATCATTTTGTAAATACATTTTACACTGGTTATTTCCAGCATCTTCTTTTTGGAAGAAATTTGGCTCACATGTGTGATTTCCGTGTTGAGAAGTTTCTTCGGCCTGTAGAGCTAAGGCGCCTGCTGTAAGCTTCATTGGGGCAGTGACTTTTAGTCTTGCGGCACTGCTACTGCCATCAATATTTTTGAGACTACTTTGGGATTTTGCTGTCATTCTCGCTGCGCTTAAGCGATGTCCTTTGGCAGGCACCTCGATCAAGAAATCCTCGGTTGATATTCCTGTAGTACTCTGTAGAACAGACTTCTGAGGTTGCGAAGGCTCGGAATTCCGTCGACGCTTTTTCTGCTTGGCAGCTTCGTCATTCCCATCTTCATTGCTAAAGTTCTTGGAATAATGAATTCGACTATTTAAGCTGCAATTTGTACGTATCAACTCTCGGTTTTGTGAAGTCAGGGTGTCAACACTTCGTACTAGCTTCAAAATTTGCTCTTGTGAGACCATGCCTGCGACCAAGCGGTCAATTTTACATGAAATTTCACTTGTGACTCGCGATTGCTCGTCCACTTTCACTGAAAAATTGTCTTGGGTCTCGGTAAATTTCGCCTGCGTTGACGACAGCTCTTCAATTTTCTCTTTGATGTGGCAGTCAAGCCCCGATTGAGAGATTTGAGGTGACGGAGGAAGCGATGTACTAGTAGGCGAAAGCTGAGAAGCATGAAGTTTCTCAGCTTGATGACGTGAGGCAAAAATAGATGACCCTGCAGTAAATTGCTCTGCAGATCGCCCTGGTAAGGAACTTGGTAACGCAAATCGTGCTGTTTTCATGTTGCGCAATGATTTTACTGCCGAGGGAGCTTTACCGTTGAACCGCGAGAGACTGACACGCTCGGACTGACTTTCAAGATCTGAAACCCTGGGTGGTATAAGTCGCTGGAAGTGATCGGACCATGCATCGAATTGCTGGCTCGATCCTGTATTCTGATATTGTTCTAAAGAGTGCTGACTACCACGTTGGTAGCTCTGCTGACTCTCTGAGTCAAGGCTCACTTGCGAGTGCGCCTGGTACGCTGGCAATCGATTCGAAGTAGACTGCGAGCGTCGGGGTGTATATTGATCAAATGATGCCATGAGACTGTTCAGATGCTGAGACATTGAACAAATTTTATTGCTTTGGAGTCGGCCGACGTAAAGGATTAGGAATTTAGGTACTCCGGACTCCGGACGACTCTCCGAGATTGATATGGATCTGCGTTGACCCGGTAATTGAGCAAAGAGTTTAGTTATATTCTGATTTTATTCTCTACCTATAATTTATTCAATACCAGCTTTGAGGCAGCTTCGTCAACACTGCACTCAACTTATGCACGATTAGTGGCAAAGCTTAAGGTATAGCTTCTTGTTGCAGCGTTGCAGCAAGGTTGCAGCTTCTTTTTTGAAAATATTTAGTACTATTGCGTTTTTGGACACATACTGTATTAGTGCAAATGCGTGCACGATCTTCTGATCTTCTGATGTTCTTTTTTGCCGCGAGAGGCGAATCTTCACGAGCGAGGTAACCTTCCCCACTTCCCGTCCGATTGCCTCGCGCTGATAGTTTCGCAGGCCCTGTGCCTAGCGCCTTGCCTATCACTCGAAGATGATTTCGTGCAAATTTTGCGAAAATAAGCCCTTGTGGCTAAGAACGCTGCTGTGCGTTCTTTGGTACCCAGCGTTTCCATTTCTACTCGTATGGTAAATCACACACTTGTCAAACTGTCACCATCACAACAGACCCTCCTTTGAAATTTTCTTATAACGTTGCACCCTTGCAAACGCATGGATTTAATTCTTAATCTATGTTGCCAATTTTGTTTCCATTTTCCCGCGTAAGATATTTAATCAAAGGGCCTTTTCAAATGTTTTGAACTACTGCAGTTGCCCACGCAAGACTGAAACCTAACCATATCTTGCCATACCGCAGGTACTCGATCTCGATCTTTCTGATCCCGTGTTTGGCCGAATACATTTCCGACGCTACCTCCTTTTTGTGCTTTCAGTGCTTGTCCGCGATGTGTGGCGTGTGCTGTGGAGATATGCGCCATTACGACCACTCTTTCCCACCCACGCGGGATTCGATCGGTGGTGACTTCGCAAACGATGACGCCGTGGCGTGGATTCGCGCCTCGGATGTGGTGATTGGTGTCCAAAGAGACATGGCCACTGCTATCACGGCGCAGCTTCCGGAATCTAGTGACGTGGAGTCAGGCAACAAGGACGCTGCTGCTTCGAAGCCGAAATCGGAAGTGCCCCACCTGTTTGAAGACGGCATCGCACCGTCAGACATTGCCCAGGGCCAGCTCGGGGACTGCTGGCTGCTGTCAGCCCTAGCTACCCTTGCGGAAGTGCCTACACAAATCGAGCTCGTGTTCCGCGAGAAGACCCACAGTCGATGGGGCTCATGTGCGTATTGCGTTGTTACTGCGTTGCACCTACACGCTACACGCGCGCATGTCAATTTACAAATGTCCGCGAAGTGCTCTTTTTTAATGACCCAACTCAAGGAAAAAATATACTTTCTGGACATTACACCAGTGTAGATTTTCGATCTAATAATCATGTATATTTGTCCCTTGTTGCGTCAGATCATCTTCGCCTCTACAACGGGAAGCACAAAGTTTGGGAAACGGTAAACCGCAAAATGATATGATAAGTATGCTTTAATAGCTTTTTCTACGAAACACGCATTGGTGACTGAAAGTAAGTTCATTATTCCTTTACCTGCACACCCTTTTGCAGGTCACAATCGACGACTACATTCCTTGCAAAGGCGGCAAGCCGCTGTTCACGTCCCCAAAAGGCAACGAAATGTGGGTGCTTCTCCTCGAAAAAGCGTTCGCGAAACTGGTGGGGGGCTACAACAAGCTGGAAGGGGGTCTGCCAGCGTGGGCCCTCGAAACGATGACGGGCGACAAGGTGGCCCACTACAGCGTGGACGCGAAAGGTTCGGGGAAGTGGCAAAAGTCGATCTTGGTGCACCTGGAAGACGCCACCAACTTGCGGAAGTGCGGGCTGCACCCGGTGCAGGGGGAAGTGTACTCCACCCCCGACTTTTTCGACATTTTGGTGGCCTACTGCGCCCAGGTTCGCAGCTCGATGGCGTCTGTTGCTGCCTTGACATCTCTATCATGTGCCTTGAACAACTCTCTTGACCTGTGAGCGATGGCGTGATGCATACGACGTGCCCGTTGATCTACTGTAGTGGTTTAAACTTTAAAATGGTTTGGCATCTCTGTATGCCTATGTGTTGCAGGGCGCGTGCATGGCGGCGTACAGCAAGGGCAAGAGCGACAAGGAGCAAGCTCGTGGGATTGTGCAAGGCCACGCGTACTCGATTTTGGACGTGAAGCGCGCGGGCGGCAACCGGTTCATTCAGCTGCGCAACCCGTAAGCAACTTGGGCTTTGGGCAGTGGCTTGCAAATGGCTTCCTACTTCGAAACGAATGCTCAAATTCGTGCTTTAGTTGTGTGTGTATGTGTGTCTTTGGATGACCACATATCCTAGTCGTATGCAGGTTTCTTTGTAGTGTTGATTCATTTTTCTTACGCAGTGCCCGCCACTTTTCTAATTGCTACTGCAGTTGGGGCACTTTCAGCTGGGAAGGGGATTGGTCCGACAAGTCGCCACTTTGGGCCGAGCACCCGGAAATCGCCAAACAGCTGAAATTCGACCATGGCACAGTCGACGACGGCATGTTCTGGATGAATCTCGATGATTTTTCCAAGGTTTGTGTATGCGTGTTGGTGGGATCGAAGGAGAGGGAGTTCGTTAGGATGAAGATGTATTGCAAACAGCACCCGACTATCGCTTATCATTTGCTTGAATGTCTTGGAATGATCGTCTTATTTGACCATCTCAAATCTGTGCGTGGGTGACCCTGTGTGTGTTATGTGGTATTGGCGGCAACGAATTGTTGTAGTTTTTCGACGGCGTTGATGTGCTCGACCGCAGCGTGGACATCCACGACTTCGAGTTGACCATCGAAGAAGACGACGGCCCGTGGTGCGGGCCTCTGCTTGGGTGCTGCCGCGGCTGCTTCAAGTTTTGGTGCTACTGCCAGGGGGCTTGGCGCCTCTGCTTTCCGCACCAATCCAGCTCGGACACCATCAAGGTGTACTACTGCCTGCCGAAATGGGTGCGCGACTATTGTGGAGTGCGGGCGTGAGAGAGATGGAGAGTGATGGGCCGATTGCTTTTGTAGCTTATGCGCGAAGGCCGAGAACAACGACTAATCCGAGTGGTATCTTTGCGTCTCATGAGGGATTTCTACAAAAGCGCTAGCGCTTTTATTGAGTCCGGAAACCTGGGCAAATTCTTCTTTAGATGAAATTATGATTTCGCAACGCCATCGCCGGATCGCCGCCCTCCTTGTCCTTATGACTCTGACTGTAACTTTCGATTAAAGATTGAAATACTAAGATATATTAAGGTATTTAAAAAGAAAAAGAGCATTTCGCAACTCTTCCTCTCCCTGAAAATTCAGCAGGTTTCTCGTTTCTCATCTACTGTTTCTGTTTCACAAAACGCCAAACGCCAAACACCCTCTCGAAATGTGGCGCATCCATCTAGAAAACCGGGATTGATAGACGCCACTCTTTCTCGCAGAAATATTGATGTGAGCCTTTTCTTTGTAGCTTTCTTGAGCAAACTTCGCATCTAGTGTATCCGCGAGGCACCAGCGGTTGAGTATGACCAAGCCGTGCATGACGACAATGTCGTCGCCGCCCGCGCGGCCATGTCGAAGTCCGACAACGAGGCCGCCTCGGCGGCGCTCCCAAACCACAGCAGCGTGTCATTCTTCACCATTTCAATGGATTCTGGAGATCATGGGCTCTATTGAATCGCCTCGACGTGGGCTACAACATGTGCAAGCTAGAGCCAAAATCCACTTTTCACCAAATACAGGTTTTCTAAATGGGTGAGTCACAAATATCATAATAGAGCAAGTTTTGGAAACAGTTGCGAGTGTGAACGAAAGTAGAAAGAATGGCATCTCGGCAAGCCGACGGCACAAGAGCGCGATGGGGCCAGGTCGAGGGCAATTGGCCTACTGGCTCTCGTAGTCGCGTCACACATTCATCTAGTCCTCACCGAAGCCGCCCTCGCTCCGGTGAGAGCAATGCCTAGTGGCGTGCGTTGTAATTTGCGGCAATCGGTCATAATTGCGCCTTAATTTCGCCTCATTTGATCCCCATACCAAATAGGTTCAGGCTCGCGGGCTTTCAATGGAAGTGCTGGCATAGACGGTAAAAGCTTCGTCTAGGTTTTGATTAATTTTGTTCTGAATTGATGATTTGATAGGAGCGCGTGTGAAGCCCTAAAAGGCTGCGTGGGTAGGCGTCTGACGGTTATGATGGCAAAATCTCATTGTAATTTGTCTCGGCAAATAGGTCTGTCACTCCAACCACCAGCCACCAGCAGTGCGTCTAATGATGACGTATCGAATCAGCTGTTCGCAATAGCCCAGTTTCTGAACGGACGATTGGGCCCCAACACAGTTGCAGTGGCCACTCTAACCTCTGACTTGGTTCGTATGTCCCCGTCCTCGATTTTTAATGCCTCACGCCAGTACTCTAGGAGTGAAATCTGGCTTTAGTTTTATCTTAAGCTAAGCTAGCTTTCTTTACCTTCTCTCTATATTCTTTTATTGACATTGTTGCGTTATACGGGGTTATCAATTTCGTGCTTGCTTTTAGGCGGATGGCGTAGTCTTTGCGAAGGTTGCCGCTCTCACTAGACCAGCTTTAGCCGATCTTTGTCCGCAATCCACGTCACCCCGAGGAAGCAGCAGCAGTGCTGATGGCACTGACAGTGGGTCTTCTGCGCTTCGACCAGAAGTGAACCCTTCGAGGCGGCGCGAGCAGTTGGTGCGGCTAATAGAGGCCTTCCGAGCGGCAGGCGTGTGCCCTCTGAGCTGCATGAAGCCCAGCGAGGTGCTATATGCACAGGCTTATTCTGTGCCTTCCAATATGCAGAGAATGTTAATGGGCAGTCTAGTCTACTCCTATTTCCTATCTTGTTTTGAACGTTCTACTCTGCGCTCGTCTTTTTGACTACGTGTGTTACAGGCAAGCCGAGTCGCAAACCATTTGGCTTCTGGGCATGCACCGACGGTCGTGGACTTCACATTCGGTATGCTCTACTTGTGCTGAATCCAAAAAGGGTCTGATTGCTATGCGGGGCCAATCTATTCGATAATTCAAATTTACCTGAGATCAATGTCACTATTCTTGTATATGTGTTTCTTCCAGGCTTGCTGCTTCAGTTGCAGTTGCACCGCCTCGCAACCGCGTCACGTGCTCTGCCTGCTCGCCTCGCTACGGCAGCCCACGCCGGCTGCTTGGGCGGTGGCTTGCCAGGAGCTGCACCGTCGAGCGCTGCCAGCGGTGGGGTGATGGGCGGTGGTGGCATTGGCAGCGGCATGGGTGCCGGTGGCGGTGTCGGAAGCAACAACAACGCGAACTTAATTGGGGTGCGGCTTGGGAGTGTGAGCGACTTGCAGAAGCATTTGTTGGCGTGGTGCACTCATTTGGCGGCGGCCCAGGGCGTGAAAGTGTGGAATTTGAACTCGAGTCTGCAGGACGGCAAAGCCCTGCTGGCGGTGCTCCATGGCCTAGACCCTTTTCTGTGGCCCTATGACCCATTGGTGGCTGCACCGCCGGGGAAGAAATTCAGCGAACTCAAGGTATAACAAGTGTACTTTTAGAGTGAAGTTCGTCTCTGCTTCGCTTCGTCTATTCAAATATCGCATGTTCATGTAGTGCTATGCGCTGTTGCGAACATCGAATCTCTTTCTCGCTGAGATACGAATATGTTGCCAAATGGAAGAATCTCGCCTGAACTATTATCGTCTTCAACGCTATTTTCGTTCTGAACTGCCTTCTTCCTTCCTGCTCAGGCCTTGAACTTAGGCCTCGCCCTTCGCCGTGCTGCCAATCCCCCGCTCCGAGTTCCCAACTGCATTTCCCCTGCCCTTGCGCATGCCGTAGCCCTCGGCTTGACCGCCGGTCGCGGGGCCACCGTGGCCGCTGCGCGCGCCCATGACGCTTTGCACGAGTCGGCCACGACCCTGTACTTGTCCGAGCTCCTGGTGCAAGGAGCTCGCTTGGCGCACCGTCGCGACGCCGCGGCGTGCTCGCTGCAGCGCATTTACAGCCGCTGCCGCGGCCGCCGTAGCGGTGACAAACGACAGCCGACTCTCAAAGACGGTGCTCCTCCTCCTGCTGCTGGTGCGAATGGTGGCCCAGAAGAAGCTGCCAAGCAAGGTGCCCAACGGCGAGGCTTGTCGTCTGGGCAGTCGGACGACTTGTGGATCGCGGAATTGGACGCCGTCAGCCCCGTGCAGAGGGTGAGCCGCCACCATCCGAATCGCAGAGGCAACGGCAACAACCAAGGCGGCGGTGGCGGCGGTGGAGGCGGGGTCGACAAAGGAAGCGTGATTGAGGACAGCGTGTTGGACGTGATGGACGATTCCGCGCTAGTGCCCATGGATGAACCCACTTTGATGGGAGTGAGCTTACGGCGCGAAGCCAGCACCAGCGCGGCGTTTATTCCCGAGGCGGCCCCGCCGAACCAACAGCAGCAGCCGCAGCGGCGCTTGCAGCTTGCCCCAGTGCCTGAGCCGCTCTCACACGGCTACAGCAGCAGCCGCAACGGCGGCGGCGGCGGTGGTGGTCCTGGCAGCAGCAACGGCGGGAGCCGAAGCAACAACAGCACGCCGCGCAGTAGCAACAACGTGCGAGTTGACGATAAGACCGCGCCCGCGGGGCATGGAAACAAAGGAGGAAATCGCCTCCAGACCAACAACAGCAACAGCAACAGTGCAGGAGGACCTAACGCCGATTCCCCAACCAAACCGCACGAAACGGGTACCGTGTTCGAAGCCGAGAAAGCGCTGTGGCTCGACGGTTTAACGCGCGAGTTTCGCTTAGCCGACAAAACGGGCGCGGGGACCTTACCCTCGGAAGTGGTGTTTGAGGGTTTGCGCGGGTCGACGCCGGGTGCCTCCAAGGAAGACTTGCTGGACCTCATCAACGACTGGCGCCTGCCGGACGGCCGCGTCATGTACATGAACATGATTGCGTCTCTCAAGTCGCACACGCCTTCCAAAGCAGGCGGCAGCAACCGAGGCAGCAACAGCCGCGACTTCATGGCCGGTGGGTTTGACCCTAACGCGCAACCTGACGACGATGACGACGATAATGGCACCTTCGACGATGAAGGTCGAAACAACAATAGACCTCATCAGGACGAGGAAGTGATTGCCGGGTTGTATAAGGGCCTCAGTGGGTCGAACCACGGCGATGACGACGACGACGACGATGCAGATGGCGCAGAGCACGCGTTTCGAGTCGACGACGACGGCCAAGAAGGTGAAGAAGAAGAGGTGTTGCTGCAGCACAGCTCGGGTAGCAGGGGCATGGCAGAGCATGGCACGAGAGTGGCCCCGCCCCCGCCCCCGCCGCGCAACGGCTACGCCAGCCCTCCTCTGTCGCCGCGCCGGTTCGATTCGAATCCTTCGGTGACTGGCAGCGGAACTGCTGCTGCGTCGGGTGCTGCTGCTGGTGGAGTAGGAGCTCGAGCAGGGAAGGGAGGAGAAGCAGGTCCTGGTGTCGGATTAGCAAGGCAAGGATGGCCTCGTCTGGGATCACAGCAGCGACCAGCAGGCTCGGCCCCGAGGCCTACCACAGCGTACCGCTCGAT
>Ga0136554_1000798_pt1 | contig 12116 bp, 12 predicted proteins | sample AntRauTorckE5431_FD_104637 | JGI IMG/M metagenome (GOLD analysis project Ga0136554, IMG submission 104637) | Saline lake microbial communities from Rauer Islands, Antarctica - Metagenome Torckler E5 #431 | ecosystem: Environmental > Aquatic > Non-marine Saline and Alkaline > Saline | place...
GGAGTAACCCCCCCCCCCCCTCCCCCTTCATTTCCCTTATACGTGCCATTTTCATCATTGCTTCAGCAACCCAAATTTCATGCCTGCATTCTTACTTCTTACGTCTCACCTTTATTCATTTACTTTCTTTCAATACTAAGTTGCACGGGCACGAGATTATTGTGGACGGATGCTTCAATGGAGACCCCCATCCTGGGAATTTGTTGCTCGTACACGGCCGAGATTCTGATGACGGGTACTAATGTAATACAAGGGGTTGTATTGCTGCATTGTTTGCCCTCCTGAATCCATTTCTGGTTGCATGCTTTACGAGTTGCGAGGTCCACTGTGAGAATAAGACAGAGAAAAGTATGCAGAGAAATCAAAAGCGATACAAAAGAAGAGGTGGTATCTAGGACAAGATAAAATCGTCTTGCACAAGTATTTTGACATGACTGCACGTGTGTTTCGCATATGATTGTCACAGGGCATCTGCTGCACCCAGTTTGTGGTCCGCTACGTGGCATTATATTAGCACATCCTCGTGGTGGCCGCGCAAACAGCAAGCAAGCAACGACGACACAGCGACGCCAGCAGTGGTGGCAAAGGAACAAGAACAAGAAGAGGGGTGCGTCAAGAGGCCAAATGTAGGGCGCTATGCGAGCGGAGATCGACTTGGGCTGATCGATTATGGCCAGGTTAAGTGTTCATGCGACCGCGTTTGTTCCTCATCCTCATCTAATACGTCAGCCTTTGTTGTTGCCAAGTCTATGAGCAATCTTTGTACCATCGTTTTCTGAGGTTTCTTTTCAACTCCTTTCATTTTGATGTGATTCATAAATCGTTGACCAATGTTTGTCCTCCTTTTTCCTTTGTGTGTCTTATCATTGTACCAGGTGAAGCGCTTATCTCCCGAGTCACGCTTACGCTTTGCAGCCCTCATCACTGCTTTGGCAGCGGACTGCGGGACCCCCTCCGACAAGGCCCGGGTAGCTCAAGCCTTGTACAACATCGGCCAGCGCACCAAGCACAACAGCCAGGCGGTGCTGTATTCCACCGCCAAGCTGGTTTATGATGCCAACGACCCCGAACTCATGAATGGCAAACATGTGCAGCTGGTGCTGGATGAAATGCAGGCCAGAGATCCGGTATGTAGTTCTCAAACAGTACATGTGCAATGTTTTTCTTTGTACTTCGTTCTGTCTGGAATATGGTGTGACTGTGTTGGCATCACGGGATTCATGTGAGCGGTTGTTTGGAAATGCACAGTAGCGCTCGTGTGCTTTCTTTGGGCGTATGCGTGTATGTGTGTGAGAATTGTGTCATTCTCTACGCTTCCACAGGTCATCGAAGTCGCGGAAGACTTTGTCCTCGTCGGGCGAGTGTGCGTCATGCTGCGTGGCTTAGGCTTTGTCGTGCACCAACCAAGGTCCACTGCGGTGGAGTGGTGGCCCATCGCGAGGCGAGAGCTGGTGAAGGCAGGGCGGTGGAACTACGACGACGACGAGCGCATTGCCCGGGGCCTCGAGATTCGTCGAGCGCGCAATGAATTAGCAGCCGCTACCGAAGCAGACTGGGTGACCAAACACGCTGCTGTGCTCGAGCGATGAACATACTTTTCTTTATAACAGATACCCAAAATCTTTTGCTTCATTTGTTGACCTGCGTGTGTGCGACTTCGAGTTGCACAGAACGAACGAGCTCAGAGCAAAGAGTGCGATTTATTTATGCGTTTTAATGAAATGCATAGGCCTGCCCTCTGGCTTTTGATGTCCACGGACCTCCTGGGCACTGCGATGCGATTCTTATAATAAAGCCGCTATATTTCTTAATCAGGTATAACAAATATCGCTGGGCATATAGCTGATTATCCATTTGCACATGCAAGTGTAAGTGTTTTGGTTAATTCGCATTCCCATTATTCTAATGCGTTTGTATAATGAAATTGGATACGGGTAAACCGGTGAAATATGTGCTGGGTGCGCGTCATTTGTAGTTTAAGAAGGACTTAGATGCGGCCTTATTGCTCATTGTGGCGTGAATTATCAAATAAACTAACAACTAAAATGCAGTGGGAACAAGGGAACTACCCTAAACCCTCGCCAACATCTTTTAGAACTTTAAACCGCCCATCTCTTGACATTCGCATTGGGACTTCGTTTCTTTATTTCCAAATATAGAACCTATGCTTCCGGACATCTAAGCTGCTGAGGACTCAAGATAAGATCGCTCAGACCGGCTTGAAACACGGCTGTAGTCGTCGTCTGCGAGTTGCTGGGAGGCCGCCTGCGGACAAATCAAGATAGGGTTAGAGACAAAAGGAGTTGGGTGGTGTGAAATGCGAGAGGGGTAAATTTGGAAGCTGTCACAATCATCCCCATAGGCACCTGGTCAGCGCGCGCTTGTAAGCGGTTCAGTTTCGCTTGTTGTCGTCGCATGCGATTCTCAGCCACCGCGCCCGACGCGGCGGCCGCTTCCGCTGAGAGCAACTTCTCCACCACGGCTCGGCGCGCCCGGGTAGGCGGCGGCGACGCTGGTGTGCCTTCTTGTGCTCGGCTCGAGAGCGAGGCGCGGGCTGCACTAGGAGGAGCCGTTGTGGGGTCTTGGTAGCGCGACGACTGCGACCGTGCGCTTGACGATGACATCGTTGTGGTTGCCGCCGCTGGTTCTCGTGCTGGCGCCGAATAACCCGTAGGACCAGCCCCGTGGCCCGAGTTGCGGCGCTGCTGGATCCCCATGGCGCGTTTCGCCACTTCCTCGGCGAGGGCTCCCGTGCTGGCGGGCGCGCCTCCAGTCCAGGCCGCAGGTGGCGGCGGCTTGCGGAAGGTGGACGACGTTGTGGAGAGGTTGTCGTCTTGGTCTGCATAGTTGTCATCGTTGAGGTAGCCACCGTTGCCGACATTCGACGCTTCCGTGTTGTTCTCGATGCCACTGGTGCTGCTAGGCACCCATTGTCCGCGTTCGTCGGTCGCCCATTTGCTCTTGCGCGGCTGCTGCTGCTGCTGCTGGGGTGGCGGGTCAGGGTAGGTCGCAGTGGACATGACGGTAGAAGAGTCTACTGAGGATGCCGAAGAGATGTGTTTAGGTGGCAGTGGTGCGGAGCCCCGCGCAGACGTGTTTTGAATGAGCCGCAGGCGGGTCTCGGCTCCTGTAGCCTCCACGTCATCATACCCACTAGTGGTAGTGGTGGTGGTGTGGTGGTCGCTCAAAGGACGAGGCGCACTGTCGTTCAGGTAAAACTCGCCCCGGCTGGCTGCCGCTTCGCGCTCGCGCAACAGCCGCCGCTCCGCGCGAGGCATGGGGTCCGCTTCGGAAGCGGAGGTGCGGCTGGCGGCCAGCACCTGAGCAGCTTGCTGCGCTCGAGCCAGGGCGCGATCGATGGCCGCTTGACCCGCTGAAGTGTGATCGCCCGCGGTGCGGAGGCTGCTGTTGCTGGTGAGGCCGTAGTCGCCTCCTCCGCCGCCGCCGTACGACTCATCCGCGTGACTGCTGCCGCTGGGAGAGCTTGCCCGGCCACCACCGCCGCCGCGGCGCTGTGCATCGGGGGAGGTGCGGCGACCGTGGTGCTGGGTGGGGAGTGTGCTTCCTTTCGCCAAGTGCGCGTTCGGAGAGCGGGACCGGCCGTGGGCGCTGCTGATGGGGCGGCCAGCCAGCAAATCCGCAGTGTCCATGTGGTAATCCCGACGGCCCCGGTAGTCGTAACGACTGGTGTCTTCACCGTAGTTGCTGTTGTCATAGCCATCGCCGTCGCCGCCGCCGCTGCCGAAGGTGACGCGCTGGCTCGGTGACATTGAGCGGTGGCGAGTGCTGGACGGTGACATTGAGCGGTTATGCTCGCCTTGAGAGGCTTGATGTGGGTCGCGAGGGCGCCGAGTGGTAGGCTGACCGCTGCGCCCCCGACTAGTTGCGCCCATGGTCGCCGACATCGTGGAGGCGTTGATGCTGTCGTCGCGCTTGTGGCTGCCCGCCGTGGAAAAAGTCATGCCCGAGTACACCGGCTTTCCAGAGGCATCGGCACCTTGCATGATCGAACGGCCTAGGCCTTCCGCAGAAGCCTGCGCCGATTTGGCGCCCATTTGGTGAACGGAACCCGTAGTTAAGCGCGTCCCGTAAAAGCCCGTTGGATCAGCGGCCGAGGCGCCGCACGCGGCTGAAGTAATGCTGCGCACTCCTTCGACTTCGCGTTTCACTGGCTTGGTAGTGGGCTGTTCTTCGAAGGGGATACCAGTGAAGCTCCGCGTGCTGTCGCAGTACCCGTACCCACTGCTGCCACCCACGCTCCATTTCGACCCGTTGTAGTTCGAAGGTGCGCCAGCAGCGGTGGCACCGGACGTGATACTGAAGGTGGAATTGGTGTTTCGCTTCATGCCATCAGCGGTAGAGGAGCCCATTGAGAGCATCGTAGGTTCATGCGAGCAGGAGGCAGTGGTATTGCCAACTTGAATGTTGCCCCACACCTACCAGGAAAAGGAAAAAAAAAAGTTGAGGGGAGACGAATCAAGTATTGAATAAGTTCGAAAGAAGCAAGGACAGGCCACGCCTTGAAGAATTGCAGAGAAAGAAGAGCTTAGTAAGAACTAACACGCCTACACGCTGCAAGACAACCCTTACTTTTTCGCGGGTCATGCCAGGTGCGCCGCTGGAGCCGAAGCTGAGCAAGGTGGCTGGCGCGGCCGACTGCGAGGCCGCGGAACAGTTGCTGCGCACCCCCGCGGCCGTGTAGACGTCGGGGCGTTGCATGCCGGGCGCAGTGGCGGACCCCAGGGACCACAGCGGGATCGCCGAATTCTGCGCAACACTTCCACCGCTGCTGGAGACCGTGGCCCCGAAGGTGTTGCTGGAAGCGACGTTCGCGCTGTGCAAGGACCGCCCACCCGTTTCGGCGAGCGCGGCCACCGAGATCGAGGACCCGAGGCTCCACAACGGGAGGTCAGCCGAGGGCTGCATGCGCATGGTGGAGCCAAAGGTGTTGGTGCCCGGCACGTGAGACGTCATGCCACCGCCGTTCCACTTCACCGCGCCCTCTTCACCACCTTCCGAAGGATCCAAGCCTGAAGCAGCGGCCATGTCTGCAGCCATGTCGGCATGCTCGGCTTCCCATTCAGCTTTCAGCCTCGCCTCGGCAGCTTTGGCTTGCGACAGCGCACTGCCCATCGCGAACAAGCTCAAACCGGTGTCGACGGACTTGGGCAAGTGAGCGACGGCTGTGCCGTATTCCCCGACGCCACTGCTGCTGCCGCTGCCATTGTTGTTGTCACCCGGGTTCGCCCGACCTGCGAGTTTGTGGTGCGACATTCCCGGTGCTTTGCTAGAGCCGTTAGTCAGCAAAGTGCCACAATAACCCGTAGAGTCCACCGCAAGTACGTAAGAGCTTCCCGCACTCGCGCCCAAGGTCTCAATCGAGGCTGGGCGAGCACCGTTGCCCTTGAGCATCCCCGGGGCGTTGAGGGAGCCTGCGGTCACGAACGTTGCCCCCTGGTGCAGTGCTTTGCCCGTGTTTGCTCCCACCAGGTTGTCCGACCGCGAGACTTCTTTCGCCATCCCCGGCGCCGTTCGTGAACTGTCACAAAACAGCGAGACTTCCGATTGGCCTACTTTGGACACGAACCGCGCTGCTTGCACTGCGACGTGGAATTGGTTGTGCACCTTGTTGTCCATCCCCGGCATGCCTTGCGACCCCATGCTGAGGCCCATCACCACGTTGTGGCCCGACAGCGAATGCTTAAACTTGCGCCGCGTGCGCACTTCTCCAGCAGCCGCGGCAAATGCCCGCGCCGCGCGGACCGCCTGTCAACAACGACAACAGGTAGGAGAAGGGGATGGAGGTGGTGAGGGAGGTCGATACAAAAACAAATCAAAGGTAATCAGTAGCGAGGAAAGTCATTAATGTGTATATCATTCTTTCAGGTATCTTCCTTGAAGCATGACATTTCATACAAAATCAGCGCATCATCACCTGTGCTGCTTGCTCAAACTTGTGCAGACGCGACTTCGCAGCTCCTGGGGCCACCGCTTTTGAGGAGTCGTTTTCAGTGCTCTTTCGCCCGTTGGGGCCGCCATTCTTGTTGCCTGCCATCGATTGCCCGAACGACTCGGCCGCACGAATGAGCGCACCACTCGCAATCTGCGAGTCTGCGTCGTTTTGCCGGCTCGGGGGGCGCGGGGATGGTTCCCGGCTCGAGGGGCGGGACCGAGATTCCCGCGGGCTCACCGGGCGCTTCCGAGGTTCCCGGTCGGTCTCCGAAAGAGCCGGAGCATTTTCCTTGGCCATCATGGCGTGCACCGCAGCCGCTGCCCGCTTGGCGACGCCAGAGCCAGCCAAAGCCGCTCGGTCTGGAGAAGGGCCACGCTCCTTCTCCGCAGCAGCAGGCGCGGAAGCATCCTCGTTTTGACCCGGTGCCGATTGCGGCCAAAGTGGAGCGGCTGCAGGTTTTGGAGCCATTTTCGCAGCAGGCCACAGGGGAGGCGCAACTCGGCGGGAGGATTGGCTCAGGCTTGACGACACGCTGCTGTCGGCTCCGTCGTTGCCACCATTCGCCGCCGCAGCAGCGTTGTTCTGGTTGCGCGCGGCCGCCGCTGCAGCTGGGTCGCCAGTGCTCGCTGAATTGGCACTTGCAGCAGCCCTTGCTTCGGCTTCCGCCTTTTTTAGACACAAAGTAGGAGATGAAGTTCAGAATGGGAATACATCGGACAACAAAGGGAACCAAATCGACGCGACACAAAGAGAACGTAGATCAAGAGAAGACAACGCGTGTTGTCAAGGAAATTTGCCATCATCTAAACTCTTACTTGATGGGTAGCCAGCTTGGCCTGTTCTTCTGCCTCCGCTGCGGCCGCCGCTGCGCGCTTGGCTTCTTCTTTCTTGGCCCGAGCCTCTGCCCGGCTCAGTTGGTTCGCTTGGTCCGCCGCTGCTTTTGCCGCGTCCGCTTCCTCCTTCGCCAGCCGCGCTGCCTCTAGAGCTTGGCGCTGGGCGGCGACTGAGCCTGCAGGCACTTCCATTTTGGCCTTGTGCGCCGCGTGCGGCGACGGTGGCTCGTCTGCATCTTGGAGCCCGGGTGTAGGGATTGGACCAGCGGCCGCAAACATTTGCTGTGCGTTCGGGGAGGCATTTGCGAGGGACGCCATTGTTTTGGAGACCCGGCCTTTGGTCTTTTCAGGTCCTTTTTGGCTGTTTGAAAGGGAAAGAAAGATCCGCCACAATCAAAGAGGGGTGGAAGGGGCACTAAGGTCGTGTGAGAGAACACGGAAGAGGAAATGAAAAGAAAACCAAACAAGTCGAAGCCTGCAAACTGTCCAAATCACCTTTCAAACATGCTGTGCTCGGGCGATGAGGCGTAGTAGCGCTCTTCCCAGTCCGAGTCCTCGCCTTCTCCGTCGCTGTACAAGCTGTTTCCTGTGCGGCGCAGGGCGGAGCCGGGTCGACTCGTCGGCTGGCTAGTGGGCTGGCTCGTGGGGTCTCCTTCGCTTGGTTCATGGCTCCCTCCACCGCCCATGCGCGCAGCCTCCGCAAGTGCGTACTTGCGCGCAGCTCCACCCATTTCCTTGTGGATGGCAATCAGCTGGGTGGGAATGCGAGTACATGCCACCAGAAAGTGCCCCGCGATGCACGCATGTGCAGAAAACGGCAGGACAGTTAGAATGAAGGAAAGGTTGAATTCATCAGGAGAACAGTACAAATCGGGTGAATCAAATACTGAATAAATACACACGCTAAAAGGCCAAGTAGAGAGATATGCCATTCCTTCCAGAGAAAAGAGTGCTACCTTTGAAAATTTGCAGCGCGTTAGGAAAGCGCGAACCACAGACTGCAAGGATAGCGCAGCCGCCGTCTGTGAAATGATGGTACGGGTAGTTGATCAATGACAAAACGTCAAAAAGAGGTCCACAACGAAAAGACTTCGAGTTAAATTTGAGAGGAACTAGTATAAAGCTAACGATAACTCATTGAAAGCACTAGGATTGGTAAGAAGAATATAAAGGTATTGGTTGTGCAAAAAGAAGAAAGGAGATTTGATTTGAAGCATGTAATGTGTACATTCTTCAATGTCACTCAAAAAGCCTAAACCAGACTGACCTGTTCCCAGAGCACGTCCACGAACATGATGGCTTGATCGCGTCGCACCTGAAGTGAAGAAAGCATGTAAGCATTAGGTAGAAGGCATAGTTCGAGGACACATTGATCCGCGTCTGGACGGGCAATAGGATCCATGGTGTTTTCTTTAGGGTTGGTGCCAATCAAGCCACGAAAGCGTATCATCCTCACAGTTTTGCGAACGGAACGAACGGAGTAAATCGTTCTTCTATCGGCTAGAAATTCATTGGCGGGGATTGAGTCGCTGTGTGAGGAGAGAGATAAGGAGTTGGCATATCGAAGCCTTGTCTTCCACGTGGCGTGGGCCTCTCTCTGCCGTTTCTCTGTCTTGCACGCACCATGCATTGAATAATGGTGGCGGCGATGTGCTCTTCCTCGGTGTAGCCAGCATCGTGCATCGAAAAAGCGTCCGATTCGTAGTCGTTGGCAGAGCGATCGTCGTAAGAAGCGCCTTCATAGCCGTCGTCCTGTATCATTTTATCGAAGTACCCACGCCGGCGGTGATTCGACGAATAGGAAGGCAAAAATCCGAGGAAAGGAAGGTGAGGCACGAGTCGCAGCGATGAACCTGGGACAAAGTGAATGGATCTTAGAACTTTACCGTTTCGCCGACTGAATTATAACCCTCCATAGCTTGAAGGGGCCGCCCCCAGCTGCCCTTGTCAGAACTCGAAAGCAAAAATTGTGAATCGAACAACGGCCACTTCTTTCGAGAGTTTGTTCGTATTTTACTCTGTCATATATTAGTGAACCTTGTCTGCTGATTTTCAACAGACGAATGAATTCAAGAAAATGAGCACACAACGCGATGACACCCGTTGACTATAGACCGAAAGGTTAGAATGCGCAAAGGTCCAGGAAATACAAAGATGTCACGAGCCGCGCTCGAGGCGAAGCGGCTTGAGGACGAGGAGCGCTCCGATAACTTCGGAATTCTAGTTGACCAAAAGTACAAGGTGATAGAGCGTATTGATTATAACAACATTTTATTTGACTAATATAACTATCAAACTGCACCGGTATTTGATACTAGCTGATCTTGAACCGCCATTCTACTTAGGCTACTGAGGCTGAGCTCCATAGTATTCTAAAAGGCGCGCCTAAAGCAGTGAAAGATGTGCTCGCAAGCGACTACACGGTTGCGATGCGGCCGGAAGACTACGAAGAAGCTGCATGGTTTGCCGCTTACTCAGGCGACTTGGGAGAGCTTCTGACGGTGAAAGACGGTGGCTACTCGGTGGATGCATGCTTAGACCGGCGTGCGTCCACCCCTTTTTACATTGCGTGCGCAACGGGTCACTTGGAAGTAGCCGAGTATATGGCTTCCACCCCTGGGCTGGTAAATATAAATACGCGCACGCGAGCGTCACGTATACTTTACGTGTAGATACTTTCGACATGAAATTGATGATAGCATTGCTGAGAGGTTTAGGAGGTGCTTTTGGTTGTATTGTCAGTTGTTTCCTACACTATTCTAAGTTGGCGTGCTTCTTCTTTGCGCCATCGTTGTACATACTTTTTGTGTACGGCAACCAACGACAGCATTCACAGCCCCTCTTTTTCGATCTCCTCGCCTGTTGCTTTGCTTGTGATCACGGGGCCACTGCAGGTTGAGTTGAATTCGCAGAACCACACTGGCGCCACTCCTTTCTTCGCGGCTTGTACAGGGGGGCATGCCAAAGTGGTGAAGTACCTCGCGGGAAAGCGAAGGGGGGATGATTTTGCGGTTGACATAGAGGTAGGTCGGATGCCGCACAACATGCCGAGGTTTCTCATGTATCCTTCATGCCCCTATTCATTTGCACCATGTCGTGTTGCTAAATATTATCATACGTTCGTGGTTCAATGCGTTCTTGATTCAACTCTTGCGTGTCTTTCTGTACTCACTTCCCATCTCTTCGTCTCTCTCACTCAGCTCCCCGATGACAACGGCGTCACACCTTACGGCATTGCTGTGGCAATGGGCCACAAAGACGTGGTCCACGAAATAGATTTTGCTCGACAGGTACGTCAAATCGCTGAATTACTTTGAACTCGTTAACTCTCTCTGTTTTCGATTCTTCATTTCGAAGTTGCTTGTTTCAGAAAACTGCTGTATTGAACGCGTCTGTTTATAATTCTTCTTTTACTCATATTTCTGTCGCTTAGCTCACATGTTATCCCTTGATTTTATGGGACTTTCCTCGTTGATAAAGGTGCGCATTGAAGTTCGAACTCCAGTAGTGTCCCGGTCGAGCACTCCGCTCCGCATTTGAGCTCAGAAGTTTGGGTGCAAGGTTGAAATCGACTGGCGGTGGAATCGTTATCGCTATACACGGGGTTCGTCGTGTCAATTTAAGTCTCTATAAAGCCACCTGAAATCCAATAGATCAGCGGCACAGCCCGAATTACCAAGAACCTGGTCACTGATTCACAGGTGTATTATTTGTAGAGCATAAGGCATAACGGTTAAATGACCGAAGCAGTTGCAGCAGGAGGACCAAAGTCGGAGTTATTTTGTACTATTAAAAACATAACACATCCGATGGACAGCCTCTTCGCTATTCCCTTATCATATCAAAGGGGATTCCATTCGCTAACCTACGCAGCCATTGCCATATGCCCATTTAACTATGGACTCTAGTCGCCCATATGCCAGTGCTTTTAGTTCAATTTTTGCTGTTAGATGTTTGCGTATGATAAATGAAGACCCGACATCCCAGAAGAACTAGTTTTCTGCACGTATGAAAATTTACATCGGCCAGATCACGGACTAAAAGCGAATACAGGCGAGGCCCTAGTTTAGAGGCGTGTGAAGCTGCAGCTAAATGCGAGAGCAGCAGCATCAGCGTTACGGAGGGAATTTGTTCTCCTGGGTAGCCAAGTCTACATAGAGCGCAAAGAGAAGTGACTGCTTACTCGTCCTCCTTCAGGGCTGAACTCCGGACTTTCCCCAGAATGTGCAGCACCACTACGAAAGCAATAAATACCAAACTGATGACCAGGACTTGCACTGGAGACCTGGAAGAGCCAAAAAGGAAAGTAAGAGTCATGCCAGATAACCCAAACCGTTCCAATCCAGAAGCAAGCACGTCGCATAACACAGAAGCCCAGAGTGCTCAAAAAGACTAGTCTGGAATCTACCGAAAGCTAGGCAATGGCCTTTATTTGTCTTCAAATTTGCATCTAGTTTAAAATTCTCCAAGCGCACTGTCTGTTTTGATAGCGCTACAGAGTTGAAGCTCGACACCCCACAAAGGAGAGCGAATCAAAAATCTATACAGGTACACGAATCGAGAATGGCATTTAAAAGAGAAAATAAGTAGGTACTTGATACGCACATTTTGATTCCAGGAGCTTCTTGGTCGTAGAACTTCAAGATGCCTGGCTGGCCGCCATTGCGTGATGCGGCGCTGCCCTGCCCATCACCTTTCGCTGCTGTTGACCGCCGCTTGATGGCACCACCTGCAGGGTTCTTCGCCGGAGGCGGCTTGTCGGTGACGCGTCCCGACTAAAGAGAGCGATTAGCCCAAGCGAAACCGCATCAAAGAGAGCACGCGTAAGTCAAGCGCACAGCTTAGAAACATAGGGAGTACGCGTGGCAAACATGTGCACATCGAGGCATTGAAGTTATGAGATAGAGTTGAAGTAAAGATCAGGTCATACGCAGGGAGCGATAAAATCCGCAATGTGTTTAAAACGAGCAGCAATTGATGAGCAATTCTTGCGCTGGGAAAATTAATGTTCAAGGAAGCGCTGAAGTGAAAGCACTCGCCATTTTGCGTGGTGTCTAAAGTACACGAGACGAGAAGAAGAACGACACGAATTACTTTACCCAAATATAGTACACAAGGAAAAAAAACGGACTTAGTGGTTCGTGATTGCACCAAGGGGGATCAGGTGTAATGGGGGAGTAACGACCACACCCTGTAGTGTAAAATCTCAGAACTGATCCCCCTTGATTGCACTGTCTGTACATATTAGGGAATCTCGTCATCAAGAGGTCAATAGAGGCCTTCACGCACAACTTTATTGCAGCGGTCCAGAGGATATTCTAGGCGGCCGA
>Ga0136554_1000799_pt1 | contig 12115 bp, 2 predicted proteins | sample AntRauTorckE5431_FD_104637 | JGI IMG/M metagenome (GOLD analysis project Ga0136554, IMG submission 104637) | Saline lake microbial communities from Rauer Islands, Antarctica - Metagenome Torckler E5 #431 | ecosystem: Environmental > Aquatic > Non-marine Saline and Alkaline > Saline | place...
AGTGATATTGTGAAAGCTGACATTGACAAGCGACGACAATAAAAGTCGCAGAATGATTTTTGCCGACACAAAAACTTCAGAATTTACCCCAAAATCAAATTACAAATCTCACCGCAAACAATTGTAATTGATGTCACTGGTGTTTGGGGGTTCTAGATTTCCACGTAAATGTTAGGGTTTGAGCAAATACATATTTGATGCAATGCGATAGAGGGTTTAATCCTTTTTGGTAAGTTGTGCCTTGAGTGTTTGTTGTCCAGCTGGGGTTCTGAGTTAGAAAGATATGGTAGAACCTGGTAGAACCGTTATATTTTACTTCTTTGTACCCTATTGCTGGTTTATAATATATTTGAATACAAGGTTATGACCCCTCCCAATGCGCTGAGTTTCGCGAATATTTGGAATTTTCATTTGGACGACGTCGAGAGTCAAGAGAGGTCAAGAGTCAAGAGACAAGACTCGAGACAAAAGAGTCCATGTTTTGCGATTGGTATCTAATGTACACAACACTTTCTTTTAATTCAATACAACAGTACAACATCTAAAAGCAAGATAGAATAAGAATGTGAGTGTCGGCGATTCTACTTATTTTATTTGGACCTGCTGCGGTTGTTGGAGGCGGAGAGGAAGAAGCTGATGAATGAATCGTGAAATCAGAGAAGTTGAGAGAAGAGGAGCGAACAAATAAAAATGCTTGACAACCAGTCGAAGGGGTCACACTGTCGATCGGATCTTTGAACCCGGGCTATTTCTATCTCTGTCAATAGTCAATAACTGTGTCAATTAACATGGGTGCAGCTGTCACCTGTCACAATGCTTTACTCTATTTTCTCATTGCTTGGATCTTTCCAAGATTGACAACTGGCTTCCCTCCTGTGTCCTGTGCCCCGTTGCGTTGCGTTATACAATCCATTTTCTCCTTATTCTAAATCGTCATCAAAAACTCATCATCTCACCATCTCATTTTAATTCGACGGATAGAAAATCAGACACCTTCCGAGATCATGTCCGCCTCCACATCCATCATGCCGGAGCCATCCGCTCCGCCGCCGAAAGCAAAATCAGAACGCATGACTTCCATCCCAATGCCAAAATTTGAGAAACGGTTTCGGAAAGAAATTCTCAAACCCATCAGTTCCATTCTGGAACACACGGATCAAGAAGAAATCTTGATGGAAATCAGGGGTAAGATCTATGGTCTTTACTGTAGCTTGTTTCTGGAAGCCAAGGTTTGGTTACTCAAGACAGATAATATTGACAGCAGAGGGAAGGAATTAATTGGCCAGGCGTCGTTCACAATACCGGGTGTGGAGGAAGTGCAGGATGACAATATGGAGATGGGCGCGGGTGCTTCAAATGTCCTGAGGGAAAAACTGTTGCCGCAGGTGATTAAAAGTTTGCTGATTTTGGGAGGAAAAGATGGGAGGGAATTTGATTATGTTAGCGTTAAAGCTGAAGATTTGGTTGTTTGTTTGTTCTTGGATTTCGTTGGGTTTGTTAGGGAAATGATGCAGATGGGCGCAGTGGCTGTTTGCAGTGGGAAAGGTGCTGATGCAAGTGGAAATGGAAATGGAAATGGAAGCATAAATAATGATGATGATATTACAGACGAAGATGCAGATGAAATCGACAGTGAACTAAGAGAAGGAGGTAAATGTTCTAGAAAACGCAGTAGGATAGACATGGAAAACAAAAAAACTCAAGATAAGAAAATGGAAGGGAACAAAGATGATTCTCCATTTGCACCCAACATGTTGATATTTTTGGGAGACAATCTCCTCGATACACTCTCGCGGATATTGGCACATAAGGCCTGTCGTGCTGGATACTTGGAATTTGTGCGGATGCTGAGGAGTGATAAGTGGCATCCACCAATATCTGAGCGGGAAGAGGTTCAACAGAATCTCCCCAACTATTACCGAGGTACCAGTGATGAAGATAGGACCAAGGCACACTCAGCTCTATATGATGTAAATTTGGCGAGTGATAGCCTTGACAAAGATGATTATCTTAGTCCTCTTCGGACTGGGGAATGGGCTGAATATTATTGCCTTTATTATCCATCTGATGCAAATGGAAGAGGTGCATCGGAATCCGAGACTGATTCGAGACTTGGTACTTTTGGTCGGCATCTGATTGCAATCGCACGACATTTTGCGCAAGGGCATGGCCTGGAGAACTTTAATATATTGTTGGAAGCTGGAATAGAATTGGAGAATGATGGCAATGTGCGGATTTTGACGGAACGAGTTGATGCGTATACATTTAAGTCTGTTATGGAGATATTTCACTCCATTTCATACCTAGCCTCTTACATGTTTGACGAAATTGACTCATGCGATGTTTTGGGACTTCCGTTTGTTTACAAGGACCTGGAACATTTCAAGCATGTCACTTGCAATTACTTTGATTCAGTCGAAGTTGGGGTGGATGACGCTCGCACAATCTTTCTGATACTAGCAATGATGGATGATCGTAGTCTTACAGAAGAAGAAAAAAAAGATAATGATTCAGAGCAACATGTTGTTGGAACCATCGCAGATTTGAGCAGGGAGCAGTCAGACACAGTTAAAATTTCGATACTGTGGAGATTTCTCACTGGACAAAGCAATTATGGCGATGCTAAGGATTCCAAAGTCACTCCACCTTCACTGCAATGTCAAGTCCTTAGTTTGACCGAATTAAGAGCATGGCTGATCTATATTGAGAACCAAATTGGAATGTACGAATCAGATTATCGGACAAATATCTCAGCCCCTGCACTAGATCTGGTAAAGGGGGCTGCTATTCACATGCAGCAAAATGGTGACGAAGTAGCCACGATGCCTACACTCGATTTGTCGGTTATGAAGTCATGTCAAAATTACACCGCAAATATGAGCGTTTGTCAAAATTACGCAGCGAACATTGGTGAAGATGACACTTCCAGTATGCCGGCAATAACTGATTGTTTCAAAGGTGCCAATGACGTAGATGAAGTTGAAAGCACTGAAGTATGCTGCCATTCCGATGCAAGCCTCTCTTCAGGCAGTGATATCGCAGGACATTTCGACGATTCAGCTGATGGAACTCAGAATGAACCAGTGAGACCAACAAACGGAGGAAGTAGTTACGTCGACTCAAATTCATCAACTCCTGATAATTGGGGTAGTGGACTGTATGATGTTGATACTACTATTCGAGGGGTGACTGTTAAGAGAGTCATCACACAATCAAAGCAAAGACTGTATCAAGTTTTGGATGCTATTAAGTCTCCAAAATGTAATTTCCTCGGCAAATTGCTTACAGCGAATCTTCATGGAGAGCTACTCAAACGTATTCTACCTCTTCTTCAGATATTCACTCGCTATGGGCGCCTGGATAACAGTGATATTGAATTGATATGGAATTTGTCAGGGATGAAAGAAGATTCCAGTGACCGTCAACACATTAGCGTCACGTCTGCCATTATAGACTTATTAGTAGGCCTGTTAAACTCTGATAATTGGCTCCCAACTAGCCTCCAGGTTTTTACCTTTCTCTCTGATTTGGTAGCCAACGTTGAATACGAGACAATCTGGAACAGACAAAAGCTCACGCTTCTTGATGCCATTGTGCGACGCTCTATAGCATACATTGTCATTGGAGAACCCCAAAATGTTACCATCCCCCCATGCTTTAACATTTTATGGCGCTTGGCAAATGGTGTCTATTCCAAAGTTGTTGATGAGCATGAGATTTCAAGCAGTGCTTTTCATTATCTAATGAGCGTTTTTGGAGGCTTGTTCTGGGATGCTCCTTCAGAGCAAAGTGGCAGCATTTTGACAGGAGGTGAATCCATCAAGGCTCTTCGGAACAATCTGATCAATATTACCATATCTTTGATCACTGCCAGTAATGACCATTGCAAGACCTCGAATATTGAGATACTGAAATTCATCATTTCGAAGTTGCCTCTAAGAGTTTCTAAATCAATTGGTGGGAATCTAGATCAGATCGACTATTTCGAGGATCTCCTTGACCATCATGACATGGTACAAATTGTGACCGACGAAATGTTCCGTTATGCTTTATCATCAGAAAAATCATTCAAGGCCAGAAAAATAACTGGTAAGGTGTGTGACCCCAATAATGATGTTTTGGCAGGCACAACGCATTCGCATGCCGATTCCGTCAACCTTCGTGTAGGGTTGTTAAAGATGTGCATTGCTCGATCGTTTCATTTCAAAACTTCCTCCGAAAACAGATCAAACGTAGTTCAAGATTCCTTTAGTCAAAAACGTACACGAGAGGAGCGAAGTGGCAATGAGAACGGGAAAGAGAGGGAAAGGAAACGTCCCCACAGTTTTGTCAATGGATATGATAAGCAGGGCTCAAATAGTAAGACCTGTTTGCCCACACCACAACAAGTTACAGCTATTTGGAGTCACTTTATTACAAATGGACTAAGCGAGAAGACGAAGGACTGTGTCTTCGAAATGTTCCACTTTCTTTTGAGTGCACAACAACTTGCAAATAGCTCTTGCCAATTTGATGCTTGGAGGATTGATTTGGAACAGACTCTTTTCCCTTTATGTCGGGACATCTGTCCGACCTTAGTCAGTGTGCCGACCTACCGGTTGCTAATATATTGTGTGGGAAACTGCAATGCCGCTGAAGGAAATTATGAAATTGCTACCACTCCTCCTCAGACAATGGCCAGCGTGGAAACGTCTAATCTTTTATTGGGATTATCTCTTGGCGATGCCAACAAAACAGAATATCCTACCTGTTCAATATACAATAAGAATTGCTACGTTTCTACAATTTCGAATCATTCCATTCATGGTCTAGATTTATTGTGGTCCGTCGTCCTTGAGTGCAAGAACGTGACAGTTTCTGATATGGCAATGAAATATATTGCCACTCTGTACACTTTTGATTGCAGTAGCGAGACTCGTGCCAGTGAACAAAAGTCTCTCATTGATGGATGTTTCAATATACTGGTAGATCGTGATCCAAGTCCTAAGAACCAGCAAAAGGTTTTGCGAATAATCTCTCTTGTTCGTCTTTTTACAGAATCTATATATCGTTCATCGCGCTGGGGAATTCTCGAGGTTCAGAGCAGTATTTCTCATGGTCGTTCGTTACTAGCCGCGAACAAAGTGGAGGTTGACGATGTAGTTGGAAATAACCCGTGCTATGCCATCAAGGTAAATGGGACAAAGGGGGAACAAATTGTTGTAGACTGTATTTATGGACGAAGGAGCACCGTGGGTTTCGTTCGACAAGCAGTCTCCAAAGCTTTAGATCGCCCAGACATACGACTTATATATAACGTTGAACTGTTGGACGATACAGTGATGATGGGATCATTAGGCGTGCGTAGAGATAGCAGAATTTTTTTCGTTCCCCGAAAATCAACTGTTCACTTAAATCAATGCAAAGCTCATTTGATCGAAACAGTTCACGACACATCATCACAATCCCCTACAAGCTGCCACATTCCTTTGCAAAATAATAATCTTGCTGGACTCCCTGCCAAACATCGAACATCTTCATACGAGTCAGCCCTGACGAAGACCGCTATGCGTCAAGATATTCTTGTGGAACATGGCATAGCTGAATTGGCTGCACATCGCCATCTTGAGATCATTTTTTCCCTTCTTGATACGTCGAAATGCGAGGATCAGAATTTGGCAAAAGAGATTCGGTCACTTGTGTGGAATCTTGTTCAAATCTTACCAACGGAATCAGAACTAGACCAAAAGCTACACGATGCTGTATCCAGTGATTGCATCATAGAGTGGAAAGCTCTACTCCTCGTTCCAAATGAGCCACTTCATTTATATCAACTTCTGTATTCCTTACAAGCCGTTGAAAGACATTTGTTATCATTAGATGATGCAAACACTTCATACGTTTTTGAAGACAACTTAGATTCTGAAGTTGCCATTATTGAAAAACAAGATGTTGCTACCGATCGACCAATGCAAGAGGCTTCAAGAAAAAAAACTGCTTTTATTGTGATTGATGATGATGAAGATGACGAAGTTATTTTGCATTCTGTCCAGAATAGTAATCCAAGATCGAAGAACAATGGAACTGTTAATAGCAAGTCCTATCCTCGTCGTATGAAAGAGAATGGGGGAACAACCCATCTTATTAATTTACTGCTAGACTTGAAGGTTGGAAAGACCGTAAGAAATGAAGCAGTGACAGACGCAGAGGTTGATAGTCTCATTCAGCTTTTGTTGTGCTCAAATAAAATTGTCCACTTGGTTTCTTTTCTTTTAAGATGTGACGGAATCAATTCAAAACTGGATGTGTTTGTCTCTAAATTGCTTGCAGAACAAGATCTATTGATTCCTTTGATCACTCAAATTTTGAAAATGATGAAGTGGGCGGTGAGCTTTCAGGTAAGTTTGAAATACACCACATTTGACACCATGTGCCTCTGCGTTGCAACTAAGCTTAGCCTTATTCTACAGATAATTGGGACTGGTGTATTTCAATCTTCTTTGACTGGAGATTCCTCTGTTGCTGAGATCAGTGCAGCGCTTGTCCTCCAATGCTTACGGTTGCTTAAAGATGTGGTATTCTCCTCTGTGTCTGCCACTAGACATTTTCTCACTTTATATTGTACTGGGCAAACAGATGCAACGATACCACAAATAATATCTGATGCGATCAGTAGTGTTGTGTTGAAATCAAATTCACGTAAAGTGCGCAATTTCGGTATCTCTACATTCAAAGAAATGTTGCTCCTAAAAGACGAAGGGGACGACAGACATATTGGGTTGGCCAAGGCAATATCGATTAATGACCATTGTGTGCGGTCAAATGTATTGGGTCTACTAGTAACTATCCTGAAAGAGCAGACTCACAAAGCTGTTGATATGGGCATTGATGTTACAAGATTCAAGTCATTTTTCCAGCTTCTCAGTAAAGCAATGACTGCTCTATGGAAAGAAATGGATGCTGCGTCGAAGGAAACACTTATATCTGTGTTAAGGATGAAATTCGAGCCTTTCATCGAATCTACACTGATTTGTGACTTACATACTTCACATAAAGAAGATGCGAGACTAGGATGCTTCACCAATCTCTTTTTATGGGTGCTTCAGAATTGCTCAATGCTTATTTCTATGAACGCTAATTCACAAATGGCAATCCCAGATTATTCACTCGCTGGATTTTTGAATCTGATGCGGAATATGCTCTACCTCGTTGATGACGTTGGAATCAAAGAATTGTTGGCTAGAGTAAAGCTACCAAATGATTCCAGTCTTTTGAGAGGTCTCTTTGACCATAGCTTATATGGTATCTCGGGGCAGAAAATACATGAAATTTCGTCAGTGATAAGAACAGAGAGCGGTAGCGTGCTAAGAGTGCTGTGCGAAGACTGCGAAACGAACGATTCGAAAGTCTTGAACTTATTCCTTTGCTTATTTCAACAGAACTCTCCCCGAAGTGATCTTACAAATACCTGGGGATTCGATCCGTCCTTGACGGAGAAAAACAGTACGGCCCTTGTTGGTCTCAAGAATCAGGGTGCCACTTGTTACATGAATAGTTTACTGCAACAATTCTTTCACATCCCAGCATTTCGTCATGGAATATTGTACGGCTTGAGAATGGACGACTTGACTTCTGACGGTTGTGACGAAGATACCAGCGAACTAAGATTGATGCTGTCAGAATTTCAAAAACTATTCGGAAATCTACTACTCAGTAGTAAACGCTTTTACGACACCGTCGAGCTGGTGGCATCTATAAAGGGCTACGATGGAAGGCCCGTGCGTCCTGGTGAGCAGCAAGACGTTGATGAGTTTTTCAATCTATTCTCAGATAGGTTGGAAACAGCGTTAAAAGGTTCTGCTCAGAATCGCATTTTACAGAATGTATTCGGAGGGCAGCTCAGCCACCTTATCACGTGCAAGCAATGTGGATTTTGTTCGGAACGCGTGGAGGACTGCTTATCGCTTAGCCTTGATGTCAAGGGAAAGAAGAACACGTTAGAGAGTTTTAAGTCTTATATCCAAGGCGACCTTTTGGACGGAGCAAACCAATACTTTTGTAGCAAGTGTGACGCCAAACGCGATTCTGTGAAAAGATGCTGTATAAAGACTCTTCCGAACGTTTTGATCTGTCATTTGAAGAGATTTGAGTTCGACTTAGAGACGCTCCGGAAAGTAAAGGTTAATGACAGATTTGAATACCCAACTGAACTAAATCTCAAAGACTTTACCAAAGAAGGAATCGACGGACTACACCATGATGAAGTATCATGGCGGGATAATAGCTACTACACTTACAAGCTGAGAGGAGTTCTTGTGCATAGTGGTACATCAGATTCTGGTCACTACTATTCCTTGTGTAGTGTTCAAGGTGGAAAATTAGGAGACGCGTCAAACCTCAGTGATTCTACGGACAACGAATGGTTCTGTTTCAATGATTCCACTGTCACTCAGTTTGACCCGTCTACTTTGGACGAGGCGACCTTTGGAGGGCAGTACACAATGGCAACAGGTGCTCAGACTACTGGGTCTTTCCGTTCAAAAGCTATGGATAATACCAAGTCGTTCAGCGCGTATTTACTGATTTACGATCGTGAGGATGCCTTCTGCTTCGACGAACAGGTTAAAGGGAAGCCAATAAGGATTCCTCCGTTGACTTTAGAAACCAGGAGGACCCTAGCGCTATCGTGGAAACATGACATTCTTGAGCGAAACCAACGTTACAATGCCGACAAAATCCTTCTAGCTCCCCAGTTTAGAAATCTTGTCCACGACATTTGTGTAAAAAATGTCAACAAAGAATCTTCAAAGCATGTTTTCCTTTCTTTGACAGCTATACAAGTAATAACACACCACGTCTTTGACTCATTTGTTCATTCGTCATGTACGAACAAAGAAGTAGATCAGGTCTTTTCAGAACTGAATGATCTTTATCAAGAATCTCCTGCTGCCTGCCAGTGGTTCATCTCTGTTGCATCAGGGACTCATTGGACCGAGAAGATGTTACTCAATTGTATCTCTCCCGATCTACGATCGAAGTTTGCGAAGTTCTTGACTATTATCTTCAAAAACACAGTTTCTCTTGAAAGGAAATACTATAACGAAGAAAACGCCTTAACAGACGGTGACGATGAAGATGACACTATGTTCGACTATGATGATGATATAATTGTTCAACAGATTTCTATCGCTTCAGTACCATCAAGGTTGAGTAGAATTCGATACTGGCTTTCGAGATCGGTTCTTTTAAAATTTATTGGATCTTTGATTGATTTAATTGATAGCTCGGCTAGCCATTGGAGACGCTTCGATCAATTATTTCAGGTCTTGGAAGAGTTTGCTTATTGTGGACAAGAAGAATCTTTGATTTTGATCAGGTGAGTAAAGGAATATTGCAGCTCATATCCAACTTATTTAGTCCAGATTCGTCTAACCACTTTTGATTTACGCAGATGTGGAGTCATCCTCAAGCTTGCTGACTTTTATCAACCCGAGTCAAGCGCTATTCCACAAGCATCTATTTTACGGTCTCCTACCACAAAACAGAGGATACAGCAGAACTGTGCTGATATTAAAGTCATGGGTGATAGAAATAGGAAACCGAACTTCAGGCCGCTGATTTCACTTTTCGCTACTCTGGCCCTTAGTGCACACATACCGGGAGAAGATGATTGTGACGTTTCAGATAGCGACTCGGATTGTGATTTGGGCAGTGATGCATGTGCATCCTCAACAGTGTTGAAATGGAGCCCATTTTTGATACACTGTGTCGAGCCCAAAGATTGTTCTTTTTTCTATAAACTTCCAGCACGAGATGCTCGAGCATTGTACAGTAAAGATTTACTTGAAAGAGTATTATCTGCCAAAGCACATTTACCAACTAATATTCGTGTGAAGGATGGCTCAAGACCTGACTGGAAACGCAATATTATTAATTTTACATGCCATTTATGCTTTGACAACATTGAAGCTACGAAGGCCGTTTGCAGCGCAGCAGAAAATATAATAAAGGAGAAAAAATCTGATCAAGCAGGACTTTCTTTGCAAGTACTGATGGCACTGGTGCATATCAACGACCGTCACCAAGAGTCTAGGATAGAATCCGTCGTTACCTCACTATTAAACGGAATTCATGCTAATGTTGAATACGAAAAAGAGCTCTGTCTGCTACTCGACAGCGTCATCATTGAAGTGTCGAGTAGAAGTGTTGGAGAGGAAGGATTTGAAGGCGAAGTTCAGTTTTACCACCTGATCTTTGACATTCTTGAACAGCTTGCCATTTTGATTGAACCAAACACTTCGTGCCAGGCGAAGCATAGATTCTTTTCATTGCTCAAGGCGATGCTTCCGACCCCAGAAAGTATTCCAACTACTGAGCTCCATCTTGACTCTAATGCAGATTTAGTTCAGATTAGCTATTCTGGAAGAGGCTTACTTTGTCGCACAGAAATAGAAGAAGAGACTGACAAGAAGAGACTAGAGACTGGAAAGAGTGTACCTTATATCTGTATTGAAGAAGTCAAGAATAAAATCTTCGACTTGCTTACGGGTCTATACCTGTCTGTCAATGAATGCATTACTTCCAAAAGTACCAGTGCTGCGATCTCAAAAGTATTTATTGTTAACCAAGATTTCAAAGCAGCAATTTCTGCATGTGCCATATATTCAGAGTACTTTATGGCAATGAGACAGTGTCTTGAAGGCCCCCAAGGTGCCAATCGCGCCCTTCAAGACTTGACATGGATCAAAACATTTTCAGAAGCCATGCTTCCTACTTTCTGCTCAATTGATCAGGATGATAGGCACTCAAAACGTTGTCATATTGACATCCTCAAGGGTGAAATGATTCTGCTTTTCGAGCGCTTAGTTCAACTTGACGCAATTCAATTTAATGACGCTCTCACTTTCCAAAATCACGAAATACAAGAAGGAGATATTGCAACAGTTAACCTCCTCGAAGTATTTGTGACCTCATCTGATAATTATGCTTACAACAATACGTACACTGTACACTACTACAGACTATTGATGGCCCTTGGTGATCATTCAAGCGACTTTCTAGAATCAATATTGAATCATGACAATTGGATCTGGTCAGTGACTGCCTTCGTCTTGAATCAGGCCCCCACCAATAGAGGTACTCTCTACGAAACCCTGCTGAGCAGAACACGGATGTACATTTCAGAGAATTCAGGATTCCGTCGAAAAATTTACAAAAAAGTTACGCAAGAAAGTCACCTGTTCAAAGAAAATTCAGTAGATGTTGGAGGGCTTGAATTGCTCTCATCGGTATTTGAGGCTGAACATGGTACTCGACGCATTGCTAACTGCACGGGCCGATCCGACGCTGCATTTTCTTGTATCAAGTCATTTGTCTCCAGCAAAACGGGAGGGATGAGCCGTCTGAGTTCAGGAATCAGCAGTTCTTTCATTAAGCTGTCCGAGCGTAATCATTCTCACATCAGTGCATTCGAACTATCTATTTGCTTAAAATGTATGCAAATGGTTCTCACATCATTCAGTGGAACACAATTGAATCAAATTATGATCAGCGCATGGCCAGAAGTTGATGATTTCAACACCATTTTGACTCAGATAATGACGACAGAAAATCTTGATCCCGATGACTGTAGAGACTCAATCAAAGAAGTTGAGGACATCGCGGGCAAACTTCAAAACATGATTTTGGCAGCCCAGAGTGCAGTCTCCAACAAACAGTAAAACCAAATTTTGAATCGTAGTTGCCTTGTAGATGTAGTAATGATTAGCATTTCAACATGGCTCCTGATCACAGTTTTCATCTGAACTGGGCACGCCTAAGATAGAAACGAGCTTATTCTTTCTCATGATCAGTAAATTCTCGCTCTTCCTTGGCATCTGCTCGACTTTACATACAATACTTATATTGTACAATGGAAGTTCCATAAAAAGAGCATTCCACTAGCGACTAGCTCTAGCAATAAGGAAAAAAGAAAATAGACCAGGAACAGACATAATATCGTTTTATCGGTTAAAAGGCCTTATACCGAATCTATTACTAGCGATAGTAGATTTATTCGCGCAACCAATTTTTTTGGGGGGGGTACTAAATTTTTAGCACACAATCCATTTCGGACTAGGTAGTTGTAACGCTAGTA
>Ga0136554_1000800_pt1 | contig 12106 bp, 6 predicted proteins | sample AntRauTorckE5431_FD_104637 | JGI IMG/M metagenome (GOLD analysis project Ga0136554, IMG submission 104637) | Saline lake microbial communities from Rauer Islands, Antarctica - Metagenome Torckler E5 #431 | ecosystem: Environmental > Aquatic > Non-marine Saline and Alkaline > Saline | place...
AGTACTTCTTTCTGCAATTTGAGGAAATCGTTGTTCCGGCATTACCAAGTCTTCGAAAATCTATCATTCATAACGACGCAAACGAATGGAATTTACTTGCTGAAAATAACAAAATAAGTGGCATCATTGACTTCGGGGATATGGCATATACACCACTAATAAATGAGCTGGCAATAGCCATTACTTACGCTTGTTACAACAAAGAAAACTCGACCGAATTTGCGTTGTGCCTTCTAAAAGCTTACCACAATATTTCACCCCTTCAAGAACAAGAAATTAGCATTTTATATTATTTAATTGCCGCCCGACTCTGCGTCAGTGTGTGTAATTCGGCTCGGGCAAAACAAGTTAATCCAAGTAATACTTACGTCACAATCAGCGAGCAATACGCTTGGAAATTTTTGCACCATTTATTAACTATAAACCCAATTGGTTTTGAAAATAAGGCTCGAGCGGAATTAGGCTTTGAGGTTAACAAACCCGAACCTTTTGATTTGCTCATGGCAACGCGGCTCAAGCACCTAAGTGCAATTCTTTCGGTTAGTTATGAGCACCCGCTCTACGTAAAAAAAGCGGCGTTTCAGTACATGTACGATGCTTACGGTAATACAATCCTAGACGCTTATAATAACATTCCGCACGTCGGGTATTCGCACCCAAAAGTTGTTCGAGCGGGACAAAAGCAACTTGCTAAGCTCAATACAAATACCCGTTACATTTACAATTCTCTCGGAAAATACGCCGAAAAGTTACTCGCTAAATTCCCCGAATCTCTTAACAAAGTATTCTTCGTAAACTCAGGAAGCGAAGCTAGCGACCTCGCCGTTCGGATTGCACGTAAACACACCAAATTTTCGAAACTGATGGTCGTGGAGCACGGGTACCACGGACATACGCAAGCCGGAATTGATATAAGCGATTATAAGTTTAACAACCCGAAAGGACAAGGACAAAAATCATTTATTTTAAAAACTCCCATTCCTGATACTTATCGGGGGAAGTTTAAAAACGACGACGGAACGGCGGGTGCAGCTTACGCCAAGGATGCCATTCAACAACTCGCAAAATCTGACGAACCAATCGCGGCTTTCATTGCCGAACCAATCATAGGTTGCGGCGGACAAGTACCTTTAGCAAAAGGTTATTTACCTCCGCTCTATCAAGCTATCAGACGTCAAGGCGGTATTTGTATCAGCGATGAAGTTCAGACGGGTTTCGGAAGATTAGGAGATGTTTTTTGGGGCTTTGAAGCTCAGGAAGTAATACCAGACATTATCATTGTAGGAAAACCAATGGGAAACGGGCACCCGATGGGAGCAGTTATTACGACGACAGAAATTGCGGCATCTTTTGAAACTGGCGTTGAGTTTTTTAGCTCGTTTGGCGGGAACCCCGTTTCCTGCGAAATCGGCCTAACAGTTTTAGATATTATTGAGGAGCAGCACCTCCAAGCTAACGCTAGAGACGTTGGCGATTACTACAAATCATTATTCCTAGAATTAAAAAAGCAGTTTGACTGCATCGGTGATGTACGGGGTTCAGGTTTATTTTTGGGAGTGGAAATTGTAAAATCAGGAACCCAAGAACCAGACGCAGCATTAGCAAAATACATCAAAAATGAGCTTAGAAACCGCCATATCCTTATCAGTACCGATGGGCCGCACGACAGCGTTTTAAAAACAAAACCACCGCTTATTTTCACTAAAGAAAACGCTAAAGCTGTGGTGGATGCGGTTGAAGCAGTTCTAAGAATTAATACCAAAAAAGCAACGCTCAATTGAGCGTTGCTTCCATATTTCAAGTATTAGGTTAGGGTTATATTTTTATCTATTTACCTGAGTAGCGGCAAAAATACCCGGATCCTGCGGGGCATTTGGGTTGGTGCCTAATTCTACCTGACTCACAATAAAACGTTGCGGGTATTGCAGTACCGTTGCCGAGTTAAATGGTGGCTTTACAGCAATAGCGTCATCAGACTTCAGTAATCTTCTTAAATCATCAAAAGGCATAAGCGTGGTAAATCCAGTCACGTAGCGTTCCAGAATAATCTCACGTAATAGTGCACGATCTGACGTAGCACTACTTTGGTTTAATAATCCGCCATTTTCAAAATCTGCAGATGTGTACGCTTCGTATTTTGAGGCATCCGTTTCAGCTAATTTCTTAAAGGCACTACCAGAAGCTAAGTACGAACGCAATTCGTTCAGGTTATCAAGTGCTTCCGTTGGTTTGCCTAGACGAGCGTTAGACTCGGCTAAATGAAGCAATGTCTCTTCGTAAGTTGCGATCGGCATTTGCTGGTCTGCAGCCGCAATTCCTTTGTTACGATTAGCACTATTTCCGTCAAAATTGTAGAAATTAAGACGGGCTTCTTCATCAGTTTTAGCATTATTCCTTGTCCCTTTCAACAAAGTTTCTAGGTATGAACCCGGAAATACCCAGTATCCACCGCGTTCGTTAATCATTTTGTAGTTAGTATTCAAACTACCATTTCCAATATTTGGTGGTGTAAAGTACACAGATTCTGCACCCGAGCTAATTCCTTGAAGAGCCGCAGCGTTTGCTTTATCATACTCACGGGTATTCATGTAATACCGTGCCTTTAGTGTGTACGCCATTTTCAACCAACGCCTAGAGTTTCCGTTCAGGTACAAGTCTTCATCAATTGCACCACTTGAAGCACCTGTCAGATCAGAAACAGCTTCGTCTAACAAAGACTGTACCTGATTAAATACGTCGCGTTGCGTATCAAACTGTGGTGTCGAAATAGCTGGATTTGAAGCTTCTGAGTAAGGAACATCTCCAAATAAACTGGCAATAGTACCCATGGTATTAGCTTCCAATACTTTTGTAATACCCGAAATTTGGGCAGCGTTTGCCTGACTTGAAGTATGCTCACGAATTGTACGAGCCTGTTTCACCACGCCCTGATAGGCATTTTGCCAAATACCGTCTGTCTCCTCGGCAGAAAGATTGTACTGATAAATACTTCTGTAAAGCAGGTCGACACCTACTGTTTGCCCACTCCACATACCTGAGATACGAGTTATGTGTCCGAGCTGAACAGTTACATTAGCAAGCTCTACTCCTTTCAGTAGTAAAACACCAGCATCAAATTGATTTGATGCAATTTCGTTGGGGTTATCATTGATACCCTCAACTAATTTTTCACAGCCCACAGTTGCAGTCAACAGTATAGCCGCTAAAAAAATGTAAGTTATTTTTTTCATCTGTTATAATATTTTAAACCCAGATTTTTAACTCCTTTTCACGCATTTGCAGGAAAAGGAGTTATGTGGTAAGGAAGTTTATTAATAATTGATTTTGATTGCGAAAACGAATGAACGGGTACTTGGGTTGGTAAAGTATTCGATACCAAAACCGTTATCCACACCACTCTGATTCACTTCAGGATCAATACCTTTGATGTCTGTCCAAAGGAAAAGGTTACGCCCGATAATCGACAAGTCGATTGAGTTCAACTTCGTTTTTTCACGGAAATTTGCTCCACCAATGCTGTAACCGAAAGATAATTCACGCAAGCGAGTCCAGCTACCATCAGCAACTGAGAATTCGTTGATTGCCGAACCACCGAAGCCTCCACCAAGTGTAGTATACCAGCTTTGGTCAAGTAATACATCACCACCACCGAAATTGTCAATATTACCACGTACCGTAGATCCAGCCGGAATAACAGTACCTCGTGAGTTCTTCAAATCTTTACTTAGCGTTACTTCGCCTTCAGTGTCGCTGTACGTACCAAAATTGTTCAGTACGAAACGGGTACGTTCCGCAAAATCACCACCTTGGTAAGTTTCAAATAGTACATTTGCCGAGAATCGCTTGTAGTTTAAACGTAATCCTAAGCCACCTCTCCAATCAGGATTAGGGTCTCCAATAATTGCCTGCTCAGGAGCAAGTGTCGGGAAGCCGTTCTCATCCAAAGCTAATGAGCCATCAGCGTTACGAGTAGCCGCAGAACCAAATAAAATACCAAGCGGTTGTCCTACAATAGCGTTTGAAGTAATAGACTGCGTTGATAAAGGAACACGATTAACCCCCGCCAAGTCGAGTACTTTATTACGGTTGTTGTTGAAGTTACCGTACAAGTCTATTCCAAAGTCATTTTTCTGGAATATTTTGTAGCTCATATCAAGCTCCAAGCCTTTGTTTTCCATGCGTCCAGCATTAGAATAGCGTGATAAGAAACCAGTAGTTGGAGCTTTGCTGACTTCAAGTAGGATATCACGAATCTCGTTTTGGTAATACGTTGCTCCGATTGTCAACTTGTTATTGAAAAAACGCAAGTCTGTACCAATCTCAAATTCAGTTTTAATTTCTGGTCGAAGATTAGGATTTCCCTGATCGTCATTCAAACGGAAACCTCCACCAAACTCATTCACATCTAAACGATCATCATAGGTAGTATACCCAAAGTTTTCATACGTAGTAGCAAAACGGTACGGGTTAGGCTGTACACCTACCTGACCGTAAGAGAAGCGTAACTTACCAAATGAAAGCAGGTTACCGTTCGTTTCTATTAAGTTTGTGAACTGCCAAGCTGCATCAAAAGCCGGGTAGAAGTACGACCCCTCAATGGTTGAGGCGGCTTCCTGCGTACCTGAGAAGTTCAGATATAACTGGTCAAATACATCAAACGAAACGATTGAATACAAACGATTCGACCGAACGTGGCGGTAATTATTTGATACTTCAAACGGAGCTACGCCATTGCTAAATGTCTGTAAACTACTACCTACTAAAAAGTTTTGCGTGGCAGCGTAAAGTACTTGACGCTGACGATCGTTGATATTATAACCAATCAGGAAGTTCATTCCAATTTTGTCAGGAACAAGGTTTGAGAAATCCATTCGGGCAATGGCGTCAACGTTTACTTCGGTTGAAGTAAAGTCTTCATTATCTAAACGACCGTTCACAAAACTCGCCGAACCAATTGGTGAAAAGTAAACGCGTTTGTCGACGTAGGAATCAACACCACCGCGAAGGTCTAACTGCAACCAGCTGACTGGATTGATGTTCAAGTTTGAGTTTGCACTGAAACGATTTACCTTAGTAGTTGCTTCCTGCTCGTCTGTTGTCCAGAGTGGGCTGTTGTAAATTGGATTAACATTGTTACCTAAATAACGACGGTAACTCCGTTGGCGGTCAATAAACGGCACACCACTACCATTAATATACGTTCCTATGTATGGATTATTATCAAAATCTGGTGGACTACGCAATAGGCCTAAATACAAACCAGCAGTGTTAGAACTCTGCTGAATACGATTTGCATTTGACTGAATATAGTTTGCCTTAGTAGTCAGGTTTATCTTATCAGTAAAAAACGTTTGATTATTGAAACGTAGTGAAAAACGCTCTAAAGAAGAGTTCTTGATAATTCCTTCCTGATCCAAGTATCCAATACTAAAGAAGTTGGTAGTTTTACCACTACCTCCCGATATAGTAATTGTATTATCTTTGAAATTTCCTCTTTGGAAAACTTGATCAAAGTTTTGATCCACAAATTCCTCTTGTGAGTTTTTGCCAACCCAGTTTCCATTCACTCTATTGAATGGGTAAACCCTTTCTCCATTTTCACCTTGAAAATATTCGCCGCTGGTATTAACTTCATCGGCTCCGCCAGGTCGATCTGAGATTTTATCACCCCAAGATTGCGATGAGGTTGGACTAAACTTACCATTTGACCCCTGTCCCCAAGTAGTTTGGAGTGGGTGCTTGCGGTTAATTTCATCCATCGAATACGTAGACGAAAACGAAACCTTCATTTTCTGATTTAACTTTCCTTGCTTAGTTGTAATAACTAAAACACCGTTTGCCGCACGCGAACCCCAAAGAGCAGCCGCCGAGGCACCTTTCAATATCTGTAGAGATTCGATATCTTCTGGATTTAAGTCGTTCAAACGCGATTGCTGTGATGTACCACCGCTGCTTGAGCTTCCGCTACCATATAGGTTATCATTACTTAAAGGAACACCATCCACGATGATAAGGGGCTGGGCAGAACCACCAATGGTGTTTGCACCACGAATCTGAATGTTTGTTCCGGCTCCTGGATCACCGTTTGCACGGGCAATTTTCACACCCGAAGCTTTACCAGCAAGACTGTTTAGTATAGATGCTTCACCAGATGACTTTACTGCCTGCGATGAAATTACCGCCGACGTTGAGCCAGAGCGATCACGCAAGCCTTTAAAACCAAGGGCGTTTACTACTACTTCTTCCAAAAGTTCGGATTCGGTAATAAGCATTATGTTAATTATAGATTGGTTGCCAACTATTTCCGTCACGGTTTTATAACCAATAAAGCTAAACGTAATAGAGCTTGTAGCTGCAGGAATCTGTAAACTGTACTTCCCCGTAGCATCGGTGGTTGTTCCAACGGTAGTTCTGGGTACGGCTACGGTAACTCCGGGGAGTCCATCACCATTCTCATCGCTAACGGTTCCTTTCATTAACTGCTGAGCTGAAGCTCCCAGTATAGTAATAAAGGATACCACAAAATAGAGTAATAGTCTTTTCATAGTAAGTATAATTAGGTATTATGTATAATTGATAAAAACGCCACAAATTTAAATCCATATTTAATATTTCCAATTTATTTGAAATAAAAAATTCATCGAATATTGATAGAAAAAAAAGGTAAATTTTCGCAAAATACGTCTAAGATATTGCTTACAGGTTAAAATAAGCTTGAAGAACTGCCTCAAACTTAAGGTATGAGTAGTTTATAATTTTTTTTAATAAAAGCTGTGACCTGAGAAAAAGCACTACATTTGAAGCTAAAATATACTATTCTACAAATGAGGTACTTATTAATTTTTACGGTCTGTAATTTGATATTCTGGGAGTATACGGCCTCCGCTCAGGTCCTGAGTCTTGAAGAAATCCAACACAAAAGTAAGGAGAAATTACCCGAAGCACTGAGTACCTTTCAGGAATTTCTGGCGATGCCAAACGACGGTCATTTCCCTGCACAAATAGCAACTAATCTTGCGTGGTGCGACCGCAAATTTACTTCCATTGGTTTCAAGACTCAAAAAATAGTATCAAATGGTGTTCCGCATTTATACGCCGAGAAAATAGTTGACGAAAAGAAAAAAAACATCCTGTTCTATTTACAGATAGACGGACAGCCGGTTGACTCCACCAAATGGGACCAAGAAAGTCCGTTTGCCGCAACAATCAAAGACGAAAACGGAAACGTAATTCCGTGGGGGAAATTGGGAAATTCACCGGATGAAAATTTAAAAATCTACGCCCGCTCCGCATCTGACTCTAAAGGCCCAGCTACCTGCTTTATATCTGCGTTGGAGCTTATGAACGAAATGAAGCTTTCTTCTGATTTCAACATTAAGGTCATCATGGATTTTCAAGAAGAAATGAGTTCGCCGACCATCGCCGATTTAGTCAATAAAAACCGAGAATTGCTCAACGCTGACTACCTTTTAATTATGGACGGCACCCGACACATTTCCAATCTCCCAACGCTCACTTTTGGGGCGAGGGGCATTGCCACAATTACGCTAACCGTATTCGGAGCGAAAGAAGACTTACACAGCGGACAGTACGGAAACTACGCTCCGAATCCAGCGTTTAAACTTGCCCGATTACTAGCAACAATGAAAGACGACGAAGGGCGGGTATTAATTGATGGGTATTACGACGGTATCAAGATTTCGGAGGCTGATAAGGTATATTTCGATAAGGTACCTGAAGATATGAACGCATTAAATAAGCGTCTTGGCATTGTGAGATCAGAAGCCGTTGCCGAAGGTTATCAGGCAACCATGCAGTACCCAAGCTTAAATATTCGGGGAATGGGTGCCGGCTGGATTGGAAAAGAAGTCCGAACTCTAATACCTGCAACCGCGACAGCGGAAATCGACCTACGGCTCGTTCCAGAAACCAAAGGCAACCGCATGATTGAATTAGTAAAAACGCACTTGCAAAAACAAGGAGCTTATTTAGTGGATGCTCCACCAACCGACGAAGAAAGAGCTACGTATCCGACCATCGTCCATTTCAAAGCAAAAACGGGTTCAAAACCGTTCCGGACGGAGATAAGTTCTGAGATTGGAGATTGGCTTGGCTACGCAATGGACCGGGCAACAGGAGAGAATAATTACGTCAAAATTCGGGCAACAGGCGGTTCGCAGCCCATGGCGTCCTTCATCGAAACCCTTGACGTTCCCGCCGTTTCAATCCGCATTCCAAATCCCGATAATAATATCCACGCTCCCAACGAAAATATCCGCATCGGGAACTTCCGAGAAGGAATTCAAATGTGTTTGGGAATTTTGACAGAACCTTTAAAGTGAACAGATGTTAGTAGATTAGATTTAACAGGTATCAGCTCCTAATGATATGTAAATTATGAATCTTATGAGTAGCTTTGAATTGTAAAGAAAAAAGTCAATGTACACCAGCCTTCGTAAAAAAACGAACGATGTTTTAGAAATAAAATTCAGTCATAAGCGAGGATTCAGCTTCTACTTTAACTTAGCACTTTCGTTGCTCATATTTCTGAATACCTTAGCGATAATTGTAAATACTTTACCTGAAGTAAAAGCATCGTACGGTCACATTTTTTACCAGTTTGAAATATTTTCTGTGGTAGTATTTTCTGTGGAATACCTCCTCCGAGTTTGGTCTTGCATAGAACGTCCCGAGTACAAACATCCGTTTTTGGGAAGGCTGAAGTTTATCTTTTCTCCGTGGGGAATCATTGACTTCCTCGCTATATTTCCGTTCTACGCGTCGCTGTTAGCTCTCGATTTGAGTTTCATCCGCACCCTGAGGTTATTACGTATTTTACGGCTGTTTAGGTTTAGCAGATATTTCAGGGCGTTACGAGTTATTCAGACGGTAGTTAAGGATAAAAAAGAAGAACTTGTTCTCAGCTTTTCCTTCATCTTATTTTTACTACTTATTATTTCGAGCATCGTTTTTTATATCGAAAACCCCGCCCAGCCAGACGTTTACCGAAGCATTCCCGACTCGTTGTGGTGGGGCGTAAACGCCATGACCACCGTGGGTTACGGAGATATGCACCCCATTACGCCCCTCGGAAAAATGTTCGGCGGACTCTTAGCCATTGCTGGAGTAGCTTTCTTCGCTCTGCCAACAGGTATTTTAGCCTCCGGTTTTGCAGAGTTGGTTCGGAAAGGAAAAGCTCATAAAACAGTAAACTGCCCGCACTGCAAAAAAGACTTTAAGTTGACAGAAAAGCACGAGCATTAAAAAATTTGCGGACATTTCTGATTCATTACCTTTGTCAGCGAACCGCATCTACCTATTTTTAACTACTTATTCAACCTCAATACTCTCAAAATGAACGCATTTATCAAGATATTTTTCTTCGTAAGCAGCCTACTATTCATTACGTGCAATGCACAACAAAACAGCGAAGATACTCCAAAACTCAGAGCCCTGATTATTGACGGACAGAGCAACCACGGCATCTGGCCAAAAACTACCGCCATGATGAAGGATTACCTCGAAGAAACAGGAATATTTACCGTGGATATTGAACGGACGAAATACCTGTGGCTCGGACCGCACAGCCAAATGGATAGCTTAGAATTGGCCGCCAATCATGAGAAATACAAGCTGAACGATAAAAAATATGAATCGCTTGCGAAACCGAAAGCCGACCCCAATTTCACTCCGAACTTCGCAGATTATGATGTAATCGTAAACAACTTCGGTTGGCAAACCGCCGACTGGCCGGAAAGTACAAAAAAAGCATTTGAAGAATACATGGCAAACGGCGGCGGAATGGTCACTATTCACGCGGCAGATAATGCTTTTGGGCAATGGGATGCTTACAACAAAATGATTGGACTCGGAGCCTGGGGCAACCGCACCATAAAAAACGGCCCGTACGTTTATTACTCCAAGGATGACGAAAAACTTACCCGAGACACCACCGACGGATCTTGCGGAAGTCACGGAGCACAGCATGAAGCGTTGTTAACAGTCCGCACGCCCGAACACCCGGTTGTAAAAGGAATGCCCGCCCAATGGCTGCACACCAATGATGAAGTGTACGAAAGGCTGCGAGGTCCAGCTGAAAACATGACTATTCTGGCAACGGCGTATTCTGGCGTCAATGAAGAAGCGAAGAAATCAGGAAGAACCGACCGCCATGAGCCGATGCTGATGGTAATTAACTACAAAAAAGGGAGAATTTTTCATATTACCCTCGGTCATTCAGACGTATCCATGGAATGTATCGGACTCAAAACAGCCTTTGAGCGGGGCACCGAATGGGCAGCCACTGAAGCGGTTACTCAAAAGATTCCTGCTAACTTTCCGGGTGTTGAGAAAGTTAGTAAGATTGAATGGGAATGAAGTTTTATAACTTTAGAATTTGTCGTGAACTAACTTATTGATTTCACAAATTTACTACAACGTCAGTTTCAATATCATTCAAATATTTTCAACCTACTCAGTTATCCAACTTACTTGTTAATTATTACTACAAAAAAATAATAACGATGATTAGATTACATGATTTAGATGAATTACTGTTACAGGTAAGAAACGAGTCTTCCAAGACTTACATTTTAGAAGGAGTCAAGGCTTATAAAGTAGGTGCAAATCGGGCAGCAATTATATCAATATGGATAGCAGTAGCTTATGATATAATTTCAAAAATAAGAGAGATTGCAGAGCAGGGAGACTCGGAGGCAAGGAGTGAAATACAAGGGTTTGATAAATTAAGGAAAGATAGCAAAAATGATAAATCTTCATTTAGAAAGTTGCAAGATTTTGAAAACGAATTACTGTCAAAGGCATTGAAGGACTTCGAGTTTATTAACGACTCAGAATTTAAGTATTTAGAGAGAATAAAGGAGGACAGAAATCTATCTGCTCATCCGGCTTTTATCGATTCAGAAAGTTTGTTCAATCCGACTGGTGAATTAGTGAGAAGTCATATTGTTCACTCTATCAAGTATCTTCTTATCCATAAACCAATGCAAGGAAAGGCTGCATTTGATAGAATTATGGCAGATGTAAAGAGGAAAAGTTTTCCAAAGGATTATGAATCTGCAAAAAAGTATCTTAATTCAAAGTACTTTGATAGGTCAAAGGATGTACTAATTAGAAATATAGTAAACGGTTTTCTAACTGGATTACTTGATGGGAGTGTTTCTAGAGATGGAAATGAACTTAATGTTACGAACACATTATTTGTAATCTTTAACGAATTCCCTGAAATATTTGAAAAACAATTAAAAAATAAGTTACCAAAATTAATCGAAGATATTGATGACAGTAGTTTGTGGAACCTTTTAACTCTCATTAGTTCTAATCAAACAATTTGGAGCTTTTTAGATCAAGCATCCAAATTAAGAATAGTTGAATTTTTAAAAATGGAAGCAACTGACAGAAATGAACTATTAAACAGGTTCGGTTTTATTAAATCCATGAATATAGAAGAGCTATGCGAAACTATTGCTCAAATGGGGGTACTTGTATCTGCGGAAGTTGAGAAAGAAATAATTGATTACGGCAACTCAGGAAGTTATAATTCTGCATTTGAAAACGGAAGAGACAAAATACTTCCTCTCATTCCATACTTTGAAGCCGAAAATGTTAGAAGCCTTATTACGGTAATTTTAAGTAATAAGCATGATCAAATTTTTTGGGCTGCAGGAAGTGAGAAAATAATTGAAGCCGTTTTTGATGGAACTGAAGAAGTATTTCAAAAAGTGAAAGAAAGTTGGTTGCTGCTATCAGAGAAACTCACTGAATATCCAGATAAATATGAGAGATTAATTGAGAAAATAAAGACGAAAGCTAAATAAAGCACATCTGTTACATTTCTTCCTCATCCCGAAAACTCCTCAAAATTCTCAGGATGCACAACTTGCGTAACTTCGGGTTGATATCCACCTATGAAGGATGCGAGAAATTTTTAGGTAGTTTAAAGAACGTATTGTCCCAATTTAGCTGAAACGGAGAATGCACTCTCTATTTTTAGCATTTAAACACAAAAAATCCACGAATTAACGTGGACTTTTTGTGTAATGTCATTTTACCAACGACGAATTGATAAAAAGCCAATGCCAGAAAT
>Ga0136554_1000801_pt1 | contig 12101 bp, 9 predicted proteins | sample AntRauTorckE5431_FD_104637 | JGI IMG/M metagenome (GOLD analysis project Ga0136554, IMG submission 104637) | Saline lake microbial communities from Rauer Islands, Antarctica - Metagenome Torckler E5 #431 | ecosystem: Environmental > Aquatic > Non-marine Saline and Alkaline > Saline | place...
CGTAGGAGTGCTTCAGGAGTCCGAAACGATGGCACGATCACATCAAGTGTCGTCACGTGTGCGGCAGCAACGATTTCACTTGAGTTTTCCTTCGATAAATAGGTTGATATGCAAGCAACTCCTTCCTCGAGCAACCCATCCTTCCAATCCACCAAAACACGCTCGTATCGCGCACTGTTATCCTCGTCACCACCGATGCCGTTGACTATTGAAACATCTCGAGCGTAAATTGCAGCACCAAATCGACGGTACACTTCGTACGTAAATGGATCTGCATCTTGATTCACAAAGGCAGTGGGAGATAGGAGGTTGTTGAAGGCTCCGAAGTGTGGACGACCCACGATGGGGAAGGATGGGAAACCAACGAAGGTGGAATCAGGAAGGCAAACAACGCCAAATCCAATGGGAACATTGAGACCGTTTTCCACAAGGAGACGCTCGCTTATCTCACTGAATCCGCTACGAACAGAGGTAAGCCAATCGCGCTTGGGGGAAATGCTGACGTCGTCACCGAGGAGTGCAAACATCGTGCACTGCGTTGACTCAAACTCGAGAGCACGTTGAGCCAGGGCTCGTGCAATAGCACACACAGCTGGTGGTGAAGTTGGTGCGAAATGATCCACGATAATATGACCAATCTTTGAATACTCAGGGAAGGCTTGAGCCCAAAAGGTCTCCATGGATGCGTGTGCAAATATCGGATCATTATCGTCTACACCAATTAACAAGACGCACTCAGAGGCATCAGGTAGACATTCCGCGAACCTCCGAAGCTGCTCAAGTGCAGGACGAGGCAAGTTTCTCGAAGTTAGCGGGAGCAGTACAGCCAAGGCACCATCCATGACTGTGACAGTGCTGAAGAGAGTGGGAACATGTCGCACTTTGTCAACGTGAATCAAAGGAAACTGCGATAGTAGTCAACAAGCGGTAAAGCAGTATGATCTTCACGTCATGGTGAAGTGAATCCTCCAATCTTTTGTGGCGAATAAATGAAGATTATTTTGAAGGAGGGCATTGACACATATCACGAATAGGAGACGATCCGAACTTTAACTCCAGGATGAGCTCATTGATTAGCACACACTCCGGTCACAGTCATGAAAGTATGAAAGTATGAAAGTCGATGGCGCATCACGAACCTCACGACTCAAACGTCATAGTCTCCTTTTGATTAGCGCGGATGTTGTATTAGCAGCTACTTCGTAATTCATTGTACGGTTTTTAAAGGTCCTCCTTAAGAAGTAAGATAGGAAGCTATTGCTGATGGGAAAGGAATTTCCGGGCACGTGCAGATCAACATAGTTTGATTTTATAAACTACTGTAGTCGCAGTTCTGTCTAACGCGCTCGCCCGTGATTTGAATGCAAAGAGAGACGCTGCGCTTCCTCATCCCGCCTTCCTCGAACTTAACCTCAACTTTTTTTCAGACAAGGGACAAGGGATTCATTGAATTGGTTAAGTTCATTTTGGAGATTTTCTACAACAGTTGTCAGTTGACATACGCACTCTCTCAGCCATCTCTAATATTCGACTTGTGCACATCGCATGCTCACGAATTTCCACCTGAAGTATAAGCTTCTGAGCGAATTGGGTTTGTTCATGCAGTTGTTGCCGACTTTGTTAGGAAATAACTTAGGAAAGCCCACGATTCTTTATATTCGAACTTACTTTACAATTCTGCTCACTTCATCGTTACAATTAACGCAAACGATCGGCATGTCATTGGAAGATATTTTCAAGAAAGAGGCGCACTCAGATAGGAGAAAACAAAAACTTCCAAAACGTAGGGAGGTACAAAAGAAAGGGCCACTTTGGACCGGAATTCGCGTATGTGACATAGGCCCCAAATTGCCCCAAAGCAGCATCCAAGAATGCGGCTTTCTCGGCATTTTCCCTGCTCTCTTCGCCTTTAGCGGAGGCTAATATTGGCAGTTCACTGCTAAAAAAAACTCAGGAGCCTCGCGGATCTCCATCGTTACTGCCCCGTTGAGCCGGATTGGAAGGCCCATGTGATAACGTTTACATTCTCAGCAACTTTTGTCAGTCCTATATTTGATATTATTTGGGGTTCTGAGTTCTGAACCAATCAAACCCCATGAATTTTACATAAAATTTCCCCGGATATCTGGATACTTACACCTCACCTCATCGATTACATGCCTCCTCCTCCAGGCTTCGTCTCAAAAATGGCGTCGACTTAAGCTCAGCGGCGCGTGTGAAGTTGTTTAGCTTTTTAGTTGACCGACTATGAATAAGGTAGTGGTGTGGCTTGCCGCCAGCGGCCTCTTTTACAGCACCTACGCCGGCACTACGTGCTACTTCAAACAACCTAACAACGAAAAGCATCCGCCTTGCGAGGCCACCCCAACTTCCCCAGTGCCGCATCGTGACGCGGCAGCGAAACAGACCGCTCGAGCCTGCGTGGCTTCTCACGGCCGCTTGGGTGCCCGCGCATACTTTGTGCACAATCGCAAAGCCGGGGGCACCACCGTGCGGAAATGGCTCGGAGACCAGCAAATTTGCCACGACCGCTTCACAAGTTTCGTGGAAGAATCCATGGTCTTCAACGTCAGCAGACTCGCGGAGCCCGGGACAGTGTTTCTAACAGCCGTTCGAGATCCAGTAGGCCGCATTCTGAGCAGCTACAAGTTCGAAGGCGAGGGCACCTTTGCCCAGGTATGCTTTGAAACATTGAGAATGGGCTGGCATGCGCACTTTTGTTTTTCTCAGCAGAGCAGATATGCGTTTGTGTAAGGTACTGTACTCCATTCGCACATGATGAGTTTCTTTTTTTTTCGTGTCTCTCTCTCTCTCTCTGTCGACCAATGGTCGGTTACCAATGGTCGGTTACCAATGCCGACAACCAATGGGGGGTTTGGGCGAAACAGTGGATGAAAAAAGTGCAGCTCGAGCGCACCGGTGGGAAGAGGGGCCGGGTTTGGATGGAAGTGCAAAACTACTACATTCAGCGCTTCAGTGGGTACCGTTGGAAAGGGCTAGGCCCAGACTGGTCAAGAGGCGAAAGTAGCGCGCAAGATCCAAGTGCTCCGAACTGGGCTCAACTCTACGATCGCGCAATTGAGGCATCACTATACACTACTTACGACTACTGTACTGTTTGACTCTTTCAGATTGAAACACACAAGCTTCTTTGCAAATGACTAGTCTGCGGTCGTCTGTGTCCTTAACCTACTTTCCGTGCATTTCTGATTCTTTTTAGTCGCACTTCTAAGACTTTTGGCGTCGTTCTTTGTCACTACTGCTGTCGGTTTCCCCCCCAAAAATGCTCAGGTGTTGCACCAGTTCGACTTGGCCTTTGTCGTGGAGACGATGCACGATGCCGATGCGATGGCTAATGGTGCTGCTATGATCGGTGTTGAAGTGTTCAATCACACCACGGAAGCAAAGGTGCCCAATGGATACTCAATTATGAACTTATACACGTGAAATCAAACTCCCCTCTTTGGAAACGTTTTCCCACAGATTCTTTTATTCATCTCGTAAATACCAATTGATCTTACTTTTCTTCCTTGTCTTCCTCCTCTCATTTTGTATTCATCCATCAGAGCTTGGGACATGAGCGCATAGCCCGCTACACGCGTGGGCCGGCACCGAAATTGAACTTGAGCACGGCAGAGCTCGCTCTGCTCCAGGAGTGGAACTCATGGGACTCCAAATTCTTTGAAGCCGTGAAGGTAAAGTATTCTTTCATGTTTGCCCTGCTGTATGCTTTAGTTCGCATCAAGTGTTATCCTGTCTTCTTTTGACTTTTCTGTACCATCTACGCCCGATTCCTCGTTGAACTCGCGGTCTTTTTATTTGTTCTTTATTCCCCCCTTATGGTCGTCTATCCTACTTACCATTTATTTCCTTGAATTCACGTCTCTTTCTGCTTGCTTTCTAAACCCTCTACTTGTGCACAGGCAAAAGCGAATGCCGACGCCATTGCTGCTAAATCTTTGAACTTTAACTTCAAGAGGGGGGCAGGAACTGTCGATATAGGGTCTGCGCCATCGTCAACCAATACAAGCGCCACTTTTCCTCCCTTGCTGAGTGCATGTGCGCAGAACATGGACGTGAGATGGGGAGAGCCCATCGAAAGGCTGCGGCGCAAAGTCAACTGTGGCGGCGGGAAGCGCAAAGGCACTTTTTCACCTGCTGGCCACGCAAGAGAAAGGCAGCGGCAACAGCGCAGAAGAATGCGGCACTTGCGATAGCGGCCAATTCGGCCGTCCCGTCAGAAACTGGTCAAATTGCTGCTTCAAATTTTTGTTTGTGTTGTACGTCCTAATGTCTACGTGCCTTTTTCTCGTTTTATGTGTACTCCAAGAAGAGAACAAACGGGGATAGCAGCAACATCCATACCGAATTCCTATACACATACACATACACAACGGTGCACTGCACGCACACACATCCGGATGTATGGTACTCTTGTTTTGCGTTCTATATCTGGATCTGAACTCGGAAAGAAACAAAGGGGCTCATTATCGCACCACCTGGCGGGCGCTTGAGGATAAGCATTTATTCAAGTGTCCGTATTAGCGCCGGCGTGATATGCTCCAAGCCAAAAGCCCAAGAAGCGCCGTCTAAATTAAATTTTGTACTCTTCCATCTCGCCCCTACTGTAACTCAGCTAGGAATTCCCCTGGCTCGAAACCTCATTTAAAGCTTCCACTACCTCACTGTGACCTTCTTCGCGAGCCACGACCAAAGGAGTCTTCCCGTCCCGGTTTTTGGCGGCAGGATTGGCGCCTAACTCCGCCACCAGAAGCCACGCCGTGGACGCATGGCCCTACAAAAAAAGGTATCGCAAGTTAAAGATCACAAGGGGTTGGAAAGTCAGGGACTTGGGGAGCATACACGTCGACAAGTAAAAGGGGCTGATGATGTGCAGGAAAAAGTCGAAGAATAAGTCGAACAGGTCAGTGAAAAAGAAAAATGGTGCATTCAGAAATAGGCTCTGAAATAACGCAAAAACGTGATGAAGAGTTTTCTTCTTTTCATCGAATATTTCTAACTCGCACCTCGGCGCTCGCCACGTGTAGAGGGGTTTCTCCATCCGAGTCAGCAAGATTTGGGTCGACGCTACACTCGTGCACCAACATCCGCACCGTATCGTCCTGAAGAAGGTCACAAAGGTTAAGCCAGAAACAGAATCAGCAAACCACTTAGGAAATAACCAAACAAATGTCAGAATGAGCAAGGCCATTCAATTTCGTGAAAAATTGCATCACCAAATGAAGTTCTAGGTCATCTACATGTTGTGTTCTTAAACATCATCTTAGTTTTACCTGCCCCTTGAGGCAAGCAGCGTGGATGGGGCGTAAGCTGTCCTGGTCGCCCGCGCTAGCGTCAGCCCCGCTCGCGACCAGCTGCAGCACGCAAGCGTTGTGCCCTCCCAAGCACGCATTGTGGCATGGTGTCAATCCATCACGATCTTTGGCGGAAGGATCAGCTTCAAAGTGCTTCAACAGTAAAGCTACGACCGCGCTGTGGCCGCCTGTGGCCGCCTGAGCGAGAAAATGAATTGAAGGTCGGTTGACACATCATCGAGCAGAATAGACCGAAGGGCTGGGTCATAAAGTAGCGCTGGCAGGTGCTCACACATAGGCAAGAGGCAGAGCAAAGCAAAGGCACTCACCACGTGCAGCGGCGTGGCACCATCAGTAGCGCGTCGATGGGGGTCACACTTTAACTTGTTCACAAGGAGAGCTACCATGGGTGCATGCCCGTTGGCCGCAGCCTGGTGCACTGCAGATTCGCCATACGTGTCCACACTGTCGGCCAAACCCGCACCTACCAGCGCGAAGCGCAATACTTCCCCTACTAGGCCCTTAGCTGCAGCTGTTCGCAGTAAGGCACCATTGTCCTTGTTCCCACTGCCCCCACTGGATCTAGGGGTAGCGTCCTCATTTGAGCACGGAGGTGGACTAGATGCTAATGTGAGGTTAGTTGGCTTCAAAGCCAAAAGTACTCCATCAGCGCTATCCACCGATGGCCCTAACCTTACAGCATAGCGTTCTTTAGCCGTCTGAAATTTCACAACGTAGCCGACTCGCCCGTTGTGCTGAGTAGCCCCTACCAACCCTTCTATTGCCACGGCGTCACCAGGTTCAAAAGCATTGCTGGTGCTGCTGGCGTTCGTGTTGGTGCTGCTGGTGCTGGTGCCGATATTTAACTTAGCTACCCCGTCGCCAATCAGACTAGCCATAGTGTAGTGAGCTAATTTTTGGAGTCTTCCTCTATCTACCCTGCTGGCCTGGACTGCTCAACTCGTTACAAACACCGAACTGTCTTTGCCAGTTGAGAGTTGAGAGCTTTTTTTGAGAACTGTTGAAGGTCATTGAACAGTGAACTGTGCAATGACTGCTCTCTCGAGATCAAAGTATTGTTGTGATTGATTGATGTGAGAGGCTAAGAAGTTTCTCACTCTCACTGTGCACAACAGGAGACAGACAACCGGACAAACATCGAGTGGCAAGAATCTAAACAAAGGTGTCGCATCCTGTCCAATGTCGTATTTGTCACATGTATTTGGACGTCCCTACTGTTTCAAGAACTTTGGTATTTGAGGGCTAGTGGTTTGTTCGAAGTGTTCGCTCGAAGCCACCTTAAACAAGAATATTATCGGAACGATAGCAACAATATATATCTATGGTCGTTGAAGAGTCCAGCGCACTTTTATCTTCGCCAAGGTCACCTGGTTACGTGGCAGAGAATTACATCTGGTTCAGTGCTGTATGCATTGCATTCAATGCTTTGAGTCTTGGATACGACGTCGGGTGCATGAATGGAGCCATTCCTCTGATTGCAACCGAGTTTTCATTGACCGATTCTCAACAAGAAGCTATTGATGGTTGCCTTAGCGTCTTTGCCGCTCTGGGTGCTCTTTACGGCGCATACCTAGCTGACGCGATTGGCCGACGGGGTTGCCTGGTTGCCTCCGCTGCAAGCTACTTTCTTGGTTGTGTGCTTGCAACTATTGCTTTCTCTTGGGAAGTAATTTTGATAGCCAGGGCATCCATGGGCTTGGGAGTTGGATTAAGCTTTTGCTCTGGTGGACTGTACTTGAGTGAAATATCGCCTCCTCACCTACGAGGTACCTTGGTGAGCATGTACGATGGCTTTATCAATCTGGGAATTGTCTTGGGTTCACTTGTGGGTTATTTCGCTGCAACAAGTGAGGTGGAAATCTTGGGTTCAAGTTGGAGATTTATGATGAGCTTTAGTGCCCCATTTCCCGGCATAGTTCTTTGTTGCAGCCCATTTCTTCCCGAGTCCCCGCGATGGCTTATTGCAAAAGGAAGGAACGATGAAGCCCGTGAGACCCTTTCGCGCCTTCTTATTTCTCCGAGCATCGTAGAAACAGCCATGCGGGAGTTTAAGACGACTGAGCATACTCAAACAGCAGCAACCTGGGGCGAATTATTTAAAGAATTGCGTAATGACACTCATGGCTTGAGGCGGAATCTTGCTCTCTGTATTGCTTTGGGGTTTCTCCAACAAGCTTCGGGTGCAGAGGCATTGCTGTATTACTGCAATAACTTCTTGCGCGAAGCAGGTATGGAGTCAACTTCCAGCCTTGCACTAGGATTTGTCCTAGTTGGAGCAGCAAAACTTTTAGGAAATATTGCGCCCATGGTATATTCAGATAAATATGGCCGCCTGCCATTTATTTATGTGAGTTCAATTGGTATGGTTCTCGTTCTCTTGGCATTGACTATTCTGACTTATATCGGCACGTATGGTAGCGCTGAGGTCGTACTGATGTGCCTATTCCTTTTCTTCTTCTCGATTGGTACTGGAACTCTCCTTTGGGTCATCATTCCGGAGCTCCTTCCGTTTCGATGGCGGGGCCGTGCATTTGGGGCCGTTGTATTTGTGAACCGAGCAACAAGCTCAGCAGTAACGCTGTCAGCCCTGAATATCATTAAAGCAGCACAAGTATTCGGTTTCTTCACGCTTTACCTTATACTTTCATTTGCAAGCGCGGTACTGTCATTTACCTTGCTTCCAGAAACCGCAGGGAAGTCTCTAGACGAACTAACAACTCCGAAGAACCATGCTGGTTGTGCTACAATGCCTGTTTAGTCAAGCAGCAGATCATGGAGACTAAGCTCAGCGTTCTGACGTATGCACGAAAGTCGGCAGTTTACGACGTGATGGCTCTAATTGGAAACAAACGGAGATTCGCTACTTCCACAACCCCTTGGTTCATTGAGCTTTGAGTCCCTATACATGAACCATTCTTTCTTCATCGTCCAATTGTTTCGCTGTTAGGGAGCTTGTCCCGCGAAGCGCCTTTCGCTCAGTAAAACAAACACAGCCCTTACCGTAACCGAGGTCTCGAGGCGATTCTAAAATGTCCGATATGGGTATATATAATACAGCAGTGACGGGTCCTTAGTGATATAAGAGGAGCTAATGCCTATGAGCTAATACTTAATCCTTCAACCTAAATTTGCCTCGATGACTCTAAAGTGCTGAAGCACAGTATGGCGAAGCAATTCAGGCGATTCAAGTACTATTCTGAAGTAGAAGTTCAGTTGTACTTACGTGAGACTTCGACATAGCACCCATTATCGACTTAGCGGTCCTGTAAAGTTATCTTGCAATGCAGGCGCCAGAGCAGCAGTGCAGCATTCATCAGTAATATGACGTAGGCGGTTCTACTTCCCACTCCTATCTTAAAGTAGAACAAATAACTCGTGACGTGGCGCGACTGGTGCATGCTAGTTGCTAGTTGTTTGCCAGCGCTTTCTGAATTTGAAGCGCGTGAAGCAGCTGAAGTGCTTCGTGGTATGGCCCGCGGCTCACAAAGTCATAGCAGGGGCCACGACCCAGTGCATTCGCCACCTCAGAACCCAAGCCAAAGTCGTGGTGGCCTCCAACATGGCTGTTATCTTCACCAGTTCTTCGATCCCTCGCTGGTCTTGCTGCACCTACTGTTGTGGCATCAGCTTCAAGACAGCAGCGGGTGGCACAAGTCTTGACAAGGTGTTCCACGTTACAACCCACACCAGTGCAAGTGCGGCAACGCACTGCTGCCACGAAACAATACGCCAAGCAGCAATCACAAGCTACACCGCTCACTGTCGCCGCACTCGAACGCCCAAAGACGCTGGTCAGTACAGGCGTGTCTGTGGAGTGGATGCCCTTCCCGAGATTTGCAGCAGTTGCTTTCGCTGCCACTACATCAGGCGTACCATGTGAATCGCTCTCGGCACCTCCGCTGCGCGCTACAGCCATTCGGCTGTTAACTGCGCCTCCGTTGGTGTGGGTACATTCGTAGGCTACTCGCACGCTCCCTCGATTTGCGCGAGTGCTTATACCTTTGGACGCCGCTGCCGCTGCCACCAAGCCCGCCATGCTCTCCACCACTTGCAGACCCTCATGGCAATCTTTGAGGCCCTCTTCGGAAGCACCGTCAGCGCGGCCGGTGTTGTGCGCACTGCAACCATCTTGGCTGTTGAGAGACGCCTCTTCCTGGACAGCATGCGAGCCAAGATCGGCATCAGCGCATTGCACGGCCCATGATGCAGTTTGTACAGCCAATTGACGCCACGAGTGCAACATGGACTGCAGCTCCTGTATTGCAGGCGCTAATGCAGCTTGAAGCGCGAGCGGGGGTCTTGAGTGCATGGCACTACTACTGCTCTGACCAATGCGGTACAAGTTCTGACTGGCAGTCCACTCCGCTGCTGCATCTGCCGCTGCTTGCAAGAGTTCTCCGCTGTAGCTCACGCTGCTGCCACTGCTGTTGCTTCGTCTCCTCTTGCTCTGATTTCTGCTGCTTCGAGTCATCGAAGTATCGGTAGTGTCACCACGCTCAGGACAAAAGTCAGGCAGGAGCGCTCGCACAACGGCTAAGACCAGGGCATCGTGGGCAAACACCGGAGCTCGCCGCAGATTCGAGTACACCTTTCATGCAACCGCAAGTGAACGTGAGCGTGACCAATGAAAATTAATCAGAAAATGGAACGGGAGAAAATAAACCCAATTGAACCTTCACTAACGCACCTTGAGAGCTTGCCGGCCCCATGGCAACCAAAGAGGAGTCGCGAAATTGACGGCTTCAGCGACGTTGAATCCCGTGTTAAAGCCCGCGTGGTAAGCAGCAGGAAAGGTGACTACATAAGTCCCCGCACGATGAAGAGCACGCACTACGCGGACTCCACCTCCACCTTTCTTCTTTAGACTATTTGTCGTGCTCCCGATGCCCGCCTCGTTACCGTTACCATCGACGTCGCTAGCACCATAATCTTGGTTGCTGCTAGTAACATCCCTGTCACGAGAACTACCGTTCAGTGCCGAGGGTGACAAGAGGGTAACAATGCGAAGCCAAAGGTCCGGGGCGTGCGCACAGAGCAAGGGGGCAATTTCAGCGGCGCGCTCTTCAAAACGCTGAGCATCCGCCCCGGCAACGCCATACCACACTTTTGGGGCGCCCATGTGATGGTAGTTTATGGAGTACCTATACCAAGAAGATAAGGGGAAAGGAGTGCACAAGTATGGATAGAGTGTTTGGGTGAGAGAACTACTTTCACAACCAATTGGTAGACATCTGACTCCTCTTCGAAAAAGAAAATAAACGAGGACATCCATATACCGTTCTACTCATCTCTCAGAAGCACATATAACAACAACAACATTATGAACTACTGGAATAGCACATACATGTGGTGATCTTCGTTGTGCCAACAAAACGACGAAAAAGGCCCTCCTACGTAGAGCCATGGTACCACGACACCACTGATGTCTGCTCCCAGCAACTGCAGCAAGGATCCGCTCGCAGTGGGCAAGGTGGTTAAGTTCCAGGCACTCTTGCAGTACTCCACAGCACTACGCTCTGCCGCTACTGGTGCTCCTCCTGATAACTTCGCTGCTGGCTTCTTCAGTGTCCCCTTTACAAGTAAAGTATGAGAAGGTGCAGGGATACAACTTGTGGTTCTCCTGCCTAGGGTCCTACTGGCACTGCCTGCGGTGGTCGTTGGTATTTCAAGCGAGGCAGAGCGCTCTTCGCCTACCTTCTTTTCTAATGGCGCAATAGGCTCAGACGGGCGTAAACTTCGGCAGGCATCGCATTTCACACGGCAAGCTGGGTTCATCAAGGTACACACTTCGCAAGCCCAACGCATCGACTTCTTCCTTGATTGTGAGGTTGTTACTGCTTCTGTGGCTCTCAATGCCTTTCCTGGCGTTTCAGTGGTCACTGTAGTCGCGGTGCCTGCTTCGATACTTCCACCATTCGAAATCAACTTCGCACGCTTGAGACACGGCCTCTTGCTAATACCAATCCTATCAGTAGAATGCGAAGATAACGGTGCTTTTGAGAAGAGCGCTTTCCGAGACAATCCCCGAGTTCGGCTGAGTTGAGTACTATTAGTAGCATCCTTAGCAGTATCTACGGCTTCACTGCTGCTGTACTTTTGGCTGACACTGTCGCTGCTACTTGTAAATGCTGGCGGTGCCATTGAGCACGGTGGTAGTTTCGAATGCGATGTCGAAGGAGTTGAAGACAAATTCGATGCTACAGCCGCTGCCATAGTCGGTTGCTCCTGAACATTCAACGGCGTTATCTCTTCGCTACTAGCAGCACCAACATCTTGGTTAAGATCCTCAGGAATCCATGCAGGCCCTGACACATAACGGTCGGTTGGGAATCCACTCCCATGTAAACTGGAGTCCAGGTCGCTGCCATAGACCACGTGCGTCAACTTGGAGAGCTCATCTGCACTATTTTGGCTGTTGCTGTCGAGATTGCGACACTGTTCCAGCCGATGACTGCGACCTTCCACTAGCCGCCAGAATTCAGCTTCGAGCGCGAGGCATCCTGAACGTGTCAAGTGGCGACCTGTCGGTACTCTATCTGCTGCTGCTGCTGCTCTTCCAAACTCAGTATCATCTTTTGCAGTATTGTTGTCACAACCACTGCTCTTGCTCCAGCCTTCTGCAGCTGCGTCGTGAGCAGCAGCGGCCGCTGCGCGCAGGCCTTCTTCTGCCTCAGCCAAGTCTGTAGATGAAGCATCTGGAGCATCGCCATAACCCAAAGAAGGTGACGACAATAACAACGAAGACGACGACGATGATGACGATGA
>Ga0136554_1000805_pt1 | contig 12082 bp, 14 predicted proteins | sample AntRauTorckE5431_FD_104637 | JGI IMG/M metagenome (GOLD analysis project Ga0136554, IMG submission 104637) | Saline lake microbial communities from Rauer Islands, Antarctica - Metagenome Torckler E5 #431 | ecosystem: Environmental > Aquatic > Non-marine Saline and Alkaline > Saline | place...
CTAAGGCAGAGGCCAGAGCTGCGCAATGCGATTCAGTGAAGGCGTGCGATGGCGGCGCTCTGCAGGGTAGCCCAGGGAAGCTTGCACGAAGCGGGTTCTGGGCGAACGCTGAAGTCCGTGCGGCGCGCGCCACGACGACGACGACGACGTAGGAGGAGGATGCACTGATGATACTGCTGCAGCTCCCACAACCCCGCCTCCTCCTCCTCCTCCTCCTCCTCCCCCACCTGAGCTTTGGTCTGAAGGCGCTCCGTCGAAAGGCAGCTGAGTGTCCACTTTGATGTGGCTGTGCCCAAACACGTGAGCCAAAGGCGCGAGGTCCAACACCTGAGAAGTAACATACGCGTTGAACCGAGAGGCAAACAAGCACAAAACAGTTCCTAATGAAGCATGCTATATACAATGAAATTGCAAGCAACAGCCAATGGCATCAAGTTGGCGTGAACATAAGCGCATTTCGTATGCACGAAAAAAATTCTCAGTTACATCTCCTTTTTTAAAGGGAGAACAGAATACGCATCAGCGCACATATAGTGCTGCACCCACCTGCTGGCGCAAGGCTCGACTGCCCATAACGTGCTTCAAATCTGGCCTTCCCGGGTACAGCCGAGGGTCCGGCAGGAAATGGCTGAAGGTCAGCAGTGGCGTACTTTGCGCTGCTGCCACTTCGCTTGCGTCGACTCGATTCGGCATGCGCCCCCCAGTAGCGCCGGGCGTTGGCGGTGGAGCTAAAGGCAGGCACTGGGCTAGGATCTGGTGGGAAAGGGGGGTAAGGGGACAATGAGTGAGGGAAAGGGCCAGAAATAAATAAATGGGAGAGGGCAAATCACAACATGAGCAGTGACGAGACGTGATGGAAGATAAATGCAGTCACTCAACAGCAAAACAGAAAGTAGTAAGGTTCGATGTGTCGAAATGATGAGAAGTACACCACAGCCTACCCACCTGATCGTTCAAGCTTGCCATAAAAGGAGCTATATTCGGAGCCAGGCTGAAGGTCGGGTCTCCTGCTAAGCCCAAGGGAGGCGGCCATCGACACTGCGCATCAAAATGCTCTTCTAGTTGAGACAAGCCCCACGTGAGCTCTTCTCGTACCGTCTGCCCATCCGACGCATTACCAGAGCTACCACAAGTGCTACCGGTCATACCAGCACTATGGCCGTGAACGCTGCTATTGCCTTGACTACTGCCACTACTGTTGCTGCTAGGACGGAAGAGGTCAGTACCGTACCACGAGAGCAGCGGGACCACTACGACAGCATTTGTGGGGGCAGATGACGAAGAAGAAGAAGAAGAAGAAGAAGAAGAAGAAGCACCATTCTGCTGGTGTACAATGGAGAAAAGAAGAAGAAAAAAACAAGAGGCGAATAAGGCTCGACGACAAATGTTGGCTCACTTCAGAGAATCGAAAATTATGCAACTCTATACCTTACTTGAGTGCCTAATTCTCCACTGGCACACAATACTACACCCTTCGTCAACCTTTCTCTTTTCCTTAATCATACCCCACTGTTCGGCACGAGATGGTCAGGCGTCGCCAGCGCTACTTCTCCCGTGCGTGCGTTTACCGGCCGCAGGCGCGTCGGGCGAGTGCGCACGCCAAGGGTGTCGCAGAGCTCTAGGAGGCTCATGAGCTTGTCGAACGATGACCGGTCGCCGCGCGCGTAGTCGGAGCGGTCGAGCCACAGCTCGTGGTTGCCCACCTGACGAGAAAAGAAGAGCAAGAGGTGAAAGGGGTATGAGAAAGAAATAAAATGATGAGATGAAACAGTAATAAGAGACGGCCAAAAATAAACGGAGGAGATTAGCAGAGAGAAATAGGAAGACAAGCATCAATCAGCTTTTGTCAGCAGTCATACCGTGTAAAAGACTTCGTCAAATTTGTTTTGGAGTATTTTCAGCGTACGCTCCACCACTGCTAAACTGTGTGAGACGTCGCCGGCGACGATCAAATGACTGCCTCGGGGATAAGCAGGCAAACTGTTGACCCAGGCCATATTGTCCTAGTGTGTGCCAACACATGTAAGGGAGTACGTGTCATATAAATAATGAAAATGACGAAAGGCAAAATTGACGCATATTTGAAGTCAAGACGAAAAAAGTATCTCAAACCTTGAAGTCGCAATGGATGTCTGAAAGAGCGTACACTCGAAGCACTGGCAATGCATCTCCTGTTGCTGTTGCTGCTGCACCTACATCTTCGTTGCTGCGCCGTGCTGGGAGTGGCACAGTCGCAAAGAGCCAGCGCCGCCACCGACTCCACCAATCAAACTCAAGGTCAGAACCGGCATCTGCAGCACCAACACTCCCCGTTATAGCGGTGGCGGCACCATCAACTTTTTGTGCTGTACTTGCAGCAGCAGCAGCAGTAGCAGCAGCAGCGGCCTTCGCAGCAGCAACAGCGTGCGCAGGAGGCTCGAGGCGGATGACCGGAGGGATGTTAGGGTGGCGCAGGGAGTGCAGCTGTGCTTGCGCGGAGGGCTGCAATAATTGCGCAAAGGACACTTCTACGAATCTGCGGCTGAAGGATCGTTCGCTTGCGGTTGTTGCCACTGTTAAGGCACTTTGGCACGTGGCATCTTTCAGGGTTGGGCTTAGGAGGTGCTGCGTGTAGCCTGGGTGGCAGTCCTTATAAAAGGGGGAAGACACGTAGAAGATAGAAGAGAGTGAACAGTTTTCAAGAAAGGAAGTAAACAGAAGTAAAATCCAGTTCACAATAAGCTCGTATTCACTTGTTCGATACGATAAAGAGAACATTCGTTCCATTTTTCAATGTAAGCTTCGATGCTTCACACGATTGTGCGTTCGTCTATTCTGCACCCATTGTTTTCCCCTTTCCATCTACTTGCATTCGCACCTGCGGCGGCGCAAGCGCTACGCATACCACGTGGCGGTCGTCGACCCGCTCCAGGGAAAAGGCCCAGTGCTTCGCGGGGGTGGATGCCCCGCCCACGCACACCCGCCAAACGTAACTGACGCCACTACCGCCACTCCTATCACTGCCATCTCTTTTCCCCCCTTCTTCTTCAAAGCTCATATTACTGCCATTTCTATCGCCGCTTCGATTCACAGCCTGGAGGCGAAACTCAATGCTTTGCAAGTCAATCCCCAAGCCAAGCCCGTGCGCCTTGATGTAAGCCTCTTTCAGAGCCCAAAACCGGTAGAAACGCCGAAACGCCCCGGCGTCGCCACCGACTAAGGCCGTGCTCTTGGCGCCGCTGCTACTAGGCGTCGAATAAAAAGATGATGATGAAGATGAAAGTGCCGATGAACCGCAACCGTCGCCCGGGTAACCCCCACGGATGAGTTGCCACTCTGCGGTGGTGAAGGAAGTCTCAAACGACTCGAAAAACGTTTCCGCGGAACGGCAACCGCCTGGCACGTCAACCTGATGACAGCAAAACAGACCAAAGAGGAACAAAAGAAAAGTATGAAAATAGTTTCGTAACATGGACGAAGCACTTCCTAGAATCTAAACACTCCAGGTGAGCAATCGGTGAATGAATGCCTCTGTCGTTTTTCGTGTTTTTCTGAGCACCCTCCAGCTCCTCGTTTCCCACTACAGTGTGAATCACTATTCCCTTTCTCAAGACTCACTTCGTTCATCACGTCCACGCCCACCACCAGCGTGGGTTCGCAAGCCAGAGCCACCACTCGCCCGTGGTGCGTCGCGTTGAAGTTGAAGTTGCTGAAGCGGCGCTGTGCGCATGCTTCACGGGCAGAATTGCTTCCTTCTCTTCCTGCAGCTGCGGCACTGTCTTCTACTCCGCCTTCACCAGCAAGAGCGGATGCCGCTGCCACGTTCCCAGAGCTAGATGACGAAGGCTCAAAGCCAAGAAACGGCTTCTTCTCTTTCGTTCGGCCAATGGTGAAGTGTGAGTCGTTGATGCCCAACGCCTAATACAACATCAAAACGCGCAACGATCGAATGACATTAAACGAGGCAAGTGCTTGAAACGAGGAGTGGCAAACGATCATGCTCCCTTGAAGCAAAGATAAAAGTTAGTGCACTCGAACCTCTCGCACGGCGTAGCGCTGCAACAGCCGGCTCCCCATCGCTAGCTTCCGGTCTTTCTCAAACACGAATTTCTGGACCTGCTTCGGCACAACCGCACAATGGTTTAATCTGAAATGGAAAATTTGACATTGAGGTACTCGAGTACTTGAACAGCCTTCAGGCACGAGCTGAAAACTAAAGAGGAGAAAATGGTGCACGCACCGCTACGCGCTCCGAGTCGTTCAATTGCGCCAGTGCAAGTGCCCATTCCGCGGCCGAAGGCTGCCAAGCGTTCACGTCGAGAAACCACCGCCCTGCTCCAGAGGTAGACGCTGTACCTTGGCTCGCACATGCGTTAGGATGAGAGGCGACCGAAGACGGCGCACCAGCAGTGGCATCAAGTTTCGTGTTCGCCGACTTTTCAACATTACTGGCACCAGGCACGCTTCCTGGGGTAACTTCCTTGTGGCTGCTGCCGGTGGTATCACCTTTCATAGGCTGCGGTGGCGGTGGTACAGGCCTAGGATCGTTACGAATTGGTTGTTTGGCCAACTCGTGCGTTTCATCCGTTGGCGCAGCTGCTGATGCCATCGAGGCTGGCCGCGGTTTGCTGAGAGGAGGTGGGGTTAAATAACCACCAGAACCAGCAAACATGCGCAGGTCGTTAGCGGACCAGTGCTCTACCTCTTCTGTTGGTACTACGCCATCCCAGCCTGGAAATTCTACTCGCAAAGCCGCAACGCGGGCAGTTGTTGAGGCCGATAGTTGCTGCTGCTGCTGGGGAGAAGGAAGAGGTTGCGGCATCGAAGAATGTGACGGTTCCAAAGGAGTGTTCATGCCGCCCGCGGCTTGGCGACGAGCGAGCTTGAGGTCTAGAAGATTCTGAATGGTGCTTTGACAACACTGTAATGTTATAATTTTACTATTTTACTACTAGTACGACGCGACGAGAGCACTACAGTAATACTACTAAAAAATGCCACTCTTAGCTTTGAGTTGCTAGGGTACGTCGTACGTACTACAGTACAGCTAAAGTTCAGAATGAAGGAGCCTAGCTTTAACGATATGAGATGTGACTAAAGACAGAGCCAGAGAAAATTTTATGACGGGCGCGCTATTATTCGATCGAGCTCACGTTGAGCTGTGTAGCCATGCAAAAGCACTAAGGTCTGCGAGGTCTACTACTCTTCTTATAGTTTAGTTTAGCTAAGTCTGTACAGAAAGCAGAGAACATAAAGTAAGTCGAACGAGAAGAACGAAAACGCGAAACCTGAGATGCGTACCACATTAGCGCATATCCTTTGAACCAATCAAAAGGTCAGAAAAAGGAATGCTGTGTGTCCAACCTGAAGTCAGCCAGCCTGCTTGCTGTGGAGACGTTGATTTCTGTATTCACCGGGGAAGTTCATCACAGCATTCAGGTGGGCGCAAGGCTTAAGAGCTCTGCACGTAGCGCACTTGCAGTTATCGTAATCTTTGCCGCCTCACACTCGTCTTCAGGTGCCCGTGAATATTTCGTGTTGGGACAGAAAAGAAAGACCCACGTCGCCAACACTACCACCGCAAGGAAAAGAAAAACACGACAGACCTAATTGAGTTTTACAGCAATGGCGGACGATGCTGGAATGAGGCCTCCGCCATCCACCTTGACAATGGTTGGCTACCGAGCGAAGCTTTACAGCACTATGGCAAAGCTCAAGTTTGACATCGCCTACATTCAAGTCAGTCTCCGTCAGCTCTCACACACGGATTTTCCATCTCCTTCTCACAGTTCCACTCAAATCTTCCTTTCCCCTCACTCTGCCTGCCTACATCCCACCTTATTACGACTCTTTTCTCACTTGACTATGTGGTGTTTAAATGGCAGCACAAGATCACCAGTGCCAAGAAACTGATGGGCGTCGCGATTTTCGATAGGATGCAGGACGGAGACCACAGCGGGGCTGAGGTAAGCGCCATGAAAGCACATCGTACACTAAATAGCTAAATAGCATGCTTATAGCTATTGTTCATACAGTGAAACTTTAGCATGAAGTATTGTTTCTCTTTCCCACTCTTTTTTCTTGCCAGTACTGATTGATTCCTAAGAGAATCGAAGCTAACTTTTTTTTCTCAACGCTGTTACCACAACGTCGCTGCTTGTTCGTTTGCTTGATTTCTTACTCGGGCACACTTCTGGAATGGAACGGGCCGCAATTGGGGGGTGTTTGTGGCGTGTCTTCACTCTCTGTCACTAATTGCAGGACGTGTTCATGAATTGCAAGCGCACGGTGGACGAACTGCTGCGCACGTTGCACCTCAAGATGGACGAATACGACACGCTGAGGGCAGACGGCGAGTCGGACACTTTGAAGAAACCCACCTAGAAGCATGCGAGCTAATGCCGGTTTCAGTTCGATTGAATGAATATGTGCGGTGTCATGGATTGCTGCTCTATGTCTATGTGCCATCATAATCTCCATTGGCCATTTCGGCTATTTCGACTGACCGGCCAGGGTGGTTATGTTACTATTACTATAATCCAGAACCACAAGGAATGGATATGTAGAATAAGCACATAATAGTTCCTCAATATTTCGTTGTAGACCAAGTTAACAAATTGATGTGGAATGCGGTTTTGGCCTGATGGTAGTCGGTGTTGGTAGTCTGATGAGTAGCCAAGAAAACCCACGAGGCTGCTGGGTTTTCCTCACCCTCACCAGGTTTTCCTTCAGCGCCATTAATAATCACCGAATCTCGAATCATCTGCTGAGCCGAAGTGGTTAAATATCCGGAAAACCCGCGGTTTTCTTGGCTGCTGATACTGATGCAGATTCAGATTTAAATTCAAATGGCCCACTAAGAACTAAATTCTTTCGTATAAAAACAGAAGCATGCGCCTTCGTTTTCGTTTGGAAATTACAGCACATGCACAAACACAAGAAGCAAGTAGCCCTTGGCATAGGGGCATAAGAGTAAGAGAATTATGCTTGGGAGATTTCCTTTGAAAGAAACTTTCCACTTGCGGATTGTTCGATACTGCGCTGCCTACTCAAGGCAATTCGGTGCTTGTTGCTTCGGTGTCGCCACTGTCGCCATTATCATCGAACTCTGCGTCCAAATGATATCTGCACATTGGTGAACACGATTGAAGACATGGGGATTTATCAAGAGGATGGAGTTTAGAAAAAATCACTGGATTAGTATAGAAGAGAGATCCTGACTTTTCGAGGCAGCAAAGAAGAATAAACAAGAAGTGACAAGGTTTGAAGAAAAGGAGGCAAGAGTGAAAGTTACTTCAACATCAAAGTACTAGCATGTAGTCAAACCCATAAAGTTACCTTGTTTGGTCCACCAGTGTCTCCAGCCCACGCCAATTGGCATCCACAGGTTCCCTCTGTATTGATCGTCGCGACAGCGGCGACTTGTCCCACGGTAACTCTTTTCGTCTGGGCTCTGAGTTGGGGCGTTGTTGGTGGCGTTGTTGCTGCCCGTGCTCCTGGTCTCGGTGGTTCAGGTCGTGTGGCGTGTGCTCTGAAGGTGGTTGGGGCGAGAGGGAGAGTCAAAGAAAGAGTGGCCGTTGGTTCGATTTGCCCGGTCCCGCTCAGCCTCCATCGCGCGCCAATCAGCGGCCGCGCACTCGCGCACGCTGGGTGGGGTGCTCCATTTCGAGGTGGAGGAAGGAGGCGAATTCAGCACCCCTGTTGCTGTTGTTGTTGTTGTTGTTGTTGTAGCCACAGTTGGAGTCACCTCGGAGTTTGTTATTGTCCTTGTCTTCTTCGTGTTCGCTTTGGTTATTGTTGGCGTAACTTTAACGGCTTCAACGGCTGCTGCCACTGCACCTCGGCTGCTTGGGCTCCTCATATTCGGTTGCCTTATCGGCGGTGAGAGAACAGTAGCAGGAGAAGCAGCAGCAGCAGGAGGAGGAGGAGGAGCAGTCGCGGCGATGTATCTACTCTTTGCTGAAGGTAGGCCAAGTAATTCCAACGACGCTTCATCAGAAGCCTTATCTCCGTTGGCAGTATCCGGCGCTTCAACATAAGACACGGCCTTTTCATCGTGGCTGTTAAAAGTTCGCAACTTAGAAGCATCGTTATTAGTAACGCTGCTTCTAATAGATTGGACGGTTGAATTCTCGTCAGCCTTGTAGTCGGGCGCTGCGGGCGCAGCATTTCCCATGAGAGCAGCCATGGAGGGCAGCAAAGAATAAGGTGACCGCAGAGCGGGGATGACTTTGGGCGAATTTATAGGTAATTCAGCAGCCGATGTAGGCGAATGCAGCGTCAAGGAAGATGGCTGAACGAACTCTGGAATCATCACTGATTTGCCGCCCGTGGATGATTTAGTCGTTGGGTTGCCTTCTGCTTCGACACTTTTGTAATTTACTCCTTCGAACTTCTCTTCTAAGCGTTTCGTAGCCCGCCTCTCCTTTTGAGGCGCTTCAGTTTGCAGGCCATTGATAGCTTCTTTTTTGTGGATCTCCATTTTGTCTTCAGCTTCAAAACCGTCGAATAGCTTGTCTACTGGCGTGGGTGGTGGTGCTGGCGGTGACACTGCTGATCGAACATTCCACACTTTCGATAGTTCAGGAGAGAATTCGGCTTTATGGAGAGTAGGCATTGTCTTGTCCACTCCTAAAATGCAACCTGGACTACCGTATGTCTGAGAGCGCTTACCACTTTCGGTTCTAGCCGGTATATTTACCTCAATCTTACTGCTTCGCACATCATCGGTGGTATGGCGCGCGGTCACCGCAGATGTCTTGGTTGGCGAGGACAGCCGGATGGCATCCCAGCGCTCGTAGCGGCGTGCTTTGAATGGCTGTGGACCCCACATGCGCAAGCACTGGATGAGCTCGTCGTAGGAAACCTCTGTGACACCACTGCTGCTGCTGCTGCTACCCCGGTACTTCTTGCCAGGAGATTGGGAGCGACTTACAGCGTGCACTGCTGCCATGATCTCCGCAAGCACAGCAGCTGGCAAGGTGGCATGCTCAGCAGCGCCCAAAGACACGAGCGACTCTTCAAATTGAACTGGCCTGAGCCGCCCTGTACGATTGTAGTCGAAGCTCACAAACACGTTGCGCGCCCACTTCAAGCCACGAGGTCCAAACACAATGGAGCGCAAGTGAGACCAAAGCTTGTCCGCAGCGTCTTCGGTAGCTGCCTTAAAGACCGACCTGCAAAAGTTACCAAAATTATTTAAAGAATACATGTAGGCATGCATTCTTCAAGGATATCATAAAATCAATTGGGCCACTATTGACAATTGCTAAAGGAGAAGGTACCAACGCGAATTACGAATTTACCGTCCCACTGCATTTGCAACTCGTTCAGCGCGTTCTTCTGCAGGTGACAGTCGTCGAAATGCCGCTGCTGCTGCGGCCGTGACACCAAGGTAGCCCCCTTCACGGTCACTTATATCTGCTGGAGCGTCGTAAACATTGTTGATATTGCTGGTGCTGGTGCTGCTGCCGCTACTGCTGAAAGAGACTCTATCCACGCTGTTTCCTCTGTTTCCGTATCTCCTCGCGCTTTCCACAGCCGCTGTTGTCGCCCTTCGCACGCGTTCTGGCGATTCAGGAGCAGGACAGTAAGAGCCATTCGAGCCTGGCACGTGCTTCTTTGTATCCTCCTTGTTGAAGTCATCATCAGTTCCATCCTCTTTGTCACTGTCGCTTCCTTGGTCTTGAATCCTGCGCCAGCCGTTGCTGCTCAGCACATGCTTGCCGTCTTCACTGTACACACTGCCTCCAGCGAAGCTGTGCCCAGCCTCTTCGTCAACATTGCTATCGACACTGTTGTCGAGGATATCATCAAAGCTCGAGGAGTAGACCAAACCAGTGCGAGCCTGCGGGCTAGCAGTGGCTGCTCTACATTCAGCACAATCAGGATCGAAAAGCCTCCCTGGCGACGGATGCCTGGAGCTTTCCTTACTGCTGCGTCTAGGGCTAAAGTTGTGCACGTGAGTATCGTGCAAATCGGCGCTATCTGCTCCTCTTGTGTCAACATAATGACGCTGGCAGCGATATCGGCGTGCTCTGCTGCTGGCGGGACTACAGGAGGAGTTTGAGGCTTGCAGGTTTACAAGATTATCATCACGAGACTCCTCAGGCTGTAGTTTCTTGACAGTGGACTTCTGATAAACGATCAAGGAGCTACCGCCAATCTGCTCGTGATCTGGAGGCCCAAAGGAATACAGGTCGCATCCGGTGAATGCAGCCGAACGCCACAGCTTCAAGACCGTACGACTGGTTTCGTTCACTTCTACAACCACACGCTGTTGCTGGCTGCCAAGTGAGTGCACGTTCGGACCACTGCGTTCATCGGTATTTGATTTGCCATCAGTAGTAACCTTATCAATATTATTGCCCTTATGAACCGTAGTAGCCTTTTCGGCTAGAGTAAACAAGGCAGGGTCGCCACCAAAGCTAGGGTCGAGCTCAGAGCGTGCAGTCTAGATTGGTCGAACCAAAAGCGCACACGAGCAATTCAGGGAAAAGAAGAGAAAATGTGAACAATAGAATGAGTCAAGGCGGAGACCTGTATACCAATCACTACCGCACAGTGTAAAAACTGTGCTCTTTACATGCAATTATATTTTACTTCAGAGTCCATAAAGCCATACCTGAAGCCACTCGATAATCCCATGCACCCCGCATTCATCGCCGTGAACGACGCTGTTGCCGTCATCCTCGCTGTCAGTCTTATTTGCCCAAATGAGTTAAAATAAATAGGAAGGAACAGGGTGAGAAGTAATAAGCTCAATTTATTTGATTTCTCTGGCAGCTGAGCACATCTCTTTAGGTGAAGTCGTGTGGCAATGGATAGGAAGACCTTCAGTGAGTTTCACAAAACCTTCGTCAAATTTCCACCTCAGCCAAACTACCATGCATAATTCAAGTAACAAAATAGGGATGAGCAGTGTTCGTTGCTTTTAGGGTAGGGGAATCTACCTCGCCGAGGACTGAGACGACTAAGGCTGCGTCAGAATGGTACGTCGCTGCCACTGCAGTCCAGTCGAGGCGCTGAAGAGCCGCTGCATGCTTTTCCCATGCTGTTGATACAAGCGTTAACTTCAGTGTCAAAAGTTCTGCTTCCTTCTTCCTTCTATATTGCAGATGTGAACAGCTCACGGCCAGTATTACTGCAAGGCCAAGCACGAGCGCTAGAGCCAAGACGAAGGACGATCGAAGCTCTTCCAAAGGATCGCCATCGAGAGGCAGCGGCGGCGGCAGTAGTAACTTCGATGTCGAAACTCCAAGCCTCTACAAATTATAAGACATCCAGTAACATGAATGGCGACATAATTTTAATCAAAAGCAACATATTATCTAACATACTACGCACGCTCGGCGATTACGAGGGAAAACATAAACAAATCAATGCTAACATACAAATCGACTCACGTCCTTGGCAACCCTTACTACTCCAGCAGAGACCGCAGCCCCAGCGATCCCTGTTGGCGAAAATAAGGCTTTAGCGACAGCGCGCTGCATGAGGACTCTTTGTGACGCCACCCTAGCTGTCGCGACAGAAAGTTGAGAAACATGCTTCCCAATGCGCAGAAGCAGGAGAAGCTTCCCGATAGCGTAAACTTGCATCAATCAAGTCGCTTGAAGTCTCTAGACGTCCATTCTACAACCACGAGTACCAAAGAAGCTGTGAAAGTATTAATGCAGCCCACAGGACGCAACAGTTTCGGGGGCGAGCTGGTCTGGCGTTACTACGATTTGCTGCACACGGATCATCAAGAAGTGTACGCACCGTCGGAAGTGACGAAATGTCAGAAATTTCTGCTGGTAAAAATTCCCGAGTGCGGCCGGCTGGGATCTGCGATACTCTGTCGCTCTGTTCTCTGCTCTGCTCTCTGCTCTCTGCTGGGTGTGCAATTGCACATTTGGGGCTGCAGCCAGCAGCAAATTCTTTTTCCCAACCCTTCCTGCTATGGAGATATAGACGTAAGTTTTGTGCTATGTTTTACGTGATAGGCCTCGTTTTCGAACTCGAACTCGAACTAATACAAACCCAAATGACACAGAAGCCAATGCTGCGGGCAGAAGTGTACGCGCGTGCGTTGCGCGCAAGTCAGAATCGTAAAGAGGAG
>Ga0136554_1000807_pt1 | contig 12072 bp, 10 predicted proteins | sample AntRauTorckE5431_FD_104637 | JGI IMG/M metagenome (GOLD analysis project Ga0136554, IMG submission 104637) | Saline lake microbial communities from Rauer Islands, Antarctica - Metagenome Torckler E5 #431 | ecosystem: Environmental > Aquatic > Non-marine Saline and Alkaline > Saline | place...
AGATTGCGTCCATGACGGTGCTCTGCTCGGACAAGACGGGCACCTTGACCACAGCACACATCACGGTCATGCCGGACCAAATCTGGTGCAACCCGGAGTCTGGTTATTCCAAGGTAATTCGTTTCATTCTTGTTGTCGTCGTGTTTTCGTTGTTTGTTGTTGTGGTTGTGCCATGAATATACCACGCCATAAATGCATCTCAGTGAAAAGATATGAAATTTATGGTCGCACTTGAATGTCCTGCATTTCGGTTTCGCCTACCGTCTTTCCTCCTCTTCTCCCTGATCCAACAACACCATCCTGTTCCCCCCCCAGGACGAAGCCCTCATTTTAGCAGCGATTTGCTCCAACCGCGCAAACGTGGATGACGCGATCGACAGTGCGGTGTTTCGGGCGATGAAGAAGAGCTTCGGAGAGGCCTGGTTGGAGCGAATGCACGAATATGAAGTCACGAAATTCGTGGGCTTCAACCCCGAGTTCAAGCGCACCGTAGTTTACGCCAACCGGTGAGTTGTTTGATATGATATACTTATATTGGCATGATACACATTAGAGCACGCATTGCTAGTTTTGAAACGTCAAGAGAGAAGATAAATGGTGGTGAAAAGATATGCGATGACCAGGCGCACACGCACTCCATTATATCCCTTTGAATCCTCTTATTTCGATTTTTCACAATCATCTTTTTTGATTTTCTATTATGTATTTTTTCATACTACATTAGGTCCAACACGGGGGGCGGGGGCCAGCCTTCGGCTCTGCGCATTGGCAAAGGCCTTGTGGACAAGGTGTTGCAGACGGGCACGGACGGGGGGGACACCTGGGAAGTGGAAAACTTGAAGGAAACCAAAGAAGTGGTCAAGAAAATCGACACCGAAATGTCCCTGAAAGGGTAAGCAACTTGAATAGAGAAACAAAGAATTAGCATGCACATGATCAACAAATAGGAAAGAATTGCCTTCAAGATGTGCTCTTGCACTGAAAGTCGTTTGTCTTTACGCTTGTTGTTGTCTACTTCTATTTACACACTCTCATTTTTGAACCGTTTTTTTTTGTTTCGTACAAATACGCTCAACTTTTTCCTCTCGACTTCACGCTTTATGTACTGCTGCTCCTACCTATGCACTCATGAATTCAAACCTTAGGTACAAGACCATCGGTGTGGCCGTGTCGGTCGATGGCGGTGCGATGAAGATGGTGGGCATTATTCCGATGCTCGACCCTCCGCGCGAAGACACGACCTGGGTCATTGACAAAATGCACGAGGCGGGGGTGGAAGTCAAGATGGTGACAGGTATGCGAGAGGTTACATGTGTTGCTGTGCAATGAACGAACAAAATCATCTCCTTATACAGATACAGACTGATTTTGCTTCGCTTGACAGTAAAATACTGCGGTACAAATAAAATACGCCACTTGATTTCTTCACGCTCACTCAGTCTAAACTCCTTCAAACTGATACAGGCGACCATTTGAACATTGCGAAGGAAACTGCCAAGTTGATTGGCATGTCCACCAACATTTTACCCAACACGGAGCTGTGGCCTGCGTCGGCCATGAGAGACGAAATGATCGAAATGGCGGGAGGGTTCGCGCAAGTGATGCCGAAGGACAAGCAAGAAGTAGTGGCGGTGCTCCAGAAGAGGGGCAAGATTGTGGGCATGACGGGAGATGGAGTCAACGATGCTCCTGCTTTGAAGCAAGCGCAAATCGGGATTGCAGTGCAGGGTGCTACGGATGCTGCACGTGGTGCTTCGGACATCATTTTGACAGAGCCAGGGCTGACCCCAATCTACACCGCAGTGGTAGAGTCCAGGCGCATTTATCAGCGGCTGAGGAGCTACGTGCTGTATCGGCTCTCCGCTACAGTGCAGGTTCGTACTGTATGTTCATAGATGCACGCATATAATACAAAATGGATGTTTCTCAAACTGCCCATGCGGATTTGCATATTTTTGATTTGTCAGAAAAAACTATTGCTATTGCTACGTTTGCCGATTGTATCTCTGATGATTTTCTCGCCATCGTACCTCTTCGCCATCTAACATGTACTATTGGTTCTTTCTCCCTCGTCTTTATCTCTCGCTCTCTCTTCGATGGCACAGATTGTGACCCTGTTGTCTATTCTCATCTTCGGCTACGACCAATCCATTGCGGCCATTTACATCATTTTGCTTGCGCTTCTCAACGACATCACGATGATCATGGTGGCGTATGACAACGTAAAACCGAGCCGTTACCCCGAGAAACCCACGGTGGCGGGGCTGCTGACACTGTCGGTGTTTTTGGGCCTGCTGATGATGTTTTTCTCGCTGATTTTCTACGTGTGCGGGTTTTACTTCCTCAATTCGGCTTTCAACAGCACCGACAATTATCGCCAAACTGTCATTTACCTCCAGGTGATTTCTCCTTCCTTAACATGCGGGCCGAACATTCTCTTTTTTCGTGAATGTGATGCTTTCTTTACTTGTTGAAAAACTTCGAGAGTGACTTTTGGTAAACGCTTGGTTGAAACTGTGTTGCCTCCAGTATTTCTCATTACTACAGTAAAAATGCTCCCCTTCTTCATTCGAAGTTTACGTTCTTCATGCTTTCTTCCTTTTCGTTTTTTTCAAGGTTTCCCTGTCGATTGAGATGCTCATTTTCAATTGCCGCGAGCCTGAGGAGTGGTTTTGGTCGTCGAATCCGTGCCTGGGCCTAACCCTCTCGGTAGTCTTCGCCAACGTGCTCGTGATTATCTTTGCGGCAACTGGCACGGTGAGAAGGATATCCAATTTTAAAAGAAAAAGAAATACTACATTATGGTGGAAGGATAGAGAGGCTTCATTGCCACGAAGCTTGAGCTCGTTTTCTCGTAGTCTTGATATGTCCTTTCCTTCCCCTGTTTGCTTCACCATCTATATCTTCTTCTCATTCTAATGTTCTTGTAGGTGGTAGCACAGCTGGCAGGCGTGGACATTGTGATTATTTGCGCGTACGATATTGGGGTGCTCTTTTTAGTCGACGCCCTCAAGGTAAGAAGATATATTTCAGGTTATTAAATGAGAGAAGAAGCCCTTCTAGTTGTGCCTTGTAAGAGATGCAACTGCACAAAAAGAAATAGATTACTCACCTGCCGTGCCTCTTGATTTTTTTTTAATGTCTTGTGGTCATTGTCATGTATTATTTCGTCTCTCAAGGTGGGCTACCAATCGTGGTTGAAGTCGAGTGGCATGGGCGCTTATCTGGAGGCGTACGGCGGCGGGGACACCGGCAAGCGCGAGCAGGGGAGCTACATGGCCAACCGGTGCTGCGACCTAGCCCGGTGGGTGTTCTGCCTCCAGAAAGAGAGTGGCAACGGCAGCGACGACGACGAAAACGACCACACGTCAGAGGCCCGCGAGCGCCGCAAGCAACGCCGGGACGCCGCCAACAGTGCGCCTGCGCGCGAAGGTAAACCATTGGAAAGAATGACACGCGTGGCGCACATGCGCAGCTTCTTTTTTGTTCGTTCATTTCGTGCTGTAGCTGCTTTTGATCTGATTCACTGTCTAAAATGGCGTGCAATATATTTGTTCTCTCAAGTTCGTTCCTTCTTTGTTCTGCTTCTGTCCTTGTTTCGGCTCCACAACAACGACAACAACGATGGCACTGCAGGCATGATGCCCGAGTCTTTCTTTTCGCCTTCCACGAGCGGTGGTGGCGCGAGCTCCGCTTCGGATGTGGAAGCAGGAGGCGTGGGGGCAGAAGCCAGCCCCCTTCTCGGGGACCCAGCCATTCTCTCGCAGTACGCCCCGGATCGCAGTTAAGAAGCCGAAAACTCGAAGTGACACAAGAAGCAGATACTTGTAGGCCCTTACCTAGTCGAATCCTCAATGCCTTCTATTTCTCTGCTGCAATGGCGTCAAAGATTTGATCTATAGTGGTATAGTGTGTAGTGTGCTATATGTGCAAGCACTCTTCCCATTTTATTCTCCCCACTCTTTAAAGGCGCCGGATAGAGCCTTCTGGACCGTGGACCGCGCAGATACATGCCACAAGTACATATACAAATCACCTCTGAGAGCGTACTGCTTCTGCCCTTGTCTTTCTTTACACTGGGGGAGTATAATATAATCTAGTCTGCATTGCGCATTTCACAGCCAAGACATTGCCTATAATAGCCCATATTTGCCTTATAATTCTAACCTCTCAAGAGTCAAGAGAAAGAGAAGAGAAAGGCGGTTTACTAAAGAAACAGCCGCGATTTAACGTTTATATATCTAAATATTTTCTTCTCAGAATTTTCAAGCCAGTGTGCGATGTCGCTGGTGGAATTTAACGCAATTGGGCTGCTATTATACTAACGCTTTTGAGCGTGGCGTTCTATATCTATATCTACGCTTAATTAGAAGCAACTCGAATTGTTTAAGTGTAAGCGGCATTCCAAAATGCCCTTTTTGATTGCAATTGCATTACGCGAAAGGACACTCAGCCCAGTCAGCAGTCAGACTTGTTCTGAAGGTTACATTTTTCTGTTGCTATATGCCACAGTGGTGTTTCTTTGTATTTTTGGGGAGTATTAACTAGACTAGACTAGACTTTTTGAATTGCAGAAAACGCAGTGCGGTAGTAATAGTTTTTGCTCCGCGATATGCTTGTGTTTATGCGTAAGAAAAGCCCTATTTAACGATGTTGGCTCATCACTTCCTTCCTCCGTGTGAGTCTAATCTTTGTTATATCTATTCGTTCTCCTTACTTTCCTGAATCCACGTACGAGCCATCATACGACAAAGGTCTGAGCAAACGTGAGTTTTGAAAAAATCCTCTGTCCCATCCTTGCCTCGATCAGTTCGCCCATAAACATTCTTTCTCCCCGAATTGGATGTGTGGTGAATGACAGGATCTGTAAATTTGAACAACGAAGGAAATGTAGATTCATCGAGGACACCTTGAAGGTCGCAAATTAATTGTTTGCGCTTTGACAAACGGTAAGAAAAGTGAGAAAAAGCTTGAGGAACGTCCTCACTTTTAATCAAAATCGTTGACTCTTCGTCGTCATCAATTTCGTCTTCGTCTGACTCTGCAATGGCAGCCATGGCACGACCTGGTGTTTCAAAATCCATAGTAGGTGGTGCAGCGGAGCAGTTTGTTGGTGCTATGCCCTTGATGCCTCCTTTGTTGTCATTCCATTTTTTGTACTTTGTTGGGTCAAGCTGTTCTTCCACAAGCACGCCAACATCTCCAAGTTCATGATCGTAAACAGTATAGACGGAGCATTTCAGAAATTGAATGCGTGGAATGGACTTCGATATTCCTGGTATAGCATTCAGTCTCGTATTGAACGCGTCAGCCATTGCTTGGGCCCTTGCTTGAGTTTTGCAAAAGACTTTGTGGAATTCCTTCGGTTCTTCGTGTGATCTTAATTGGAATCGGCTTTCTTTGGCAACGAGCAAAGGTCCTACAAAATTGTCGTTGGCATCAACCTCTCTAAACTTTGCTACAAGTCTCTCAGCTCCTTCGCCGAAGAATTTCTTTCTGTAAGCAACACCAGCAGCATCAGGAGAGTGAAGCGAATGTTGCTTCCAGCAATGACTCGCTTCTGACCACGTCTCACATGATATAAGGTACTCCTTCGTATAAAAATGCCAGTCTTCACTCAGTGAAACGTCGTCTTCAGTGTCATTCGCTTCGCGTCTCACATCTCGAATTGACCGTTGTTTTGAGCCACACAATTCAGATAGTTCAGTCTTTGTTGACATCGTAGACGAAATAAGAGAGCCAAAAGCAAGCGCAAGATCTTTCACGTTCAGGTTAGATGCGTAGAACTTTCCAATTCCTCCAAACTTAGGAGGCCTTGAAGCAAGTGTTTCAAGGACTTGAAAATCCTCTCCAGGGCGTCCAAAGCCAACAGCGACGACGGACAATCGACGACCGAATCGACTCAAAAGTGCGTCCATACGATCAATAACCATCTGAGAGTGATAAGTTCTTCGATGAAAGCCAGGAGAGATTTTATCACTTGGTCTACCGTCTGAAAAGAAAAATAGGGATACTGCAAATCTTCCCTCCACGTTGAAAGCCAATAATTCCTCTGCTAGATCCAAAGCAGGGCCATAATTACCATCAAAGCATGGCTCCTGAGTACGTAATAGCTTTACAATACGATTATAAAGAAGCCAATCCATTGGTTGCCTGTCAACAACCATCCTGCTCGTTGAATTCATAATAACGATTGAGACCACGTCGGTTGAAGTAGCTTCGCCATTTTCTAACTGTTTCCTCACGAAGTCTATGGCCAATGAAAGCCAGACAGAGTCAGAACGAGATGCGCCGCCGTCGACGTCCCTTTTCCTCATTGAACCACTTTGATCGACTATTATCACAGTATGCGAAGTCCAGCCAACGTTTTTTATTATATACTGGTTAGCAATATCGTGTGTGTACTGCAATAAAGTTGAGATCTCCTTCAGAGGAACATCAATCCCAGAACCAGGAGCAACCCATGATGTGATTTCTTTTGTACATGTTATGTCCGTGATGTATACAATGTCCGCAAACCTAAATTTGTAACATATTTGACCTCGCTGGTTTATCGAGACCTCCTTACTTCCATACCTCAAAGCAGCTCGAAGATCACGCTTTTCAATTGACCTCTCCACTCGTCGCAACCGGCCGTGAGTGCTTGATAAAATCGAAATGGTACTGGGTGAATTGATCAAAGTGGACCTTAATGACATGTTCTGGTAAAGATGTTCAAGGTGCTCGAGATTGCGTCCGGATGCAGCCATGATTCTATGAGGAAATTCGAAACACAATTTGTTTAGTGCTACAAGGGTACATGCATATCAAGGAGCTGCAAAGGCTGCATGGATCGAACAACAGACGAACCCAAATAATTTGGATGAGTGCAGTGAAACGACATGCATGTGTCATTCTGCACACGTCTATATCTCTCAATCCAACAACCACTTTGCAGTCGTCTTCTTGATTACGAATTTAGGTAGCAGTAAGAAACGGGATTCCTGAAATATTCTTACTACTAAGATATCAGATAGTTTGCTGCTGGCATGTCAAGGTGGATAAGAAATACTTTGGATCACGCTTGGACTAACGTTGACATTGGCAGTAACAATTCATGATTCAGATATCAATGGGAATGCTTGTAGAAGACGCAACAACCCAGAAATAATTAGGAAGGGCGGCCGGCCTTCGAGGATGATTCGTAGGGTGTTTGAAGTACCGTAAAGTGCTAGCGAGGCGACCCGGGTGACTGTAACTGTAAATTAAAATTTGCGTATCGCACTCCCTATTCCCAAATCCATTTCCCCGGTCCTTCGTCCTTCGGGTTCTGAGCCAGTGTTTTATTGTACTGTGCGCATTCGTGATTGCTAATTGTCATGAATTTAAAAGCGCGTAAACTTCGCTTGCTTAAGTGGAAGTGCATTTATAAGTCAATACATGGATGAAACGAACAAATGATATGGCATGCATATACATAGGATCTACATGAGCTCAAATTGGGACATAATTAGGCCAAAAACGCGTGTCCTACGAGTAGTTCTCTAGAATTGAACTGGAGGCACCTTCGGCTGTGTCACCGGGAGAACCGAGCTCGACGCCGTCGTCACTTGAGCTGCTCAGCAGGGTCATGGACTCAGAGGAATGTTCTGATTCTTCTCGCAGGTACTCTTTTCTGGGGCGTTGGCGACGAATTGGGTTTCCATTTTCGTCAGTCCCTTCTCCGAGACACAGTAGAAACCGAGATAATTCACAAATGAGGCTGCATATGTACGAGCCGCCAACTCCAACTTTAGAGCCAGATTCGTCCTTCCCTATATGATCTAGGTAGCTGCCAAAGCCGTTAACTTTAAGCCAATGCTGATAGGCCATTTTTGAAACATCTACGGCGAAGAGAACTCCAACATCGTACACGCACAAGACGATGATATCCGATGCTGAGAGTTGAGCAATGACTGTACCGGTGGCAGCGAAAATAATCACGAGCAAGTTTGCCCCGATAACTGAGAGGGTTAGGCCAAGGCATGGTTTTGAAGACCAAAACCACTCCTGAGGTTCCCGGCAATTGAAAATTAGCATCTCAATTGACAATGAAATTTGTACGTAAATAACAGACTCACGATAGTCGTCGTCACTTGCGAAGTCGCCAGTAGATATGGCACTGGCAACAGCATAATACATGTATGAAAACAGCATCATCATCAGTCCTAAGAATACAGAAAGGCTGAGAAGCCCAACCACCGTGGGTTTCTCTGGGTAGCGGCTCGGTTTCACGTTGTCATATGCCACCATAATCATCGTGATGTCGTTTAGGAGAGCGAGCAAAATGATGTAAATGGCCGAAATGGATTGGTCGTAACCGAAAATGAGGATTGAAAGAAGAGTGACAATTTGGACAGTAGCGGAGAGCCGATACAGCACATAGCTCCTTAGCCGCTGGTAAATGCGCCTGGACTCTACCACTGCAGTATAGATAGGGGTTAGACCCGGCTCCGTTAAGATGATGTCCGAAGCACCACGTGCAGCATCCGTGGCACCATGAACCGCAATCCCAATTTGCGCTTGTTTCAAAGCAGGAGCATCGTTGACTCCATCTCCCGTCATACCCACAATCTTGCCCTGTTTCTGGAGCACCGCCACCACTTCTTGCTTGTCCTTGGGCATCACCTGGGCGAACCCACCCGCCATTGCAATCATTTCGTCTCTCATCGCCGACGCAGGCCACAGCTCCGTGTTGGGTAAAATGTTAGTGGACATGCCAATCAACTTGGCAGTTTCTTTAGCAATGTTCAAATGATCCCCAGTCACCATCTTGACTTCCACCCCCGCCTCGTGCATTTTGTCAATAACCCAGGTGCTGTCTTCGCGTGGAGGGTCGAGCATCGGAATGATGCCCACCATCTTCATCGGACCGCCGTCAGTGCTCACGACCACACCAATCGTCTTGTAGCCACGAGTAGACATTTCGGTGTCGATAGTGCTAACAATCGAGCGCGTCTCTTGCACCTTGTCTATTGTCCAGGTGTCGCCACCATCAGTTCCTGTTTGAAGTACCTTATCGACCAAACCTTTGCCGATGCGTAGAGCCGAAGCTGTCCCACCGCTGGTAGCGGTGCGGTTGGCATAACAAACAGTGCGTTTGAATTCTGGGTTGAAACCAACGAACTTGGTCACTTCGTACTCTTGCATACGCTCTTCCCAGGCTTCTCCAAATCGTTTGCTCAATGCTCTAAACAAGGCCGAGTCAATCGCATCGTCCACATTGGCTCGATTCGAGCAAAGCGCGGCAAGAATCAGCACTTCATCTTTGGTCAGTCCAGACTCCGGGTTGCACCAGATTTGGTCCGGCATGACCGTGATGTGTGCTGTGGTCAAGGTGCCCGTCTTGTCCGAGCAGAGCACCGTCATGGACGCAATCTCTTGCAAGGCAGTCAAGTGGGTCACAATGGCCTTGTGATCCGCCATCTTCCGTGCGCCAATGGCCATCGTAATTTGCATAACCATGGGTAAGGCGACGGGTACCGAGGCAATCACCATTGAAAGTGCACCCAAAATGACACTGTCCACATCGTGACCGCGAACTGAAAGTACCAAGAAGTGGAAAAAGGGACGGGAGTGGAATATTACGATGTCGCTTTCTTTTCGTTCATCAAGCATTCGAGAAAGCAAACAATAGACGCACCGAAAATTTGCACGTAGACCATGACGGCAGTCACCACGAGGGTCAGAAAGATGACCACTTCACAGACGTTCATAATTTTTCTCTCAAACACTCCCTGTGTGTCCCTCTCCGAAGCAGCATGCACCAACGCAGCTGCCTCGCCCATCTCAGTGCTTAAACCTGTGCTCTTGACGCGGATTAAACATTCCCCTGCGCGCACGACAAACCCCGACAATAAAACTCGGTGGTTGTTTTTGTCGGGCACTTTACGCGGGATTGATTCGCCCGTTAGCGCAGATGTATCCACGAGCATTTCGTCGCCTTCGACCCATTCGCAGTCAGCAGGTACCACCATGCCACCCTTGAGTAACACGATGTCCCCGGGCACAATCTGGATCGAAGAGACAAGTCAGACATATTAGTAGAAGCGAATGAGGGGGAGCTCAAGTAATAAAGAAATCATGCTACGTATACAAACTTATATGCTGCAAAGGGGAATATGAGAAAGTGATGACAAATATCAGCATCGGTAGCAAGCTCTTCTTTTCGAAGACCTGAAGGCTCGATAGGGTACTTAAGTCACATCACCTTCGATGACTCAATGATGGCAAAAACACCGTCCCGTTTCACCGAAGCATGCGTTTTAAGGCTAGCTCGCAATGCATTCACTTCGCCTTGCGACTTCCACTCTTCCATGAATCTAAGCATTAATATGCTCATGAGCGAATGCAACGCCATGGAGCAACTGATCAAGAAAACGCTTTCTCTGTGCATAAGAACTATGTTTTTACAACCCCCCCTAAACTAAACCGATATTTTAAAAAATGGCGTAGTCTCGACAAAAGTTCGAGAAAGACTTACCCGATAGAAGCATTGACAAATAAAAGAGTGAGAATGATGCTTAAATCCTCCCAGTCCTCCACTGCGCCTGCCAGGACGGCAGCAACCTCAATCATGAAAGGCATCGGACCTAATCAAGTAAAACGCAAGACGAAGAAAGGTTGAGATATCGCGGAATATCTCCAATTTATTTCGCAAAAAATATTCACGTTCAAAAGAAGGCAAGGAGAAGAGGCTAGAATGATCTCGGTCCACCATGAGAATCGCAACCTGCACTGGACAAGACAGGTGACTAGCGGTCTCCTGCGCAAATCACTGTGTAGGTGGCATGGTAGGGTCTCCTCACCAGTAAATTGCTTGACAATCATATCGACCAACGAAGACACCTTCTCCGGTATCTCGTTCGGACCAAATCTGCACAAAGCCAAGCGAAGTACACGTGACGCTTGTCTCATTTCTTGGTTTCTATTCATCATTGGCGGTCTGGGAAGGAATTTTGATGAACGTATGTTGGCCCTATAGACTCGAAGATAGGTACTCCACTCACTCTTTGAGAAGCACAGCAGCATGGTCTGATGACAGCCCCTCGAGAGAATCATCAGCGTGCGACATCCAGCGGAGTCCAGCAGTTATCGCTGCCGCCTCACACTCGAGCTTAATGATACCGGGCTCTGAAACAGAGCGCGTGTACTTATAGGTGTATCGGCAAAATCATACACATGCAGTGCTTGATGACGACGCCGCGCCGAAGCCGATGAAACATTTAGTACGTTAGTAGCCGATTCCGATCCCGGCGTGATCCCGAATTCGAAGAACAGAAGAGCCGACGCAACATTCAATTACAGTATTTACCATAGGTAAGTATTTACAGTACTTTCAGAGCACGGATATTCGAGCCACTTGGGGCCGCTGCCATTGACTTCCACGGCCATTTGGGAACGTGTGCCTGGCTAGCTCCTCTTCTACTGTAAACCGCCTCGCTTTGTACTCCTCTGCCAGCTTTTGAATTAATTTGACACAGGCCCCGAGGGACCGTAAATAGATGGCTAACAGGAAGGAAAGCAAAGCAAAGTAACTTGTATTATAGCTCGTATTAGGAAAGGGGCTCATACAAGACGAGGGTCCTAAATAGGCACACATCACCGAGTGGCCATTGAAGTGATGATAGCGGTCCAAATCGGCAAGCTTCCCATGCTCTGAGCGTGCTTCTCAAGCGAGAAGTCTCCGCCTGCAGAGGAAAGTACTTCTACAAAGTCTCCCATGCGATCAAGAAGAAGAGTCGCCGTGTAGCCAAATCTCTCTTAACTTCGTCTGCGCATGACTACGCGCGCTTCTTCACGCGCACCAGTCTAGACCGGCTTGAGCTTATGTACCTTCCTCGCAGCACCGCCTGCCAAATTAGTACCATATCATCGAGAAGAGCTCGACGTGTCGAGAGACCGGAATTAGGCGGCTAATAGGAATTAGTGTTTTGGCATATCCCATATCACGGAGGGTAATTTGACAAAGAACTCACCTTATTGCTTACTCCCATGCGCTTTGAGGGATTTACCCAAGGCAACTTCGTGTAAATACCCCACTCCTAATCAAGA
>Ga0136554_1000813_pt1 | contig 12052 bp, 13 predicted proteins | sample AntRauTorckE5431_FD_104637 | JGI IMG/M metagenome (GOLD analysis project Ga0136554, IMG submission 104637) | Saline lake microbial communities from Rauer Islands, Antarctica - Metagenome Torckler E5 #431 | ecosystem: Environmental > Aquatic > Non-marine Saline and Alkaline > Saline | place...
CCCCTCTCCCTCCTGAATCATTCCGCACTTGCTTTGTTTGCGCAACGCACGCGCATTCCCACTTCTGCCCGCAGCATTGGCTTCTGTGCCATTTGGGTTTGTATTAGTTCGAGTTCGAGTGAAATGCGAGTGCTATCCCCGGGTTGTACTTGTGCACTGAAGAACTTGAGAGAATGGTGGGCCACAACGCAAATTATGCATAACACATCTGAAACGCGGTACGGGATGGGCTTTTCCTGAACTAGAACTAGAGCTCAAAACGGAAGTAGCTATCCATATAAGCAGCGAAGTGCAGAGGTAGTTCATTTGTGTTGGGTTTGTTTCAGCGCACTGTTGTGGCTATATTTATGGGTTATTATAGGTCAAAAGGAGTTGCACATATAGCAATTCAAAACTCGTTCGGCAAAAGAAGAAGCCAAGTGACACCAAGTATCAATAAAAAATTTCGAGCACAGCCGTAAAATGGCGATACAGATGATCATGAATACCACCGAAATTCAAATTGAAATCTATTTCATAAAGAAGGGATCAGCTCTGTATAAGATTATACATGGAATTGTGCACGAAATTCCTGTCAGGCACTAATTCTTGAGCCATTCCGTGTCCATCCCAAGAAAAAAACCAAACGCGCGAGCCTTCGCCAAAGCCTGCGTAAGCAATTGATAAAATTAGTTACGTACATCTCCCGACATTATATATTTACGACAGAATGCAGATGTAATCAATCAAATATTTTTAAATCACGGCAAGAAATATTCCAATGCAAAAAATAAATACGAATGCAACTGTTGCTTAGCGAATGAAGCGTACGATGCTCGTGTAAACCACTGCATTCGCCTGTCACTCATTTAACCTTACCTTTTCAAACGCTGGTCCAGGAATGCCTCCTTTGCGCCCTTTGGCCGCGGCCGCTAACCACTCTTTGTCAGGCCGCTCTGCTAATTTGTCGTTTTCTTTCAGCAGCCACGCCAGGAACTCTGCAGCGCCGTCGGCACTCGGATCAGCGTTATCTCCTCCTTCTTCTTCTTCGCTGCTGCCGCCGTGCCTTGCCAGAGCCCCACTGGTGAAAAGGTCGTCGCGCAAGGTGTCAATGTGCACGTGCGGCTTTTTACACTTGGACGAGTCCTGCGCAAAGGTTGCGAGAGATAATGCACATTAATTCATCATTGGCATCACAAATGTGCGTAAAAGGGAAAATGGCAGCATTCCCACAAGTGCGTAGCTGGCAAGTGGAAGAGTAGATGACTTTCTGGTGAGTCCAGTACAAACAATACGCTCACCTTGAACATTTCGGGGTAAGCGGTGCGCAGAGCCGACACTGAGCTCGCCAAAATGTCGCGCTGATCCGTGGAAGCTACTCCAGGCAAATCGACGTCTTTCACTGGCTCCGCCTTGTTGATGTCGGTGAAGAGCTCGGCCACCTTGGATAAAGAGGATAACAATTGAGTGAATGAAGAAAGCGAAATTAAAATCTACTTCATACCACAGGGAAAGTATGACTGATAGAACTTGGAATACGTTATTTGGAATAGTTATAAGAAAAAAAATATCGCACGTGTCAATGTTCAAGAAAACTACCGCGTTGTCATTGGGCAAAGGCAAGACTTCCATGAGCACCCGCTGGCCGTCGCGCCACTCTCCGCGGCCCAAGAGCTCGCGGAGCGCCCCCACGCGGTGCTGCCCGTCCACCACGCCATACCTGTGGTAACGGCGCATGCACACGCGCACACCCACACCCACGAGAGTTTTCTCCAGCGTTTATACAGCGTATCACGAGAGAACTGATCCAGCAGGATACGAAGTCTCCTTCAGGAAAAAGAGCTCTCAAAGTGAGATGCTAAGCACTGAAGTCACTAAGCAAAGCATACACCAACGAGACGCACCGAGCCCGAACGGCAGCTAGCTCGTCATCACTGGACCAGCCCTCAACTTGCATTACTGGCGCTTCCACCCACGCTTTTTCATACACCGTAATAACGCCAGGAAAGCTCAACGAAGAGTCCTGTACGGTAGATACGGAAAGAATTAGACAATAAGCAATGGTAGGAAAAGAATCTTTCGTTTCAGTATGCGCACATTCGGTGTCAAAGCAACGCTCACCGAGCTCCCACGGCGCCGTAATTTCTCCGAAGCGATAGCCTTGGAGCGTTCTCGCCGATACACACGCTGCTTCTCCCACACCTGTTATTTTTTTAAAGAGCATTCACGAGGCACGAATCGCTGCTCTAGAACCATTTTTTTCTCGTTCGTTGCATTCAATGGTATTACGCAGGTTGCAATCTAGAGCTAAAAGAAGCCAGCATCTCTCTCATGCTATCCTGAGCAATAAGCAGAGGCTTAAGCAGCACAGGATGTACACCTCTTCTTCCCAAGTATTCATGAAATGCTCAACTTATCACCCTAGCACCTAGTAGCAGTCTTCTACCTCTCAGAATGCAGTTCCTTACCGGAATTCGAATGAGTTGAGGGACAGTCGCCAAATAAATCCGCTTGTCTCCTAAATCAGCGACTAACTGCCCCAGAACTGCATCTTCTTCGGCGTTTAGTACCAAGTTCCCTGTTCCTGCCTCCACCTCCACGACCTTGGCTTCAGGCGTGTCGGTTTGATCTTCAGTACTAGACGAGCTCACTTTCACTTCTGCTTCTGTTGCGGCTTCAGGTGTCGATGATGAACTATTCTCATAGTTGTTCCCTCCTAGCACTTCCTCCTTGGCTTCAAGCGACAGTCCTGCTCCATCTTTTTCATTTCTAGCTGCTTCGTCCATCAAAAGGAACTCCTACGAGAGCAAAGAGCGATGTTATCATCTTCATGAAACGAAAAGACACCTTAAATTATCGACTGTTGAAAAGTGAGAGGCCATATTGTTCTCATTTCACCTAGCCTTACCATAGCTCGTTGGATATCAGGTCTATCAGCGACGCCATTTAGGCTTACAACTTTACGATTTGGAGATAACTGTAGGGCTAGCAAACTCCTTGGCACTATCCTAGTCCGAGGGGTCACCAGCGCATAAGTCCCTTTTAACGCCAGTATTGCAAGCACGATTGCATTGGCGCGCATTTTTCCCCTGTCTCTAGTCTGCTTTAGTCCCGCGCGCGCGTATCCCGACCGGCCGGCAGGCCACTTCACTTTTACCCCCAAAACGGAGAAATTCGACAAAGTGAAAAAGATCCAGAGAACGATTCGGTGGAATCAAATCTCGCTCTTCTCGCACTTTTTGCTCCTTGCTTCTTGCTGCTTGCTACAAGCTACAAACTCGCTGCGAGTACCCAGCAGCAGTGTTGGATAGGTTGGATCTGAGGCAGTGCTTCACGCCGTGAGAATGGAGGAAGCAACGCTCGCGCAAGTGAGGTATGCGCTGGCTACCATGCTTGATCCACGGTCGCCGCCTGGCACAGCAAAAGAATCATCCGACTGGCTTCAGGAGTTCAGGTACCGTCGGAGTAAGAAGGATGCTCACTTTGTTATGATAATGCCACGCGTGGCAATCTATCTAGTTTTTGTAATGAAGAGCGAAACTACCATGACCTCACAACTTCGTGAGTCGATTCACCTGTCATACAATTGGGGCATCTCTCAATGTCCAGGAACAACAACGAATGCCGGGCTCGTCGGGCGAAGCGGCAGGCGCCCACGCTGTCTGGTGCCTGGCCTACTCTAGTGACGCTGCTCACTTTACAAGGAGCTCAGCCTGGCGAACAGCTTTTCGCTGCTCAAGCGCTACTCTATCGCCTTCGGCGGTTTGACCTCGCAGACGCATTGGACCTTGAGGACCCAGCCGCACAGCTGGTGCGTTATGCGGTGCTTTGGAGTTGAGTGGATAGCACTTGTGTTATCTATATGCAAGAGTAGCAGATTCCTAGAAGTTGGCGACATGTAGATCGCTCATTCATCAGTTGCATTTTATTGATACTCGCTATTTTGATAAGTCTCACCACCTCTGAAATGCTTTCTCGCTAATTTCTCGCTTACGGTCCCTTTACGCACTTTCTCTGCCTACTTGTAGGTGCCGCCGTCTCCTAGCGCGAAACCTTCAGACGCAGTCGCTATGCAAGCCAACCACCAAGCCATGAGCACTTGCGCGCACCTTTTAGTGGCTGCTCACGCCGCAGCCTTGGCTACAGGGGGACACGACGTTCACCAACCTTCGTCGCCGTCTTCGCTGTCGCCACAAGTGCAAGTAGGCGAGAACGGGCGCAGTTTTGCCCCGCCCCCACTCACCGCCGTGGTCGTCGCGGGAGGCGTGTCCAAGCCGGTGCTCGAGCACCTGGCGCTGTGCCTCGGGATAGCAGCCTTGCGCGCGTGCACTTGGAGCTTGGTCGTAGACGGCCAAGGTGGAGAGCAACCAAGCGGCACTGGCAGCAGCAGCGGGGGTGGTGGTGGCGGCGTAGGAGGCGTAGGTGACGATACCGGCAGCGGTGCGCATTGTGCAGACCTCATCGCGTGCATCTCGCAAGCCGTGCACGCAGCAGCGGCGGCGCACGAGGGTTGCCCGCCAGCGGCCGCCGGTCACGCGCTCCTCGCTTCACTTACCTGTTTGCCAGAAGCCGCGGCTGCAGGCCAGCTCAGCATTAGGCCGCGCGCCCTCGCGGCTAGCTTAAGCGAACTCCGCTCGGAGCGCGCGGGGGCTGGCTTGCTGCAAGCTCTCAACAGCTTGGAGCCTTACACTCCAGCGGCTGCTCGGGTCGCGTGCTGTGGGGAATGGGTGAGCCATGTCGGCCTAACTCCACACTGCCTCGCGCAGCTCTTGCCGTTTGTGGCGCAGTCCCTCGACACGGTCACCACGGCAGCCGCAGCCGCGAACGCCCACGGTGGGAGCCCAGGTGCTCTAGCGGCGGTGGAAGCCTCCGGCGGTGCCCTCACAGCTGAGGGCCGCGCAGCCTGCAAGCTAGCGTCGTCGCTGTTCGAAGCCGCCGTGGAGAAAGGAGACGCACTATCCGATGTGGCGACGGTGCGCGTCACAGCAAATGGCCGAAAGAAAGCTCGGAAGCAACGGTATGCATGCGTGTGTGCATGTACTGCGCACCTAATGTATATGTATTAAGTTGGCAGAGAATGAGTAAGAAAAAAATGCGCACAAGATTTTTTTCCAGTGTTGGCTGATGATCGTTGTTTCTGTTTTTCTTCGTCGTTGGGCAATTGCTATGTGCACGAACCTATCAGGACGGGGAATGCGTCCGACGTGGAGCAGCAGCAATTGGAGGTGCTCTCCGCGCATAAGGCCGCAGAAGTGGCGGTACAAGCGTCGAGCCTAGCGTGCCCAGGTCTGGTGCCCCCACTGAGTAGGGCGCTTGAGCTTGCGGTGCTCTGCGGCGACGGGGAAGCGGTCAACATGCTTTCCGCCGCCGTGAGCTCGTGTGCCGCAGCGGAATTGCCTCAATTGGTGCGCCGTGTGGCTCGCGATGAAGCTCAGCGAGGAGGGGGGGCAGGAGGAGAGGCGACTGCAGCTGCTGCTGATTCTGAGGCGTGGGCTACTCTGCCCCAGCTGTTGCGGTTGCTTTTAGCTGCATCCCAGCAGCGCGTCGACCGCTCTGCTTGCGTGTTGACCATGGAACCCTGGCACCGTTTTCATGACGCGGTCATGGACTGTGCGGCAGCTGCAGCGGCGGCAGCTCCGTCTTCTCCTGGGGCTGCTTTATCCCCTGCTGGTGCCGGAAGTGCTAGCGCCAGTGCTATGCCAAGGTGGTTGCAGGACGCCGAAAGCGCTCTGAGAGAAGCGGTGCGGGCGGTGCTGGGCACCACGCGCTATCCCGTCGGGTACGGGCCGGCATCGGGCACCGACGAAGACGACGTGGAAGCGTTCAGCGATTGGCGGAAAGAGGTGTGTGCATATCGAAAGAGATTAAGATATATAGTATCTCGTTTCTTGATTGACTCTTGCATTGGTTTTGTTCCTAACATGATTTTCCTTCTTCTTCTTGTGTTCCTGTCCTGCTGCCGTACACACAGGTGCGAGATTGGCTCCGAGGCATGGTCATTTCGGATTCCGACCCCTCAGCCCAACAAGTCGAATTTGGCCGCGGCCCCCCTTTGGCGGGTTTCGGCGCGAATGCGCGGCTGGTGAACTGGTTGCTCGAGCAAGCGGCCACGGACGTGACGGCCTTCATCAGCGGTCAGCAACACCACCTTGTCGCACCAACATCGCCGTCTCTTTCGCCTGGGAGCCCTGCTGGGCCGCACCATTCAGACAGTAGTAGCAGCGGAAGTAGTCTGAGCGGGGCGCCTGTGCCAGGTGAAGAGGCCTGGGTGGGCTGTGAAGCAGCCTTGCACGCCGTGAGCGCAGTCTCCAAGGCCACCTACTTGGCAGCGGTGGCTGACCAATCAGGCGGCGTGGATCAACGCATTGGCGCCCTCTTGCTGTGCCTCGGCAGCCTCGCGGACCCGTCCAGAAACAGCAGCAGCAGTGGTGGTGGTGGTGGTGGGAGCAGCAGCAGCAGCTTGGCAGTGCATCCTGCCATCGTCTGTTCCGGGGCACTCGCCATCGGAAGCCTAGCGAATTGGTTGGAAAAGCGCTGCGTTGGCCGCGCAACTTATCTCGGTACTCCTAGCGGTAGCGGCGGCAGCCATGGCAGCAGTGCCGAGCTGGAGAACCCGTTAGCGGTTCTAGAAGCGTGCCGGTCGTTGCTGTGGGCGTCGCTGCAGTGCTCTGACAGGGACCCGTACAACCCGTTGCGAAGCCACGACGACATTCACGCGGGCGCCACCGGCTTGCTAAAAGTAGCGGGGGCGGGACCGGCTTGCTTAGTAGCGTCTTCGCAGCAAAACTGGTTCCACGGGTTGTATCCGTTGCACCAGCAGTTGGCCACTTTGAAATGGCGCCGCGCATTTCCCGGTGATACAAGCCCGCCGGGAGGACTGGGCAGTAATCCTGAGCAGTGCCCCCCTCAGGGGGTCCCAGACGACCAACTGCCGCTGAGCGCCTCGAGCCGGCGGGTGGTATTTGCCACGTTGCTCCTTCTAGCCGTGGCCTCGCCCGACCCTGCTGCCGCATCAACGGCTGGCCAAGGGCTGGGAGCAGCAGCAACTGCAGCAGCGTCGTATCCGTTGGCTGGGCAGGTGGTCGCCTGCGTGTGCGGTGGCTTACTCGCCGGCGCGCAGTGCGCTGGCTTGCCAATGAGCTCGTACCAGACCCCGGCTAGCGGCGACAGCAGTGGCAGCAGCTTGAACGCCGACGCAGCGGCACTGGCCGCAGCCGGTGAGAGGGCCGTGAACATGGGGCTAAGAGTCACCTTAGACGCGCTCGCGGATTTGGAAGTAGGGGTATACCTGGCCACGGGCCAAACCGCTGCCTCCAGGCACGCCTCGAATGTCGTCGCGTGTTTGCTGACGTCATCTGATGCTATGGCGGCCCTGCAAGCAGCGCTCAAACTGGCCATGGCCAGGTATTGCTAATACTACACAGTACATACATCTTCCCTGCACCTGTCTTTGCCTTCCTTGTCATACTCTTTTCTCTTGTATTTTTTCAATAAGTCTCTTTTTCTGTTCCATAGATTCTCTTCTACAGCTACAGATCTGTAGTTGATAGTTGTCTTCGATTTTGATCTGTATTGCTCACAACTTATTCATGTGCTCTCTTTTGTACACATGTATATTCCATTTTCATCTCAGCGCTCTTCTGGCCGACGGGCAAGCTGCATCATCAGGCCAAGGTGGAGGCGGTGGAGACGCAGGGCGGCTGGCGTGGGGGGGGCGGGACACCGCAGCGGGTGCGGCGGTGAGCGTGCCGGAAGACGCCGGCATCGCCGAACTCAGCGGCCTGGTGCGGTGGGTGCTGTTTCGTGCTTTGGCTAGATGCGTGGCCTCTTTCAGCAAGGGCAACAGTTGTGGCAGTGGTGGTGGTGGTGGTAGCGGTAGCGGTGCGTCAGGAGCAGCGGCAGCGGCTGGAAGTGGAGGAGGAATAGGATTGTCGGGGGAAACTTGCAAGCCGCTGCTTGAGCTTTGCCTGGCGTGCCACGCTGCAGACCCCTGGGCCGACGGCAGTGGCATATTCCCCCTGGTAACGGCGCTAGGCGGCGGCCTCAGTGGGGGCTTTCACGGCTCGATCTCGGCTCGCGGGCTCAGTGAGGGCATCATGAAGGGTGGGGGTGGTGGTGGTGGTGGTAAAGGCGGTGACAAGGGCAAAGGAAGCCACCACCTAAATCCTCTCGAGCACGACCCCGCCGCGCAGCAAGCCATTGTGGAGTTGTGGGAATTCAGCGATTGGGGTGTAGGGCAAGCAGCGGCGCCCACTTTTGCGCGCCTCGCTGAGGCCTCGTCATCTCCTGGAGGAGGTGCGGACAGTGCTGGCGACGCGAGCGCTGCTGGCAGCAGCAGCAGCAGCAGCCTCACGTATGCGGTAGGGGCCGGCGGGCGGCGGGCAGCTCAGTCGCAATTGGTGTCTTTGGCCATGGATGGCCCCGCGCTTCGAAGAGGCAACGACTTGGAAGTGCTGTTTACGCTCGCGACTCTTTCGGTATTTTCATAGAATTGAAGTGTTGGATTTGTTCTCCCGTAGGAATTGTGTGTGCACTCCGCCTCGATCAAATCACAAATACTCTTACCAATTCTCCCTTTTCTCTGATTTTGTCTACCTTTTATGGATTTATTTTCTTCTTTATTCTCTTTTTTTTGCCCCTCATCTGTCTTTCTTTCTATTCATCCTCCAAACCTCTCTCTGCGTCGCTCAGATCGAGCACTGGTCGAAAGCGTCTCAAGTAGCACGTCACGTGTCAGGCGGCGCGCACCAGTTCGTCTCGACAGACCCACAATGGCTGCGTCTCGTGCCCGCAGCCGCTGCCCTCTTGTTAGGCGACCTCGGCGGCCCCATCTCAGGCTACGGTGCCGGCATGAGTGCCTATCCCTCGGACCCAGCGGCGACTGCGGCGTGGGCTGAAATGGCGCGCAAAGGCCGCGTTGGCTTCGTGCCAAATCCCAGCAGCGGTGCTGGTGCTAGAGGTGCTGACGGAAGTCAAGAGAGCACTGCTGGCGGCGGTAGCGGTGGGCGCGCCCGAGCAGCGAAGAAAGACCACGCGGTGCCGCTCGCGCTGCCTGGGCGAGAAGCGGAGTGCGTAGCCAAGTTCTTGACTGCAGCGCTCGGGGCAGCACCTCAGCAAGCGGTGGAGGCCTGCGGCGGCGCCGCGACCATTTGCGTGTGCGTGTTGCGAGGAGCCTGCGGCGCGTTTCCTTCCTGGACCCTCGATGCCCTCACTCTAGTGCTGCGTGCGCTCGCCCACGCCCTCGCAGTGTGCGCCGATCCAGCTCACTCTCATGCTGCAGCTGCTGCTGCTGCCCACACAATTCCAGCAGCTGGTTTACATTGTGATGACGATGACCTCGGTGGGAGTACCACAGGCGATGGCAGTGGCAGTGGCAATATGAGTAGTAGTGGCACTTCTGCTAGCGCAGCTGCCGGCCAGGCAGCTCGCTTATTGGAAGCTCAGCTGCTGTGCGGTGCGTTTGCAGCCAGCATGCAAGACCCGCGCTTCCCCCGCGCTAACGTCACCGATGACGCCAAGCAACAGTTCTTGAACTTCACAGGCCAATCGGCGGCGAAAGGGGACTGGAGTGGGGTGAAGTCGGCGGTGAAGCAGCTGTGCGGCGGGAAGCGCAAGACGGGCACAGGCCAAAGCTTAGGAAGGCCTCCTGACCACGCGCCGTGGGAATCGAGTTTTGACATCCGGAGCATCAGCTGCTATTGAGGTGGAGATAGCCGCATAGCCACAGCCATGGGCCACTATGGCCCTCCTTCTTCGTTGCGTCGCGCGTCGCGTGCCCTTCTATCTTCTAGCCATTGAATGGTCTCCTTGACTACTTCGTGCATGCCACAAAAGCGAAAGTTTTCTTTGCCGTACCCGCAGTTGTCGCAGTAGTTAGCCGCTGCTAGTGGGTTCCGTCTTTTGATTTATTTGTATTTGCTTAGGCGATTCCCTAAGTAGGAAGTGGGATTTTAGAGTTCTTCAGAAAAGAAACCCGCAGCTGGCCGAGTTATTTCTGCGCCCGATTTAAGGAATTTAAATTTTAAATCCAAGTGCCTAGTGCATCGCTTTGGAATTATATGAATGATTAAGAAAGAGGAATGCGACATTCCATTCTCCGAATTCTTTCTTGTGGCATAGTGTTGGCCTTTTATAATAACTAGCTCTATTGCCAATTACAGCGCGGCATAAACATAAATATTGGACAGGCGATATCAGATATATTTATTTCTATTTCTAATTTCTATTCACTACACTTCTTTCGCGACTCCCCGCACGGCACTCATGGGTGACCATACTTGTCCCGATCTCGGCTGGCCTGATGGCGATGGCGCCGTCCTTGAATAAGGCTGCTGTTGTTGTGTGAAAGGCTGCCGGTAGGTCTGTTCGTAGCCCCGTTGTTCCTGTAGGGGCTGTTCTTGAGGCGGCGGTATAGGCAAATCCTCCCAAGCTCCAACAGGTTCCTCTACAAAGCCACTAGTGCCCACAGCACCATCGTTCACGCCGTAGTTGTTAGCGCGAGGCAGAGGGGCCATGTGCTGAGTCACGGACGCGGCGTTTTGCACGTCCCACGGGGTCCAGGTGGTGACGTCAGTGGTGGCAAACAGCATCGCTTGGGCTGCGGCCACCTGGTCTGGGGTGCCAACCACCTGCACAGTGGCGTAGGCGTTGGCATAAGGCATGCTGCCACTCATTGGAAGTGGTTGCATTGGTTCTTCGGGCAAAACAAAGACTTGAGCCCCTGTCAGCGCCTGCACCGAATGCAGCTTGTTCCCGCTGGCACCAAAACCCAAGTTCCACTCGGGCACTTGCAGTGTAACGCTAAAGCCAGGTTGCTCGAGATACGGCTGCCCAGCAGCGTAATAAGGCTGCTGCTGTGACTGCCAGTTGCCTGCCACTACTCCTGGCTGCGCGGCAGAGTTGAGAGGTGCCTGAATGAAAGGCTGCTGGGAGCTGATGGGTGTCCCGATTGCTACACCGTTCGTGCCCATGCTACCTTGCTGCAGCGCTGCTGTGCGCGCCTCGTTGGCAGTCCAAGTTGACACGTCTAAGCCTTGGGTGGCAGCAGCAATCATGGCTTGCGCGCAGGACACCTGCCAGGCGTCGCTGTACAAATGAACGGTGTGCGGCGTGCGTTTGTTGGTGGAAAGCTGCACGTCTACTTGCGCTCCAGTGCAACGGCGCACGGCTTGCAATTTGTTGCCCGCAATCCCATGCCCCGTCACCAGGTTTCCGCCTGCATCTGGCTGGAGTGCGAGCGTTAAGCTAGTTGGCTCCGAGAACTGTTGCGCGAAAGGGCCTTGTTGCGCAAACGCCTGCTCAACGTATGGCTGTTGTAGGTTGTGTTGCTGGATAAATGGCATAGAGGGCTGCTGAGTAAAGGATGTCGGAGATTGCTGGTACATGAAGCTACTATCCCACGCGATAGCTGGCGAATAGGCGCCATTGATGCCTCCGTATGGGTAAGGATATTGCACCGCTTGTCCTACCAATGTTTGTTGCGGCGGGTATCCTAAGAAGGGCTGCTGGTAATAGTTGGAAGGTTGTTGGTGTTGCGCCCCCGGCATCATCACCGGCGCACCGACGTATGGAGTTTGAGCGTATGGTGTTTGATATGAGACGGAATTCCATGCTGGGTTTACTGGCATGGAAAGTGCATGCGCTTGCTGTGCGAGAAGCGCAAGTGCTGACGCAACTTGGAGCGAAGTCTTGGTGAGCATTGTTTCTAGTCTCTCACGGTAGCTTTGTCACCCGCTACTGGGGTGATATCGAAAGTTTGCTTCGACGAAGCGTATTGCCTATTGCTGTGTGCGTCGTGCGAAGCTTTCTAGCTTTCTAGCTCAAGCCCTTGCTCAAGCGTTTTGTGGAGCCTGCCTGCTACAACTTACTTGAAGGCCAAAACTTCTGAAGTCTTTGAACGCAACGGTCACACGGTTACGGTGTTACGTGTTACTGTACTGTTGTACTAACGTACTAAGTACTAAGTACTAAGTAGTACAGTAGTACTGTAGCAAGTGGAAGAAACTCGAGGAACGTGATGGATTATTCGTAACCAACAATACATTAGAGAACCAACTCCTACCTACCTACCTAC
>Ga0136554_1000815_pt1 | contig 12047 bp, 10 predicted proteins | sample AntRauTorckE5431_FD_104637 | JGI IMG/M metagenome (GOLD analysis project Ga0136554, IMG submission 104637) | Saline lake microbial communities from Rauer Islands, Antarctica - Metagenome Torckler E5 #431 | ecosystem: Environmental > Aquatic > Non-marine Saline and Alkaline > Saline | place...
ACTGGCGGCAAGAAACTGACACAGATTGAAGATTTCAATTCAAAATGGAGCAAAATGACATTATTGTGGAAGACGAAACAAAGATAAAAAGGAAGAGAGGAGAGAGAGAGATTGGTTTTGTATTTTGTACTGCAACCTGAAACCAGCTGAAACCTCCTGAAACCCTGTGAAACCTCTACATTAGAAATATTGATCTACCTACAAATACCTAATGCAAAAGAAGCTGCCGGCACAACCCACGACTAAATTGACCATGTCTAATCAACTGATGGAAAAGAAGGGATTAACATTAGCAGAACAGGAATCTATCAAGTCGCAAGAGGGCGGTGTTACTATGCGACGAAAATCTCGTAGGTACGGTGCTTGTCAAAAGATCAAGACCAAGACTACCAGGCTGAAAAGAATACAAGACCTCTTTTGGCGGGATGATACTTTCTACTCTTCCAAGCGAGATGGAGACATTCAAGGAAGTCATGAGGAAAAAGTTCTAGAAGATGCAAGGATTCCCATTGAAAAGAATAAACTCTCCAAGAAAGAAAAATCAAGAACTATCTCGCCACAATTGAACGACAATGCTATTAGCAATGGGAATGATGACTCCAAGGATGCAGCCCTCAGCGTTGAGTATAACTTTGGACGGAGGCTCAGGCTCAAGAGAATACACGATAGTCCACATGTGTATACCATTGATAACTTTTTGACAGATATGGAATTATCAAAGCTACGAGAAAAAATCAGGATCGCAGACAAGGAAAAGATGTTCAACAAATCAATTGTAGATGGTGGTGATTCTTCTGGCAAGAAAAGAAAAAGAAAGCGCAAGGAAAGCGCGGAGGAAGTCAATCCTGAGAATGATGCGAATGTCCAAAGGACCTCCACATTCGTCCAGTTTGGTAAATTGTCCAACTCGTTGATTGCAGCTATTGAGCGCAAAGCTGCAGACCTCCTTTGTATGCCTAATCATAGTAGTGAACCTTTACAATTGGTGAGATATTCAAGAGGTCAATTCTTTCATGATCATCACGATATGGGTATGCTCTTTGAAGATGGATCTGTAGAGCTTCCAAATAAGACTGCAATGACTCCTCCTCGGAGGCTTGTGACAATACTCGTTTATCTTAATGATATGCCCAATGATGATTGTGGAGGTTCCACTCATTTTCCATTGTTGAACCGCCATGAGAATGACAGTGATATTGGACGGGAAGGGCTTTCCATTCGTCCCAAGAAGAATATGGCAGTCGTTTGGTGCAATATAAAAAAAGATGGCACACCGGATGAGCGTTTGGTTCATAGAGGAGAAACCCTCCATGGAGATGATACAGTAGTAAAGTATGCAATGAATATTTGGGCTTGCGAAGAGTAAATTAATGCCATTTAGGTCAGGGGATTTATTAATACTTAAAATTTCTGCTTACAATACGTTTAATATTCCATGTAGAGTACTTGAAGAAAGCTATAATGCTGTCTTCTTGATTAGTCTCAGTGTATAGACTGTTGTTCCTCAATTAGTACTTGAAGAGAGGGTTATCTGTGTCTCCCTGGAAACGGAAATCATCGTCGTAGCCATAATTTTTCTTGCCCCTCTTCTTTTTCTTTGATCCCAAGAGCGCAGGAGACTTGGTCTCGAATAGAGTGAGCTTGAGCATGTAGATGAACAGCAAAATACAGGATACCACGGCGAAGACTAGAGTTTCGTTGACAAATCTCAGAGCTGCAAGGACAATTACAATGATGAAAATGATCAAAAAGAATCCAGCCAGGACTGTGGGCGACATTCCAACATCTGACAAGCCTTCCTCTCCGTAGATTGATGCTTTCTCATAGGCCTTTACTCTCTTCGCGAAGACAAGCAACATCATGAATCCCATGAAGGCACTCATGAAAACCAAAAGGGCAATATCAGACTTGGACCACTGATCAATACGGAATGCGTCCAATGCTCTACAATCATCATCACACCATACACCGTATTTGTACATCTTCGTACACATGTTCCAATAGTTGACGCTGTCGTCATTGTAACTGTTGCTATTTCCGAGTTCACGAATCTGTGCATGTTCTTCCCAGAACTCCTTTTCAAAAGTCTATTGACGCAAAGAGGTGAAAAGTGTTCAATGTGAGCAAATTAGAAAAATGATATGGCAACTTCTAACCTCGATCATCTTTGCTTCAGACTAACCTCTAGAACACCTCTGTCTGCCTGGAACTCCTTCTTTGCGGATCCCATCAAATGACGAGATCCCTCCTCAACATTAGCTACAGCCTCGATTTCTTTCTTTTCTCCCTCGGGTAGCTCGCGCAAATTACGATTGTAAAAGTCATCATGATCATCTCCATCAGTGGTGTAAAAGTCATCATCGTCATCCTTGCTGTTGTTACGAACATTATTGGTATACTCTTGCACCTTGAAGTAAGCATCATCCTGCAAGAAATAATCGTCCAACCAATCATCAAAGTACTTGTAAATCTGATATCCGTTGGAAGCAGCGTCATCGTCGTACCAAAAAGTCTTTCTCTTCGAAAAGGAAGATGAAATTTGAGTTGGCTTGCATGTTAGACAAGTATAAAATGGAGGTCTGAAGGATGCCTTGGAATTGAAGTAGTATCCATTGATATCGTATCCCTTATTATTACGGTAGCTCTCAGTCGTACCATCATCATAATCGACAGAGCACTGTTTGTCAGTGTAAACGTGAATCTTGAGCTTGGTGGATGTGAAGGTCTCACGTTCTTGACAACCGATCTTTGCATAAAGTTTGGTGTCAGAGTAAGCAGTCTGTTGAAGCAATACACAGTTCAGATAACCCGCATCTGAGGGAAGCTTGAAATCCTGTCCAAGAATAAGTGCCTGGTAATTGAAGTATGCACGCATGTAATGGGAAATTGATACTACGAAAGTTCCAAGGTTATTTGTGTGGCATTGGAAATTGTTTCCTTTCTCAAACATTTCAAACTTGATCATATGACCATTCATGCTTAAGATTGAAGATTGAATATTAGAAGACATTAGTATCAATAACTGAAAATCATGCAGACGAGTTTAGAAACAGTCACTTCCTACTGCAAACTTTGAGGAGACTTACTAGTTGACGCATGATATGGGCATAACAGATACATTATCGAAGTCTTGACCACTCAGATCAACATAATCGTCATCGGTCGTGTTACTATTGGCTTCGTAGTAAGCAGTGGTTGGACCAACGGCTCCAAGGAGAGCAATAACAACCAAGAACAGTCCCCTTCTTGAGAGGAATCGGCCTTTCAACGCCATTGAGGCAGCCTTGGACGAATTTAACATTGTAGTGGTGATGGCTTTAAGTCCGCTACGAATTCACGGATGCTTCTTTATTTCACAGAGACGGTTGATTGTATCTATTCTCGATGTGGTAATGTTTCAAAGTGAAAGAGGACGGTGGGTGAACAACCTTGCTTGCTGCTTCTTGTTGTTGTTGTATAAAAATAAACCAACGTCTTTTCGCTGAAAAGTAATAAAATCGTTGAAAAACAAGACTTGAAATGTCCAACGGACAAAAAATGTGTAATTATTTAACGGTAATTACGAGTTGCTTCATTTTTGAACGTTCTGACTGGCAATCAAAAAGAGAATTGAATTTGTCCCAGAAAAATGCTTGCTTTTTTTAAAGTTTTAGAACTGTATTTGCTGTGCAAGACTCTAACCATCAACCCTTCTAAACAAGCCTTATTTTTTCGTGACAAAAACATCTAGGCTCCCCTTTGGAATCACAGGAACTATGAATCGATGTCTGGGATCTTCATCTGTAGCGAGCTCCTTCTGCGCCAATTCTATATCATAGCGTTGAGAAATCAGTGATATTACCATCTTACTTTCCAACATTGCTAAATACTGCCCAAGACAATTTCTGGGCCCGTCAATAAAGGGCAAATATGTGTATGGCGCTGGTCTCGAGTTTGCATCTGTGAACCTAGCTGGGTCGTATTGCATAGGCTTCGGCCAATACTCTTCATTGTGATGAACACTCTGAATGTTGATATTTATATTTGCTCCGCTGGGAATCAAGTGATTTCCAATCTTAGTTGGTTTTATTGTTTGCCTCATGACACAAGGAACAACCGAATACAAACGAAGTGCTTCCCTGAGGCATGCTTCAGATAACTCGAGTTTCGACAATTCATCTCGTGTAGGCAACTGTGCTTCGTTCATGTTGTCATTGAGCCAATCTTTCTTTCCGAAAACGATTGCTGCTTCACTTTGAACCTAAATTTAATCATTATTAGTCGTTAAAAATATATGGTAAATGAACAATGCTTTGAGATATATTTGTGAAACTCACCTCTTCTTTGAGATTTCTCTTTTTCATTAATTCAAAGAAAGTCCAAGTCATCATTGCTGCCGATGTTTCATGCCCTGCCAACATGAAGGTTTTGAATTCATCACGTAATTGGCGAATCCACTTGGAATTAAGCTCTTTTCCTGGATGGTCACCCTCAAAGTGAGCTAGAACCTTGTCTAGAATGTCAATCTTTCTCGACACCTTTGAGCTGGTCTTTTTCTCTCTTTTACGTAGATCCCATCTATCAACAATCAGTTTCGAAACATAGTTATTCAGTCTTCGGATCCCAAAAATGTGGCGCCAAAAGTATGGCATGAAAAACATGTATGATCTCTCAGGTCTCCAAACACGCTTATTCCCCTCTTCCACAACTGGTAGATACATGGTTCCAAATGTAGTGTCACTCTCTGCAGCCTCTAGACTCAAAAAGCACTCTGAAATCACCTGCAAAGTCAGATGTCTCAATTGTTCAGCAATGTCAATCGTCTCATTTGTTTCAGCACACTTGTCCATCTTTTGCATAAGACGCTTTATAGCTCCAAGCGTCGCACCCGGAATCAACTCCAAGACATCAATTTTGAGCGCAGTGCTAATCTTGCGTCTTTGATACATCCACTGTTTACCCTCTGAAGTGACAATTCCTGTCCCAAGAATGGGAAGAAAGGGTTTGTATGAAAAATTCGAATCTTTCTTGACGTTTTGAATCTTGCTCTGAAGCACCTCCTTGAGAAATTCTGGTTTTTCAATGGAAACGCATGTCTTCCCGAGGAGTTTGAATGCGTAAATAGGACCATATTTGCGATGCCAAGATTCCATGAGATCCCATGGTGTATTGGTGAGGAATTGCAATGCTGTTCCAAGGATGGGAATGTTAGAAGGAACCATTGGCATATTAAGTTCTGCTCTCTGAATCAATGTTATTTGCCCCTTAATATACAGTCCGAGTACAATTAAGGTGAAGGCACAAAATGCAAACGATTCAGACAGTTTCAATGCTGAAACGTATGGGACTTTATAGATGAATTTATCATCTTCAGATCCGTCGAAGAAAATCTTCTCTAGTTGTAGAGCTGTTGAGTAAACAGAAGTGGATGCCAAAGCCATGACCAGCAAAAACGCGATAGTTCTAGATGATAGGCCATTATTGCCGTTGCTAGAAGAGACGGAATTTGTCTTGCTTTTCGAAGTTGACTCCTTTACAGAACACATTGGTAGATAGTAACTTGGCTGTTCGCTGTAGGCTGTTGGCTGTTGACCACTACGGACTACTGTTGTTATTGTGTGTTGTGTGTTGTGGAAGAATGACAAATAATGACAACATTCTAGCGCATTTGGTACTGGTATTTTCATTTGTTCAAAGAGCAAAAACCATAAAAAATTAAAACTGTACAAAAACGTCTCTCGTCCATCATGATGAGACCGTGTTGTACGAGGGAGAACAGACGGTCAGCGGATAGACACAACATTATCCTCCCACTTTCAGCCTCCGATCTTTTTGTTCTTTTTTGATAGCCCTTCGTTTGAACCTCGCTTGAACCTTCATCAAACACATCACTGCATCACTAAGTACTGTTGTAGCTTCTACAATTAATTTACCAGTGAGTACGAAAGGACACACAGTTTTATAATGAGTGATACTATGAAGACAGACGAAAAGGTGAGCATCGTGAAACAAAGATAATATCCTTTCAATCCATGCTTTCTATTGCTTCTATTGCTAATTTTCCAACTTTGCTGTCATGTGTTCTCCAAAATATCAAGTCTGCTGCCATTGCATCTTACATTCTCGAGGCAGGCCCCACGCCATCTTCGGACGTGGATTCGAGTGCGGCACCAGCAGGAGCTGACGGAGATAAGCAGCTATCCAAGAATGCATTGAAGAAGCTCGCCAAAAATAAGGGTAAAAAGAAGAAGGAGAAACCTCAATGGGGAGACGGATCGAAGAAGAAGAAAGAAAAGGAAATGGCTAAGCCCAAGGAGGTTCCTAAATTCGAAAACAAAACTCCGAAAGGGCAAAAGAAGGACTTGGATTCTGAACCAATGGAGGCTGCTTATTATCCATCTGCAGTTGAGTCTGCTTGGCAGGATTGGTGGGAGGCCAAAGGATATTACACTTGTGATCCGAAGGACGCAATCGGGAAGGATCCTGCTGCGGATAAATTTGTTATGGTTATTCCTCCTCCTAATGTTACCGGTTCTTTGCATTTGGGACATGCCCTGACTGCAGCTGTTGAGGATACTCTCACTAGGTGGCATAGGATGAGTGGACATGCAACCCTTTACGTACCAGGTGAGAACTTCGTATCATTGGAAAATTTGTGTGGTTTGTGATTCAATATTCATCTTGGTTTCTCATCCCGAATATTCTGAATTGGTTGAAAGGAACTGATCATGCGGGTATCGCTACGCAATCTATTGTCGAAAAGATGTTAATGAAGGAAACTGGTCAGAATCGTCATGATCTTGGACGTGAAAAATTTGTTGAAAAGATTTGGGAGTGGAAAGAAACCTATGGAGGAAAAATTACAAATCAATTACGCAGTCTTGGTTCAAGTGTGGATTGGTCAAGAGAACGCTTTACCATGGATGAGATGTGCAACAAGGCTGTAGTTGAAGCTTTTAATCAATTACACGAGAAGGGGTTATTGTACAGGGACATGCGTCTTGGAAATTGGTCTTGTGCGCTAAAGTCTGCTATTTCTGATATTGAGGTAGATCACATTGAGTTGGAAGGGCGTACTTTTTTGGAAGTGAAAACTCACAAGGGCAATAAAAATGACAAAAAGGGAAGATATGAATTTGGAGTGCTTACTTCATTTGCTTACCCTGTTGAAGATTCAGATGAAAAACTTATTGTTGCCACCACACGTCTCGAAACAATGTTGGGAGATACTGCTGTAGCAATCCATCCCGAGGATGAGAGGTATAAGCATTTGCATGGAAAGTTTGTGATTCATCCTTTTAACGGGCGCCGTATCCCTATTATCACTGATTCCGACCTTGTAGATATGAGTTTCGGAACAGGAGCAGTGAAGATCACTCCTGCTCACGATCCTAATGATTATGAGTGTGGAAAGAGACATAAGCTAGAATTTATCACCGTGCTCACCCCTGATGGAGCAATTAACCACAATGGATCCCAGTTTGAGGGTATAATGCGTTATGATGCCCGTATTGCTGTTGAAGAAGCTCTCATGGAAAAGGGATTATATCATGGAAAGGAACCCAATAAGATGCGTCTTGGTATTTGCTCCAGATCTGGTGATATCCTTGAACCCATGATCACTCCACAATGGTATGTTAACTGTGATGGCATGGCAAAACGTGCATGCGATGCAGTTAGAAAGGGAGAACTAAAGATTTCGCCGGCGGAACATGAGAAGACTTGGTTCTACTGGCTTGATAATATTCGTGATTGGTGCGTTAGTCGTCAGCTTTGGTGGGGTCATCAGATCCCTGCGTGGTTTGTTGCAAAGAAGGGTGAATCTATAAGCAAGACTGACATGGCAAACAACGGCAGATGGGTCGTTGCAAGAACCGAAGAGGTGAGTGAAAATTGTCTTTTGTGTCTCCAGCATTCTCTGTGGTTGTTAGCTATATTCTAACTTTTGTCGACTCTTATAATACATCTTAGGGTGCACTTAAAAAGGCGCAAGACATTCTGCAGTGTGCTCCGGAGGATATCGTTCTCGAACGTGATGAGGATGTGCTAGATACTTGGTTCTCGTCCGGTCTTTTTCCATTTTCTGTAATGGGATGGCCCGATAACACTGAAGATCTCAAGGCATTCTATCCTACTTCTCTTCTAGAAACTGGATCTGACATCTTATTCTTCTGGGTAGCGAGAATGGTTATGATGGGATTGGAGCTCACTGATCAACTTCCTTTCCACACTGTTTACTTGCATGCAATGGTTCGTGATAAAGATGGTCGTAAAATGTCCAAGTCTTTGGGTAATGTTATCGATCCACTTGAAGTTATCAATGGATGCACACTTGAGAGCCTTATGAAAAAGCTTGAGGGGGGAAATCTCCCCGCAAAAGAAGTTGAAAAATGCAAAAATGATCAGTCTGCTGATTTCCCTGACGGAATTCCAGAATGTGGATCTGATGCTTTGCGTTTTGGACTGCTTGCATACACTGTTCAAGGGAAAGATGTGAACTTGGACATAAAGCGCGTTGTCGGATACCGTAGCTTCTGTAATAAGCTTTGGAATGCAACAAGGTTTGCGCTTGAATTCCTTTCCGACTTCAAGCCTAGTTCTACCATGCTTGACGATTTGATGAATAGTGGTAAGATGGCGATCAGAGATAAGTTTATTATCTCTCGTTTGATGGCGGCTATCGAAGCTGTCAATGACAACTTTAAGGACTACAAATTTGGAGATGCGCAGCAGGCTTCGTATTCTTTTTGGATGGATGAGCTGTGTAATCTTTACCTCGAGTTGATCAAGCCCGTTGTTTATGACAAAAACGAAGCGAACGCAGATGCAAGATGGGCAGCACAGGCAACCCTGTGGGTGTGTCTAGAAACAGGATTGAGACTGTTGCATCCTATGATTCCTTTTGTAACCGAAGAGTTGTGGCAGAGATTACCTGGACGTGGTACTCTTGGCGCAGATGAGAAGGAGGCAATTATGATTTCGGCATATCCCCAATGTAATGACGCTTACAAGAACCCTGCTGCTGAGACTGGAATGGAAGTTACTAAAAAGATTATTGACTCTTGTCGATCACTTAGAGCATCATACCAGATTACCAACAAGACTCTTACTAAGTTCTACATCAAGGCTGGATCCGATATTGATGTTATTTCAGCTCAAGTTTCTGATATCAAAACCCTTGGAAAGGCATCTGATATAGGACTGAATGTTGCCAATATTCCCGAGACCGTCGGAATCGACGTTGTCGATGACCAGACAACAGTCTTTATGGACATCAAGGGACTCGTTGATTTTGCTGCAGAAATTAAGAAATTGGAGAAGAATCTGGGGAAAACAATGCCTGCTCTTGAGAATCTTGAGAAAAAGATGAAGGCGCCGGGTTACGAAGAGAAGGTTAAAGATGATCTCAAGAAGGCAAACCTTGAGAAGCTGGAGGGATTGCAGAAGAAGGCTGCCGAGATAAAGGCTGCAATGGAAAGTTTTGAGAAGCTTGCACTGATCGACAAGAACTAAACAAGAGAATTCTTCAATACTTAAAATTGTTAAGGAAATACGCATTCAAATACAGTATTTTGAATCCTTTTTATATCAACTACCTGATGCATTGAAACTTTAAGAAGTCAAATGTCCTGTTTCCTCTATGCACTACTGAAGCTCATCCTAGCTGCGTTCATACAATAAAGCAGCAAGTCTAGCTCCTGCTTACGGCTTTCAAGTCTCTTGGCTAATACTTGTAGACGGGTATATTCATCATCTTGTGATGTGTCCTCGGATGCAAACGCAGACAGAGTAGACCTCTGAGCTTTCGAGGCTGCCTTCACAGCGTCTGCTTTTTCAATCAATTGAGATTTCTCCTCGGAAAACTTATGTCTAGACGATTGAGACCAATTTAAAGAATCATATTTTGTTCCTTGGGTTTGGTCGATGACTTCAAATAGATAGGCAAAGCCAAACGCAAATCCATCGTCTGTAAAGTATCCATCTGAAGTCTTAATTTTCCTCCGCAGCATTTCTTTTCCAGAAACGCTGCTATCAAGCCACAACAATGAAAGAGGGGGGTAAATAATGTATATGCAGGCTAAAATGTCTTTCTTCTTGTCGTACAAAAGCTTGTTAATACAAGGTATGATATCGGGTAGGTCGTGTACTCCCTGCCAGTATTCTTCGACTCTTTGATGTTTTGTATTATGTTCGATTGTCATTGCGCAATATTCTTTGGATTTGTTATGGTTGTGGAGAATGCCAGATCGTAGCACGCGTAAAAGTCCAATTGCATTTCCAATCCTTGTAAAAGTTTCTTTACTCTTTTGGAGTAGAAGGTTGGAGTCGTTATCTTCTTGTTGATCCAGTTCGCTTTTAAAAACAAGAGCTCGATCATAAGGATAATAGGAAACTCCTCCTTTTAATTCTTCTTCGTACCATCTCCTCTCTTTTGCCAGTAACGAGTAGAAGTATTCATCTGATAATGTCTCCAATAGTTTGTCTAAGGACTGCAGCATAACAACGATTGTGAGTTATAACGTAAAAGAAAAAGGACGAACTACAAAGTACGCAGCGTTTAACGGTTGTGTTCACATACCTCTGATATATAGGCATTTATTCTTGTAGATGCAACCCTCGCCACCGCCGGTCCGTGGCGGCATAATGACATTGAAATGCATTGAATATCGACAGTGTTCAATGTTCTGCTTCCCGATTTTGGAGCACGCTCTATAAAAGTTTGTTGGTTCATATTGTAGTTGAATGTGGACATGAAACCTATTTGATGTTCGACAAGATGATATTCAGCAATTGCAATAATTTTTAAAACAATCTTGATACAGGCATTTCGTCAATAGTACATACCTTCAAGATTGTCCACTATTGTCAAGATATCCATTCCTTTTCCAGCGCCTCCAAGTGGTAAATGGCCGTCAATCAAATTCAATCCATAATTTTTTGCAAGGATTAGCATCTCAGTATGGCTGACTGTATCTTGGACTCCGACTGTCGCTGAGCCATATAGTGACTTCTCTAAAGTTCTCTCAGCTGCGACTTTAATGCTGAATCTCACACCACATACATCTAGTGGAGGGACAGTGAGACGACTGAAGTTGAACGCGCTATCTCTGGGAGATACAGAGGGCATTTCTACTATTGTTCTTGAAAGAACTCTCTGCCTCAACAAGTTTTCAATTGTGTCCACCATTGGAATCACAATTTCAGTCATCAGGACCTTTTCAATTAAGTAATGACGAAACTGGTCAAGAAACAAAGGACTATTATAAAGAGTGGTCAAGTATGTGGACGAAGAAAGAATCGATTTGGAAGCATCTGAGAGTGCCGTGATAAGTAGTTGCATGCCGGATCCTTTATCGCGCAAGTGTCTTACGAGGGGTCCAAAGAGAGCTTTGTGAAAGTATAGGAAGGAACAGTCGCATACACTCACAACCACGTTGTCGATATCTGATATCACCTCGAGCTGATAAAGAAGCTCCAATAATTCATTCCCTGTCTTGGTCTCTAGCTGAACGCCGTGGTTGTTTTCGTAGCAAGCATTAAGAGCTACCTGTATCGTATAACTATACCGAAGGGAATGTTTGGTGCATGGCGTGAGTAAGGTGAGCACAATTGAATAGACGTCGTCACTATTAATCGACTTGCTTACATTCTTGTGGGACTAAAGGAAGATGATCCTTTCAACAGTGCTTCGACAATTGAGAGACCTGCTCCGATCCTAGAAGTTTGTAGATGTTTCATTTCAAACTCGTCACTCTCGTCCAGTGAGCTATGCTTATGATCTACATAGGACCTATAAACAAGGATGCAAAAGAAGATTAGTCCGGCGATACCTTTCCGATTTTATGCAAAGGAGTAAAGATGCGATCTTACCGCAGTGACTCTAACTTCTGAAACAAAGATGATGCAATAGATTTCAATGCCGCCTTGTGAATAGAGACTATGCTGCTTCTTTGGCGTCTTTTAAGAACCTGTTCTATGCTTTTTGCTACATAACACAGCTTTACAAGTGCAGATAAATGACCAGAAGGAATCGGCTCCATCAGGTTCTGGTGCATTAATAGATAAGA
>Ga0136554_1000817_pt1 | contig 12031 bp, 15 predicted proteins | sample AntRauTorckE5431_FD_104637 | JGI IMG/M metagenome (GOLD analysis project Ga0136554, IMG submission 104637) | Saline lake microbial communities from Rauer Islands, Antarctica - Metagenome Torckler E5 #431 | ecosystem: Environmental > Aquatic > Non-marine Saline and Alkaline > Saline | place...
CAGACTTGTTCTGGAGGTTACATTTTTCTGTTGCTATTTGCCACAGTGGTGTTTCTTTGTATTTTGGGGAGTATTAACTAGACTAGACTAGACTACGCACTACCTTCTTTACCATTTTAACTTCCGCACAACGCACGCGCGTACACTTCTGCCCGCAGCTGGCTTCTGCGTCATTTTTGTTGACGTTAGAGTGCTTCAATAGTATTTAGTACTATAGTATTGCAGTACAGTAGTGTTAGTTCGAGTTCGCGTGTAAGCTAAAGCAAGCTAGTTGTGTCATGGGGGTCTCAAACCCCAAAATAATTGCGTTGTAATATAGATCTAAATCGCGAGAGCTTCCTCGTTCCTCGAATGAAATGGAGAATATAGCCGAATTAAGAGCACCGCGCTTACTTATCAACGAAATATATTTGAATCCAAGTATCCCAGTGCAATAACAAGCAGACCTAATGGCAATATAGAGCTATGTTCAAATGCCCTTACATGCCAATCGTTTAGGCTGGGGGATTGCCTCTTTGAGCGCCATAAAAGATGGCCCCAGGTCCGCGGTGTACCACCGTCATGGCTTGGGGCACAGCAGGCGCAGGGTTATTACTGCGCAGCCGGCCATTCGCAGACATCGGCCTCGCTCCACTGTACAGGGAGGTGGGGCCAGCGAGAGCGCGGTGCGCGGTAGCCGCACGACGCAAGGACTGCGGGGATGACGCCCGCTGCTGCTGCTGTTGCTGCTGTGCTACTCCACTAGCAGGGCCGCTATTGTTGCTACCGGCATTGCGGCCGCGTGGGATTCGACCACTGCGAAGCAAACCGCTGCCTGCGCCACCGGAGATGGGCCGCCCATGGGCCAGCTCGTCAACGATTTCGATTGGAGGAGCCTGGTTGTATTCCTCAAGGGCTGGTCGTTTTTCAGGTGGTGGAGCAGGATTGGCCAGTAAGCGCTGAGGTGGGTGTCCCTTTTGGTTGTCATCAGCCCCCCCTTCACTGAGCAATGATGCTCCGTCGTCACTGTGCGTGCTCTCTCGCTGCAAAGAGTCCTCCTGTTGGTATTGCGGCGAGTTATCCAGGCTAGACATCGCCAGACCATTGCCGCCACTCATCGAATTTGTCGCCATGGACAGAGGCGCGCCAAGGGCATCGACTATACCGACGCCGCGGCCATAATAAGGCGAATCCCCCGGGACTGCTCCTGTCACCGCGCCGCTACCACTGCCAACACCGCTACCTCTAACTGGACTTCCGGCGCCATTCTTGTGGTTGCCAGTTGGAGAGGACGACGATTGCGGCTGGGGATGGTGAAACAAATTCGGGTCAAGCGCAAGGCGCCCAAAGGGTGGAAACAGGTGTAGACCTTGCGTGTTTTGACCGCTGCCGTCGGCAAACAAGAGGGGTGACCCACTTCTCGAAGCCCCTACGCCTCGAGCACAGCTCAAACATTTGCTCAGACCTACGACTTCTCCACCAGCCGAGTCCGGCCCCGCGTTTTTCGCAGCTCGCAGGGCAGCGGCTTCACGCCTCGCTTTTTCGGAGGCCGCCAGCAACCGAGCGGCGATTGTTTCAGCGTCGTTGCGAGCAGTTTGCAGGGCGACTGCGACAGCGTCCGCTAACGCCCGAGCCTTTGAAGATAGACGACACACATCAGGCACACGAACAGAGGACAAAGGAAGCGTTAAGAAGACGTACAAAAAGTCGGTTATTCCAAAAAGAGTAAAGTGTTTATAGAACATCAACTCGAAAGAAATAGATGAAGCAGAGCTCTTTTTGACTTGTGAATTGAGCAAGGTCGAACCTGCGCATCCTCGGCAGCTGCCTCGCGATTCTTTGCGCTCGTTTCTGCAGCCGCCATTTTCTCGTTCAAGGTTCGCTCCAACCACATTCGCTCTGCTCTTGAATTCACGGCTGCTCGCGCGTCGGATTCCTCGACAGCTGCTAGACGCGCTGCCTCTGCGGCTGTTGTCGCTGCTTCCTGTGCAACCGCCGCTGCCGCTTCTTCTGCCTTGGCGTTGTCTCGCGGCGACGGTTCGCTCGAGATGTAGATCCGCTGGGGCCTTTCCGGTGCATTGGTGTTTGGGCTGACGGGCACACCACTGTTGCGCTGCAGTTCACGCACTTGATCCCCTAAAGCTTCGAGATGGTCTTCAAGTTTGGATTCCGCAGCAGCGCTGCGTTTACTGAGAGCACGCAACTGCTCGTCGATGACCTAATTTTGGCATCAGAGTTGAGACAAAGGGAGTGAAGCAAGCTGACACTAAAGATGAAGTAAGCACTTTTTTCAACAATCGACACAACCATACCGTATTCAAGTCGCTCAATTGTTGGCGCTCGGTCTCAGCCAACTTGCTCTTCTCGTCTAAATTGTGAGTTGCTGCTTCCACTTCCTCTCGTCTTGAAGCAAGCGAGGCGACATTGCGTGCAAAATTGCCACTAGTGCCTGTGCCCTCTTGATTGCTGCCATCGTCCGTAGTTGCAATGTTGTTTTCTACCGGTGCAGCAGGGGCTGCCATAGTAGGTGCTTCTTTTGCAGTCACATTGCTGAGGCCGAAGGGAAGCTTAGACGAAGTTCCACCGCTGAGTTGAATGGTCAACGAATGCTTGTGCTTGTGAGTGACCACCGTTTCAGCGGGTACTGGGGCCGGCGTGTCGACTGCTGGTGCATCCTCGGAAACAACAGGTGACTCTTTTGGAACAGGTTCTGGTGGGGCTTCCTCTGTAGCTGCATTCTCCGAGGGTGCTTGTTCTTGCGAGGGGACATCCTCGTCACCTGACGCGCCACTCATCTTGGAAAAAGCAGCGATTGCCTTAAGCTTCTTGGCCGCGGGGCTGCCGCCTCGAAGGACGTTACTGATCTTTGCTTTGGGCACTCTGACCGCTGCAAAAGAGGAGAAAGGCAAGTGTGGGTATATGTAAAGAAGGTGATGACAAGAGTGCTTGATTTTGCCAATTTGATGCCACCATTTTCTACATAAGCATAGCTTACTTGTCTAAATGAAGTCTTAGAGGGTGCTATTCTCGAAAGGACACTACAGATAGATGCACGCACATGAGAATTTCTTACCAAGGCCTCCATCGAAATCACTTCGCAGTGCGCTCAAATTCTCCCTCATGCCATCCAGGTCTTCTTGCAGCGTTTGTTCCACACCTCCTGCGCGCTCACTTTCCACGCTTAAAGCGGATGCCACATCTTGAGCTTCCTGAGAGGCTTGAGAAGCAGCCGAATGAGCAGAGGTTGCACGATCGTCAGCAGTTTGAGCAGCCAAAGCAGCTTCACTGGTCGCTTTGTTTGCTGCATCGATTGACTCTTGCAGTGCTTCATCGCCACGGATACGCAATTTGGTTTCCTTCTCCGAAGACGCCTGTTCCAGCAATGTAAAAACAAATGTAGAAAGAAAAGAAGCAGACATTCATATTTGACGATTACGGAAAGTTTGAATAGTTGCAAGCAGCAGCCATGAACATTGATCAGATCAAACCTCTGATCAAACGCTATAGTCTGCCATCCATACTACATGTACCTGAAGTGCTTGAAGAGTTGCAGCAGCTTCCATTACTTGCTGTTCGACCGCACTTCGGCTGGTTGCTTCTGCTGCCACAAGCGATTCAGTTGTCTTGGTGACATTCTCCACTGCACTGGTACGAGCCATACTTTCTTCTCCGATTGCTGCTTGCCACTTCTTGGTGTTGGCCTCAGCAGCTGATTCAGTCGCGTCACGCAACGCTTCCAGGTCTCTTTGAATATGCTCGGCAAGTTTTAAAGGGGCCATGGGCTCTGGTTCAGGCTCGGGAGCTGCTGGCTCGAGGGTGGCCAATTTGTCGTGCGACGCCATTGCATCTCGCTCGGAAGCCTCCGCTCGTCTCGCTTTCTCCGCTGCTGCTCGTTGTGCGATGTCAGCCTTCAGTCGCGCTAGATCCAATGAGATAGGTGCCAGGGCGTCTGCTTGAGCGGCCGCAAGATCGGCCAGGAGCTTCGCTTCTTCTGCTAACCGTGCTGCTTCCTTCTCGGCGGCTGCGGTGGCAGCAGCAGCTTGAAGCTTCTCTTGTTCAAGTCGCCACGCGAGCAACTCTGTTGTGCTGGCCTGCAGTTGCTTTAACTCTGGATTTACGTGCTCGCCTCGCCACTCCACAAGACTCTCCAAACTACTTTGCAGGGTCTCAAGATTTAGTCCCTGTGCCGCTGCCGCTGCTTCCGCTGCTTCGAGTAACGCCAGCAGCCGCGCTTGTTCCTGCGCATTGGCTGCTGCGTTCTCAGCTACTTGAGCGGCCTGAGCTGCGAGCTCCTCTCGTAAGCGTTGGACTTCCGCAGCGGCTGCCTCTCGCAATTCGGCGAATCTGGATTCGGCTAATGCGAGTGCAGCGTCCGCGCTGTCTTTGGTCTGTTGTTCAAGCACTGTGACACGCCCGTTTAATGCATGCAGCTCCAATTGTTCCAGCAACGAGTCTAAACATGCTTTCACTTCGCTGCGTTCTTTCGCAAGGATCTACATGAGAAATACAGACCAATCAAAGTATGCAAATGCGACCAGATTTACAAATATACATTTCGTTGATAAATTTATACACCGGTAATTGTCAAACAACAATGCAAAAAAACCGGACTAGAGAGTAAGCGGCAATCACCTCTTCTGGAGTCAACTCCGCTACTGGTGGTGGCTCAGGAGCTTTCGAATCAACGGCTTTCAAGGCAGCCACCTCTGCCGCTGCTTCCGCCGCTGCCGCTTCTGCCCGTAGCGCGTAACTTTTCGCTGCAGCCAATGCATCGAGAGCCTCTTGAAGCGCCTGTTGAGTAGAAGTGGCTGAGGCAGCCGAAGCTTGAGCGCTAGCCTCTGCGGCTGCTGCGGCCTGGACAAGTGTAGAAAATGAGACAAAAGATGGTTTGCATGCAGACTGAAAGTTTGACGAAATTGTGACGTATTTTTCTCTTTACCGCCTCCGCCCTAGCTTGCCGAGCTTCCAGTTCTTCTCTGGCCACGCTTAGAGCGGCTTCAGCAGCAATGGCAGCTGCGGCCAGCGCTGCGCCTTCGACTTCCGAGCCGTCATGATCTCGGCACATGGCCGAAGGTTCGGGTTGGGCTACGGAGGAAGACGAAGACGACGACGGGGGCCTCTGTTGAAGGGCTCGAAGGGCTGCATTGGCATCGTCCATTCCGTGCGCTAACATGGCGACTTGCCGCTCCAGGACCTATGGTAGAATGTGAAAAGTACAATGAGGAGCATGCTCGCGCATTTTGATGAACTCATACGAAAATGTCTGAGATAAGAGGGCCTTCCAAGCCTTGACTGAGATGTTTTAAAATAATCTTAAGATATTGTTCATCACCTCAACTCGAGGCTCCCAAATTGTGGCTTCAACTGGAGACTTTACAGCTTTCTCTGCCTCCGCTGCCGCTGCTGCCGCCGCTTCCTCCGCCGCGCGGGCTTCCGCGGCATCACTGGCGACGGCATTAAATGCCGAGGCAGCCGCGGCGAGCCCCAGCACCTTCTTCACTTTCGCAGCACCTGCTGCAGCAGCAGCTTTGTCGTTCGACGAGATCGATGGCTGTGGGCTCAACTCGCGTGACGGAACTTCAAAAGCTTGTTTGGCACTGCGGCGAGCGTGGGTGCTGGCAGACGCGAGAGCAGCAGCAGCTTCAGCAAATCGCCCCTTGCGGCCTTCGCCTAAGGAAACACTGGGCTCGGGCGCTGGCGCCGCAGCTGGAATCGCTATGCTGCCCACACTCACGAGTGGTGGCGCTGTGGGCTCGAGCCGTTTGTATAGCGTAGAAAAACGCCTGTCGGTGGCTTTCGCAACTTTCTCCTGTTTTGGACGAGGAGACCGGGGACAACGGAGTCGTGAATAATTTGACACTAGACGACGAAGTATACGATTCGAATACAAAAACCATCAAGTTTCTTCGATAGATTAAAACATTTTTTTATCTTTTGCCTCACATCCAAATCGTACCTTTTCTCGTTTGGCGTGAAGGATCTCGAGTAGAAAAGCAACATCTACTTGTCGCGCTCGCTTGAGCAGTTCGCCTTCATGGCCGACCCGGAGGCGACAAGCTGACCACAAGAGCCGTACGACTTCCTTTCGTGGCAAATCACCAAATCCACTGTCTGCAAAAGCGCCAAGCACGTCACCTAGCGAATAGTCACCAGCTCGAAGTGGCGCGGGGCGAGCACCTACTTCGCTCCCCAGGACCCCGGCATAAACGCTTTTCAGAGCGTCCGTTGAGCCTACCATCCCAAGTGGCGTCGGCGGAATCATCCCATTGCTTTCCTGAAGTAAGCTTGACGGGGCAACGGGCGTGAACTCACTGGCCAATGAATGACTCGAACTCCACAGCCCTTGATCCTGAGCTGCCTCCACGGCAAGATCTTCAGCCGATAGCCAATGGCCATTTCTGTCTCCACCTCCGCCGCCCGGACTCCCTGACATAGATTGCACAGTAGTGGTCCTGTTTCTATGAAATCATGTTGCACCAACGCACTTTCTTAGTTAGCTTCAAAAGCTACTATAAGTAGCCATTTTGTGTGTCATTTTTTTTTGAGGATTTTGAGCACGAGGCGTTGCGTTGTGCAAGGATCCTTCCCCAATCCCGCAGCGCTCGCAGAACACCCACCCATACGGGGAATGACCACGCCCATACGGGGAGTAAAGACGCCCATACGGGGATTAAAGATGCCCATACGGGGATAGAATATGCCCATACGGGTACGGGCGTACGGGGATAAAAATTAACCAGCGCCCGGAATTCGTTAGTGGAGTTCGCCGAACGTTAACGAACAAGGTGATATTAACGAACTTTTCGTTCGTTTAGGCTGGGTTCGTTAGTTTTTCAAAAGCCGAACTCTTTGTTCGTTTGAGTTCGTTAATTCTGGCGAAAGCGAACATCTTTTCGGTTCGGGTTCGATAATTCCTGGGTAACAGAACCCGCCTACCAGCTTGTCGTCGTTTGTGCAAAAGCACCATTTATGGCCGTGTAGTGGCCGAAATTTGATGGTTTGCGCCCTACGGACTTATTTTCGTGAAAGGAGATAACGGCCACCTCGAATCATGGGAGTTCAAGGCTGGATTCCGCTTTTTTTTTGGTGTGCGCGTTCGCCGAACGTTAACGAACACGGCGATATTAACGAAGCCTTTGTTCGTTTAGGCTGGGTTCGGTAGTCTTTCGAAAACCGAACTCTGTGTTCGTTTGGGTTCGTTAATTCTGGCGAAAGCGAAATTTCTGTTCCGTTTGAGTTCGTTATTTTTGAATAGGCGAACTTTTTTTCCAGTTTGGTTCGTTTTCAATACACTAGCGAAATCCGGGCGCTGTACGTATGTATAAGTAGTAAGTAATTAGAACCAGCACAGCAGCACCGCAGCACCTCCACGGCACCGGAACGTCACTGTGGCCACTGCTGTCACCCAAAAGTTTGCAATTTGCAACCTAAGCTGTAAAGTAGGGGCAACCTGTCAACAACTTTGTTGCTCTGTGTTATCGGTTTGCTATTCAAAGATAGACAGCCATTCTGATACTTTTTCGTTAGCTGTTTCATTGACGTAAGCAACCTTGAGATTTAAGGAAACGAAAAGAAAATGTTAAGCAGAGTGGGGCCCTGTGCTCGCTGCACTATGCGGGCACGGAGGCATGTGTCTTTGAGGCAGTTTTCTCTCGGCCAATCGGATGATTCCCCAGCTGCCGTACCACCCACGACTAAGTACGAGGCTGATGTGAATATCAAGGCTCGGCTCCTCATGTATGCTGAACTTTCGAAGGCGCGGCTGTCGGCGCTAGTGGTAGTGACGGCTGGCGCTGGATATGCTGCTGCAGGCTCAGCTGCTATGGACCCATGTACATTTGCCGCCCTGACAACCGGGACCACTCTAGCGGCATGCAGTGCAAACACATATAACCAGTGGATCGAGCGTGATCGCGACAAGACCATGAAGCGTACATGTGAGCGGCCCCTCCCGTCTGGGCGGCTGTCAGCGAATGAAGCTCTTGGTTGGGGCGTCTTTTCAACCGCGTCAAGCATGTGCATTTTGACTGCTGGGACTAACCCATTGACAGCTGGCCTAGGAGCCTTCACTATCGGGCTGTACGCACTTCCATACACCCTGTCCAAACCGGTGTCAGAGTGGAACACGTGGACAGGGGCCGTTGTGGGCGCGATACCGCCAGTAATGGGATGGGCTGCCACGGGCGGAAGCGTGCTCGACGCTGAACCCCTCCTTCTGTCGTCGACGCTGTTTTTCTGGCAATTTCCGCATTTCTTTTCCTTGGCCTGGCTCCACCGTAAAGACTACAGTCGCGGCGGCCATCAAATGGTGCCCGTCAATGATCCCGACGGCTCGCGAACTGGCAGCCTGGTCTTCAACTACTCACTCGCGCTTTTGCCCCTGCCGGTGCTTGCGGCTCAGCTTGACGTGACAACTTGGATGTTCGCATGCGAGGGCCTCGCCGTGAACTCTTATGCAGTTTATCGTGCTTACCAATTCAAGCAAGACCGCACCAATGACAACGCTCGACAAGTGTTTCGCACGTCCCTCTGGTACCTCCCCCTCACTCTGGGCTTATTTCTTTTTCACCGCAAGTACCCTGAAGAAACGGGTGAGAGTGGTGTGCTAGACTCGGCCAAGAGCTCCTTGTCTAAGCTTTGCCCCCACGAGGCCATGGTCGACTCCGGAAAGCTCTGCCCCAATGTCCCAGCAGTTAAGGTCGTGAAGTAACGTGGCGAAAGGCGAATCACAATTGCGGTGCTTAGGACTGCGCGTTTTCCTTGTTATTGTTATTTGAAGAGACCCGCATGAACTTTGCTGTTCCAAGGGAGGTGCCTGGGAAATGCGTTCCAGATATAACTCACTTTGCCCTTTGCCCTAGATTTTATCAAACAAACGACAAATAAACAAATAAAGAAAAACCTAAAACACACAGAGGTCACAGTGCCCTAGAAATTCAGAAGCCCAATAGTCCAGAATTCTTGCGATGTATACGCTACCGAAGAGAATGCGAATTGGGCCTTCAAGTGGGGCCCAAACAGGGATTTCCAGGAGAAGAGCTGCTTCTGCTTCTATCTTCTATACCATGCGCAATTTTAACTTAATTCGTTGGTCGTTGCGTACACTTACGGAACTGTTTAGGGTGCTACATATACCTGAAATTTTGGCTATTTATATTTTAGTCTTGTAATTATTGACGGCTAGCGAATTCTAGGATACTTACAGTTGAACTTCTAGCTTCAGCTAAGAATCAAGAATCTATAACAGAGTTCATGGGAGCGAAGAGTGAGGAGGTCAAGGGTCGCTCCCGAAAATCGCCTTTCTGCCATTCCTTTATTTGCCACCTATATGTCGTATTGGGCTAGGGCATAGCATACGACATACGTAAATCGATACGGGATTCCCTGTAATCATGCTCATAGGGCTGAAGAAATCACTTCTGACTTCACATGGTGATTGCGCGTATTTCCGCATATTTTACGTGCGCTATATATACGGTATAATCTTCAAATACACGGGACATACGGGGTTTTGGTGTTCTTTTTGGTGGCCTTTGTCATAATGTGCTGTGCTGTCCTCCACGTTAAGTATTAAAATTTCAGATTCGCATTGATTAAGCCGACCCTTCACAAAAGCCATGTGAGCGAATTTCTTTTCCTTCGACACGAAAGATACGACTTCGGTGATGGCCGTGTTTCTCTCTACAAGGGACTTGAGAGCAGCAGCACCCTTTGTCGTTAAGAGCACCATTCATAAATGCAGAAACAGACGCAGAAACGACTTTAGCCTGGTTTCAAAATTACTTCATGAACAGTTTCCACTTTAGAGGGGGTGGAAGTATTATGCCTCCTACCCTCATCACACTATCTTCTTTACGATTTGACTTGCGCGCAACGCACGCGTACAATTCTGCCTGCAGCATGGGCTTCTGTGCCATTTGGGTTTGTATTAGTTCGAGTTCGAGTTCCATTCATGCATCTACAAACAAGACTACAGCAGCTGAATCTGAACTGAAGATTCCAGACAAACTAACCGGCATCTTCAGGGGGTCACAATTCGCAAAAGAGGCATTTTGAGCTTTTTCGGCTCTTATGAAGCGAAAAGATGTCACAATCAACCTTAAACACATGCCGTATGTATTGGAAAATGATGTACATCACTGAATCGACTTTCGATCTCTTTGTTTATACTTCTCTTTGTTTATAACTGGCAGATAAATATCCGTGGAAGCATCTTTGCGGGCCCGAAGGCCCCGAGGTATTATGTGATAGTAAGGAGCAAGGGCAAGTGTGAATGTTGGATATATTGGTGCAGATGTAGGTTGGTTGATGTTGTGATGATATTGATGGTTGATATGTAACAGAACGGAAACGTACATGGTTCGCATGAATTTCGCACTGTGGAGAGTTTTCAGGCCTCGTGTGAACTGATTCGATACTCCAAGCGCCTCGAAGCAGCAGTGTCCAGCAATATATTCATTTTCGTAAACCGCAATTCCGTGGTAATGTCTGAGAGCCGAATCTGCAGTAGTGTGCCGAGATTGCGACTTAGTAGGAGCTACTGGACACTGAATAGAACCCATTTTTTTTTGAGGTGCAGGGCTAAGCTTTAGTACTTCGTTTGCGTGAGATAATGGCTGTGGCGCAGATGGTGTTGCTCGAATGACAGATGCTGAAGAGGGTGAAAAAAATGAAGCAACAGAAGGCGTGAAGCTCAATGACGCAGCTAATGCGGAAGATTTGTGCCCATTCTTTGATTTAAAGGCCGGCTTGGGTGCTATGGTTGGACCATGTAACAACAAGTGCGATGTAAATGGCGAGGCTAATGTAGGTCTAGGACTTCGATAAAAACTAGATGACGATGACGATGACGATGAGCTCGTGGGCTTTGGGGCTATCATGACCGCGGGAGTGTGCTTGCCAAGCACCTCAGCCCGGGTAGCAACAGCGCCAGCGTCATACGGTCTATGACCACGTCTTCTCCACGCCTGCATATCCCATAGCGCTATCTTGCTCCAATCCTCATCCTCCTCATCAATCGGTTCGTGAACAGGAGCCTTACGTTTCGGAGCTACCCCTTTACCTTTCTTCGAAGGCATCTTCCCCTGAATGAAACTAGTGCTTTGGTTGGAGCAGCCTGATTGGCCTTGAACAGGAAACCCAGATTTTTACTGGTGATATCGCCAAGACCCACCTTTCCCAGGCAAGCTTGGAAATTGGGAAAGGCATTGCTGATTGGGCTAAAACGGCAAAAAGTAGTGGAAAATAACAAAGTGCATTGCTGATTGGCTTAAAGCAGTAAAAAGTAGTGGAAAAACGAAGTGCATAACAAAATTGAATCTACACAACTCGCGGTGTCAGGCAAGTCCGGTTTTGTCAGATTTCGCGTACTGACGTACTTGAACTGCACTGCTGTACAGTACTGTACTGCTGTACAGTACAGAGTACAGTACTGTTGTACGTACTGTAGTACAGACGTACAGATCTGCAGATCTGCAGGTACTGTACTGGAGTACTACTGGGGTATTGGCATTGGCCAACTGGCCATCTCGACTGACTGACTAGGTACTAGAGCCTAGCTAGAGGCCCTTAAGAGCATTACAGGTAAATAGCCGGCGAAATCGAAAGTGGGTTGGAACCCGGAAAACCCGCGGTTTTCTTGGTTACTGAACGGAATGGCCACGGAACCGAACAAACCATAGCAAATTCATCGCCATTTCATCATTCAATTGCTCTAACTAGCACGCTGTATCTTTACATTAATCAGTAGATCACACTGTAAGGTGTACGAAGGTATACGTAGCACCCTACACAGTTCCGCGGCAGTTGCTTACTGGTTGGATAGCACACTCAAGGCCGAATGGATGCCCTGAGATGGCATGACTTGGACATTAAAGAAGGCTCTAAAGTGCAAAGGGCTACCGGCCAACTTTAAGGAATGGCGTGCCATAGCAGAGGATAGGTCGGAGTGGAGATGGCGGACGTACTTGAAACCTATTCCTCCTTCCGAAAATTGATCCTACAGGGTTCATGAGAGTAAAGATGAACATTGCATTACGCAAAAGGACACTCA
>Ga0136554_1000818_pt1 | contig 12031 bp, 32 predicted proteins | sample AntRauTorckE5431_FD_104637 | JGI IMG/M metagenome (GOLD analysis project Ga0136554, IMG submission 104637) | Saline lake microbial communities from Rauer Islands, Antarctica - Metagenome Torckler E5 #431 | ecosystem: Environmental > Aquatic > Non-marine Saline and Alkaline > Saline | place...
AGGGAAGGGGGGGGGGGGGGGGGGACAAACCGCCGGAAAAAAGAGGGGAGGGGGGGGAGGGGCAGCCGGGAGGGGGGGGGGGGGAGAACAGACGGGGGGGGGGGTGGTGTCCAGACCACCCGAACCATTAGATAACCATCAAAGAACCATTACTAGAACCGTCAGGGCAACAAGGTTGCCGGATGAATGGGAACCCAATGACAAGTTGATGGCTATGTTTGTGACTAAATGGCCGGACGTAGATACTCGGCTACAAACAGAAAACTTCTGCCTTCATTGGAGGTCTAACGGAAAGCCGATGAAGAACTGGGACCTTGCGTTTCAGAAGTGGATGAACACGGAGCAAGAGAGAGCTAAGCGTTTTGCCAGAACTCGTAACGACAGAGAACATCAAAAAATGGAACAACAACGAATCATGAAGGAGTGGGGCAATGAATCTTAATGAGACAAAGATGCTGCTAAAAGAAATAGCAGTCCTTGACAACAGAAGGTTAGATGAAACTATGGCCTCTGCTTGGCAATCAGTTATTGGACACCTAGAATTTGAAACCGCTAAGGCTGCGCTGATACTCGCAAGGCAAGATGCAACTATCAACTACCTAGAGCCTCGTCACATTGTCTCTTGGGCTAAGGAAGCTAGGCATCGCGCAACTAAGAATGTCAACGATGAGCCAGCCCCTGCTAATGTCGCACCTGAGCCAATCTGTATTCACCAAATAAAAGTAATGTCGTGTACAGACTGTTGCAGAGCCTTAGCGAAGAAAGCAGACAAGTGGCGGATGTTTGAATCAGTGAGCAAAGACAATGACTTTACGGACTTCATGTTCAAATCGCAGGCACAACTTCACACATGGGCGAAAGAAAACATCTATAGTTGAAGTGTGTTTGAATTCGTTGACTGTCATCGCTGCGGTTATACCTTTGAGGTAAATCGCAAAAGAAGAAAGTTGCGGATGCTTTGTCAGAGTTGTAGAGTAACAAAAGCAACAACAATAAGAACAGAAGATAAGGCTTGCTTGCCTTGGCACGGTAACTTCGGAGTAGATTTAGTTACACCGATTGACGACGAGGGACACCCTGTACACCACGGCATCAGGACTTGTGGTAACAACGATTGTGTGCAGACGGCACACATAGAAGGGTAAGAACATGGCACAAATCAAGATTACAGACGCAACAGTAGCTTTCCTAAACTCAAAGGGCTTTACCGCAAAGGCTCAGGTTATGGTTCTAGGCGAGATGCGCGACGAGTATTACAAAGTATGGACAGACGAGAAATTCAGTGAAGGTGATGTTGTCGAGATTGTTGGCGACCTGTCATCTCGCGTCGAGGAATTCACAAGCAAGCGCACTGGCAACCTAGAGCGCACTGCTGCTATTCACATAAACAACCCCCTCATCAAGGCTGGCTCGGACGCTCCGTTCTGATGGTTAAGTTTGTGGGGCTGTTCACTGCAATGCTGCTTGTGTTACTTGGCACACAGGCAGAACCTATCACTGGCACCATCGCCTTTGTGTGGGCAGCCCTACATCTCATCGCTGTCTACAGGGATTGGTATGTCAATCAAGATTGAGGTATTCGGCAATCCGGCACCACAGGGCTCTAAGAACATTTACCACGGCAGATTAGTAGAACAGTCAGTTAAGACTCTAAAACCTTGGCGCAAGGCCATAGCTCAGGCTTGTCACGATTCGATAACAGATGACCACATATTCCTGTTAGGGCCAGTAAGCGTAGAAATAGACTTTTACCTTAGCCGCCCACATTCAGTCAAAATGACAAAAAGAGCCTACCCAATAGTCGCCCCAGATTTGGATAAAATTTGCAGGTCCACTCTGGATGGTATTTCTCAAGGACTTAATGGCAAGGTCGGTGACGGACTTATCTGGGGCGACGACGCTCTTGTTGTCGTGCTAATAGCCCGCAAGTATTACGCGGATGACCGACTACCCGGCGCTGACATTACGATTAGCGCTTTATAACGGTTCGGTAACATACGCCTTTATAAGCTTGCAGTTACTCTTTTGAAGCCCTAGTCTTTTATTAGAAGAAGGGAATAGAAATGAAAGTACACGACCTCAAGCAACAAATTGACGCAAACCTAGATGTGCTTTTTCAGTCCGGTTACGACCTTGGCTGGAATTCAGTCATAGAAGAAATTCAGCAACGCGCTGACAGTGAATGGAACGCAAACAATAAAACTACCGCAGTAATACTGCTGAAGCTGATATCTCAGCTCAACGGAGAGGATTGGACCAATGATGATTAGAAACTGGTCAGACTTTAAGTACGAGGTTGCAGACTTGCTGTTCGGCAAGCAAATGGATAGTGCATACAAGGACGGCATCAGGATTGGCGCAGAGTATGCAACTAGAAAGCTGAGCTTTGAAGTTGGTCTAAAGCGCCGCTTGACTCTTACTAAGACAGAAGAACGCGGCTACAACCACGCAATAGTGGCAGTAGAGCGCATAAAGCCAGAGATAGCAAGCCAGACAAGAGCGTCAGTATGAGAATCCCAGTGCAAGTGTTTACAACGCCATCGTGCGTCCAGTGTGCAGCCACTACAAGGCTTATGGACAAGCTAGGCATTATCTATGACAAAGTAGACCTAACGCAGCACCCGGAGGCGCTAGAGCGATTCAAGCTCATCGGTCACACGACTGCACCGATAGTTGTTACTGACCGCAAAACTTGGTCGGGCTTCCGTGTCGAGAAGATACGAAGCTTAGCTAACTTTTTAGCAAGTGATGAGGCTAAAGCGTGATTGAAATGAAAGACATAAGCGACAAGCTTTATTGGACAAAAGGCCGTGAGGCCGGGGTTGAGGTAGAACGCAACCGAATCCACAAGTCAATTTATGGTTACTTTCGCCTATTTGACGGTGCATCAAACAGAACTCACAAAATCAGCGAAGCGGAACTAATGACCCTAATCCAAACGGAAGAACAAAATGGATGATGAGATAAGCAACAAGCTTTACTGGACACTAGGCTACGAAGCTGGGGTCGAGCTAGAGCGTGAGCGCATCATAAAGGTAATGAAAGACCTAGCTGCAACCAGAGATATTTTGCAGACACTAAGTTACCCATTTCTTGCTGAGGAAATAGAAGCAGCTATTAAAGAGGGACAAGATCTGAGGAAAGCAGAAGATGAGTAGCAAAGAAGTCCTAAGCCCCAAAAGCGTAAGGCGGCTAGAAAAAATTACTGGCAAAAAAATTGCTGGGGCCACAACCCATTGGGGTCACAGGTACTTGCTTATTGTTGCCGACCAAAACCACAACAATTGCCACAAGCACTTAGTGCTTACTGGTCACCCAGACTGGGAATTGCTTCCAGACACCTCTCAATTCCACCACGAACTTTGCCATCAACTGTTTCCAATTAAAACGGAGGCACAAGATGACTGACGAAAGCAACAAAATGACTTACATAATTACACATAACTATGGTAAATGCCCGAATCAAATTGAAGGTCACACCGATGAAGGCACACACTTCTACTTTCGAGGGCGTCACAATGGCTGGTCACTTGGCTTTGGCGAAACTTTAGACGATGCTATTGAAAACAATGACTATTATGGCAATCTGTACCGGGCTGGTTGGTTTGAAACAGATGAATGGGAAGTTGTCTTTTGGGACATCATTGACAAGGTTGTAAAAAGATGACTAAGAAAAAAGGGTCAAAGCTTTTGACTAGGCAAACACGGTCAAAGATTGGCAGGGAAGTTAGTGCATACTTTGCACCTAATTACCACTTATGTCAGAACTATACCGAAAGCGGTAGTTTCCTGACAATCCACAAAAACATAAAAGCCAGCATCCATAAAAATGGACAAGCGTCCACAATAGTGGAATGTAACTTTTACGACACAAAGGCCATAGTAACCGATTGGTTACAAGTGTTATCAAACCCCTTGCGATTGTTTAGAGGGCTAAACGATTGTAAGCACTACCTTTTTCACCCTCGCCAAGCTACCTTTTACACCTACAGGAAAGGGACAAAATGAGCATCAACGAACTAATCGCTACAAGTAGTCATTACGCATACAACTCAGGAAAAATGTCTGAGCGCAGCAGGGCAATTCGGTTAGCCACATTCTTAGCAGAGACGCAAGAGTCAGGCAAAGGCGAGTCACGCGAAATAGTGTACCTATCTGACCTAATTCAATACATCAACGATGAGGAAGAAAAATGAAAAAGAAACAAAACCTCAGTACCCCAGAAATGATTGACCAGATAAGCCGCTTTGCAGAAGCTCTGGCTGGACTAAAGAACTCGCTAGTAGCACAAGGGTTTAGCGAAGAAGTAGCAGCCCAGATAGTGCTTCTGTCACTAAGAAAGCAGGCAAACGAACAATGATTAGAAACCTAAAGCACAAAATTCAGTTGGACTTTGAGCAGGCAGCCGGGCTACTAACGCACGACTTAGTTTGGTCAGAGGACTTCGAATCCATAAGGGTACCGCTGGCAGCGTTTATAGCTTCTAAGGCGCAACTAGGCGCTGCAAACGATGTAACTCTTATAAAGCTAGTAGACGCGCTGTTGTCAACAGAGAACGACTTCACAATCTAATGAACGACCTAGTGAACAACCCAAGCCACTACACAAGCCATCCGAGCGGCGTAGAAGCCATAGAGATTACTAGGTGGATGTCCTACAACCTAGGGAATGTCATCAAGTACGTTTGGCGGGCAGACCTAAAAGAGAACAACGTGCAAGACCTAGAGAAAGCTCAGTTTTATCTAAACGATGAAATCAAACGACTGAAAGGCAAAGATGCTTGAAGGACTAGAAAGACCGCAAAGTAAGGCGGTGTATTGCAAGATAGAAATGACACTATCTGAACTGGAACCCGGAGACAAAGACATCCTAGCTGTTGCATTAGCCGACACTCAGAACTGGCCTGCTAGCACACTCTCAACACAGCTTCGCCTAAAAGGGCTTAGCCTTGCCGACGTTACTATAACCAAACATCGAAGGCGAGCTTGCGCTTGCTACAGAGGATAGGCTGTAATAATGCTAGAGAACTTAGAACCTGCACCGACAATGAAGGTGCCAAAAGACTTTCGACCCGGCGTTCAGTACGAGGGCAACGAAGGCACTGCAACAACAGAAGGTCTGGCAGAGCAGCCTAATTTTGACGACTTCCTGTTAGAGCGTGGCTATCCTCCCGAGGAATACGAGATTATCGGCACCCCTAGGACTTCGCAGTGGCAACAGCGAGAAGGCGGCGAATACCTAACTTCCTACCGCTTCACTTTTCGGAAGAAAGTTGCAGATTTAGACCTACCTGCCCTGTTTTCAGTCGCAAAAAGGACCAAATCGGCAGTAACTCGCAGAAAAGCAAAGGTAAGCGAAAAGGCTCTCATTATCTGCCCTGCTGACTTTCAGGTCGGCAAGGGTGCAAGCCGAGGTGGTCACGAAGAACTAATTGCAAGAGTCTTTGAAAGCTTTGGCAAGATTGAAACTCAAATGAAGCAAGGCTACGAGCGCATCTACATTCTCGACATGGGCGACATTATTGAGAGCTTTAACTCAAAGGCTAAGTTCGAGCAAGTTCAGTCAAACACCCTTAGTCCTATGCAGCAGACAGATTTAGCAGCGTCGCTGATGTTTGAGCTAATCAAGCTGGCAGCCAAGTACGCACCAGTTACCTACGGCTCCATAGCCTCGAACCACTGTCAGAACCGCTTTATGGGTCAAGCAGTCGGCAAGCCGGGACTAGATGACTGGGGTATAGTCATCTTGCAGCAGCTCAGACGCCTGACAACCGAGATTGGTATGAATGTTGACTATCTGATACCACAACCAGATGAAGAAGGCTTTGCGTTCCAGTACGGCGTAAACACTATCGGCGCGGTCCACGGGCATCAGGCAGCACGTCCGGCAGGCGTAAAGAAGTGGTGGAGTGACGCATCATTCGGTAATCAGTGGGCATCAGCCTGTGACGTGCTAATCTCAGCGCACTTTCACCACCTTGCTATCGAAGAACTAGGTCAGCGTCACGACGGCAATGGCTCAAAGTTTTGGGTGCAGTGTCCGACCAGCGACAACGGTAGCGACTGGTATCGGCGCAAGTCAGGTCAGGACAGCAGCACTGGCATACTCACAATGGAGCTTGACAAGCACACACCCTTTAGCGGAACGGTCACAAAGCAATGACCGACTGGGAGATGCTTGCAAAGGGAATGAGAGAAAAAGCTTTACTCAGCGAAGCCCCTGACACTATCTATGAGATGGTCTATCAGCCAAGCGAAGAACAAAAAAAGATGTACTTCAATGCTGGCAGATGGGCAGGCGGCTCACGCGACTACGCTGCAAGGCAGGCTTTTATAAAGCTGCAAGAGCTAGGCGACGCATAGTGCCAAGCTACCTCTACGAGTGCGGTTGCGGTCAGTCTTACAAAGTCACCCACTCAATACACAACGACCCAAAAATAACCTGTGACAACTGTAGGGGGGGCATGGTCCGTAGACCTCAGAGCAGCTTGCTAAAGTTCAACGGCTCAGGGTTCTATGTCAACGACAAACCGCAGTCAGAAACAAATAAATAAACTTACAGTTCTAACTTGACAAACATTCAGTCACAGACCATAATATAGGCAGACGGAAAAGCCTTTTGGTTCGTGTGTCGTATGTGTTTCTTTCTTGGTTTGTCCTTTGTCGGTTCCGTCTCCCTGAGTAGGGGTCTAGCGTACTTTCATCAGTCCCTCTAGGCCCCTTTTCTCATACCCTGTTAGGATTCAGTCATAATGGCATTTAAGAAACCTTGCTTAGACTGCGGTCAGTTATCCTACGGGAGCCGCTGTGACGACCATGAGCGCCGCTTACAGCAGCTACGCGACATAAAGCGAGCAGGCAAAAAGAAAGTCCTTTACAACTCTGAGTACCGCAAGCAGGCCGCTATCGTTCGCGCTACTGCAATTCAGTGCCACATCTGTGGTGACGGCGCTCGCCTAACTGACCCTTGGCAAGCAGACCACTTAGAACCCGGTAATCCGGCTTCAGCACTTGCAGCAGCTCACAGGTCTTGCAACGCCTCGCGTGGAGACAAACCACTTACCTAGAATTCAGTCAGATAGAAAAAGCTGGAATTCAGTCAGAAATAATCTGTAGGGGCAAAATACCCCCCAAAAAAAGTAAAAGACCCGTTTATAACGATTTGGTAACGGTGTCTTGACATACCCGTACTTGGTGTAATGCTTGGCTCTAACACCGACAGAAAGGGAAAAGATGTTGACAGCAGAACAGATAGCAGAAATAGAAACCAAAGCGTCAAGTTATGGTTGCGGCGCTTATAACTGCACCGCTTGCTCACCATTGCAATACCGTTGCGAGGTTTGTTACGACGAAGATGGGCCGTTTGAATTCTCTGCACCAGTTCTAAATGGCACACAAATAGAGTGCGAACAATGTGGTTGGATAAACAACGAAGATGAGCAACACACGGAAGAACAACTAACAATGTTTGCAAAATACAACCAAACGACAAGGGGCTAACTGATGAATAAAAAAGTGACACTAAACCTAGAGGTTGAATTTTACACTCAAGACAATGATGACTTTTACAGTCAGAACGCGGACCTAAGTGACGCCGAACAGTTGGCGACAGTCAAGTCAATGCTCATAACTCAGATAGATGACGCGGTACAAATACACGGACTCTGGCTAGAGGTAATTGCAGAAAAGATAGAGGACCTAAATGACTAAGGATTGCCCAAACCATAATGGCGCCTACGATTGCACGCCATTTTGCCAAGTATGCGAGGGCAACCAAACCTACAACCGAAAGGAAAACTAATGAGCAAGATAATAGAGGTACAAGGCAAGCCTTATGACTTTGACTTTGATTTTCACGCGAGTGACGGGTTTACTTTGACCGTGAACTTAATACCTAACAAAAAACCCGTAAAAACCGTTTACAAAAACAGAATGATTATGTACACACCTTACGAAGCACTTGTACAAGTCGCTTCTGAGCTATGGGACGCGCCAGAAATCGGAGAGGGTATCTGTGAGCTACTTGGCTATCCACTGATGACTGACGAAGATGCGGAATGCGGCTCTTGCGACTACATAGGACACTACGAAGAAATGCACGAAGATGACGGTGTTTACCGTTGTAACGATTGCCAAGAAAGGAATAACAAATGAGAAAGCAACTAGAAAGCCCGGAATTCTACGTAAATTGCGACGGCGGCGAGTATGTCTGGCACGGCCCTAGGTTTAGCGTGGTCCGATTTGGGCAGATTGAATTAGTAGTACCTGGTTCTTTTGGCCAAGGGCAGCTTATTGAAGACACGCCCGATTTGTTGGAGGCAGGAATAAAAACTGACCAACAATTAGCCGTGGCCTATGGAAACCAGACAAACTTTGAAGACTCACGCCCGTATTTTGAAATAGAAGAAATGGGGGTAGAGTCGTACGAGTTTTGCCGGAATAGCTACGAAACCCTAAGCGAGGCAATAGCCGCCGCCAAAGAAATGGAGAAAGCATAATGGCAAAACTAACCTACGCCGCGTATGTAAGCGAACAACTACGCCCTTACTCTAAGCAAGAACAACAGACTATGCGGAAACACTATTGGGGAGAGCGTGAACGCGTTTACAGGTACGACACCTATGCAACCTACGCCAAGGTCAGACGCTTGACCTACGATGACCCGCCGGAACTCTACGCGGAACTTATGGAACAACCGTGGCACAAACCAGTTGTAGGCGCGGTGTTTGCAGCCGGAGTGTTTACTTGGTTTATCGGCGCAATAACACTTGGCTCACTTGGAGGGAAGAAAGACTAATGAATAAAGCACAGCTAATAGACGCGACACTTGTTGATTGGCAGGTGGAGCCAGACGGCAAACTAGCTTGGCGCGAGGGTGAAGATGACCTAAGCGTGAGAGTTTGGGAAACAAAGAAAGGGGGGGGCGGCAAGGTAATCGCGGTGTCGCACGTTTCTAACGATTGGTTTATCTCGCTTGGCACCGATTGGCGTAAGTGGATAAACATAGCCATTACTTACTCTCAACTATCTGCAAAGGATTTTGGACCGGGCGGCAGCGAGGAAGAGTTCTGGCACTACGCAAACGCCTACGAAAAGTTCGGCACTGACCCTATGTTTGGCTGCACCAAAGACGGTATTTATTGTCACGTCGGACCAGAAATGGTGTTCTGTGAGTACACTGACGGGCGCTACGATTTGTTTGACCAAGGTGTACACGCTTTTGCAGGCACACCTAGCGGGCTTATAGACGCTTACCAGAAACTAATAAATGACATAAAGCTATTCGGGAGGCCAAATAATGATGATTGAGCAAGAGACATACACGGTAACAACAAAGAGCGGCGTTACAACGTTTTACAACGCGGATAACCTAGTAGACGCTTGGTTGCAGGCGTTTCAAGATTACAAAGATGTAGACGCGGTACGGCTATCTTTCTACAAGGAATGGATGTGTGGATTAGATTGCGGCTATGACGCGGATGGGCGTCATTGGAAGAAAGATGACGAAAACGTAAAGCGATACGCAAAATAAATTCTCACCGGAAAAAAGTTCAAATTCGGTCAGAAACTTATTAGGCGCGCGGCATACGGGCCTACGCGCACACACGCGAGCGCGCGACCCGAACACTTGTTCTATTGTGAACCCCCGTCCCAAAAAGGCGGGGGTTTGCAGCGTTAAGGCACACCCGGCAGGCACTCGCGGCATTATGAAACGCGGTCCCAATAAAGGCACGGCTTTATAACGATTTGGTAACGACTTGCAACACTTGCGCCTTAAGCACGCAAAAAGCCCTAACTTTGTTTTTAGCACCGGGAGACACCCGGGCAACGACAAGGGGACACAATGACAAAGACAGTAAAGACAAAAAGCGTTAGTGCAAGCGGTACGGTTGCAGCCGCTTGCTTTTTAGGGGTTGCATACTTGGCTTATCTAATTACGCGCATTCTGCAAGAGAACCCCGGCATAGTCCTAACGATTATGGAAACTTACAATTGAGCGCCCAAGGCACTCGCCGGGCAGCTATCGGCTTAGCCCTTATCGGCTATGGCTTAGCGTTTCTAAACCCCGGGCTAGGACTAATCGCCGCGCTATCTGCCGCGGTGTTGTATCTGATGACAATGACAAGGAGTAACTAATGAATAACGAATTCTTGAAGTACTTGGACGACCAAATAGAGCGGTGTGAAAAAGTCCGAGACGACGGGACAACTTACTTTGGTAAGTACGACATAGGCAACCTGCACCGGCTAATTGAAACGCGCCGGGCGTTTCTAGCTATTGAGCGAAACGAGCTAAACAAGTTTTTATTAAGGGGCAACTAATGAAAAACGAACTAACCCGTAAAAAGCTCAACTATTGGCACGTTACGGCCAAAGGGTTCGCGTGCGGCTATGACGAACGTTTTGGCGACTGGAGCAATGAGCGCGGCAGCTATGGAATTCTCTCAAAAGAAGGCTGCTATCACGTAAGGGGATACGACACCCAAGGCGAACACTTTTGGCTAACGTTTACTTATCTAGCTGAAGCACGCCGCGCTTTTGCAAAATACGCCAGACAATACCGACAAACAAAAACGCCTAATAAAGGGGGCAACTAATGCCAAGAGTAACCACCGATGAAGCGCCTAATTGGATAAGGCAGCGCCTAGCTTTTACAACTAACGGCGCCTTAGCCGCCACTTATCGCGGCCTAAATTACGTTGTTACGAGCTATACCAACGCCCTAGCCGTTGTTCTGCCGGACGGCGCTATCTTCTACAATGACGCGCTTTATAGCAAGACAACAAGCCACCACCAAGCGATTACCCGGGACGGGCTACAAGGCCCCGGGATACGCGTTAGATACGATAACCCGGCAGAGTTTGCAGCGGCAACCGGGCATCACGCCAGACTAAGAACGCACTAACCGACAGATAAGGGACAAAATTATGACAATTGAAACCACAACTAACACCGCCGAGGTCTTGGCGGGAATGTTTACCGAGAACACCGGACGACACTTCTTAGATAGCGGCGGCGCTTATGGGAGGCACCACGAACGCAACGCCGGCAAGACGGCGCGGGAGTTTCTAGCCGCGCCCCGTGTCTACATTGAAGATGATTATGCGGTCCTAGACACTTACCATTTTTTGAATGACCGGGTGGAGTTTAGCCAGGCTATGACCGCCGCTTTTGATAGGTGGGTAAAGTCTGACCCCGACCTAACAGAGTGGGACGGTATGAACGATTGGCCGGCCGCGATAGGCGCCGAGGCCAACGGGATAGTCAACACCTATAACTGCGAATGTAATCTAAGCCAAACTTTACAATTCGTAACGTTTACGCTTGGCGGGTCTGATTGGGTGTTACTGCAAGTACACGGCGGCGCGGACGTTAGAGGGGGCTACACGGCCCCCAAAGTGTTCGCCCTAGATGATTGGACCGACCTATACGATTATGACCGCCTGACGGTAACGTGTGGCGATTGCGACGCATACACCGATTATGAGCAAGACCGCCCCGATACTAGCGAACACGGGAGCGAATGCGGCGAGGGTTGCGGCGCTACCGATAACAAGATACCGGACGCGAACGGGCCAGAGTTTGGCCACGCTTGGAGCTTAAAAGACGGTTGCCCTTGTTGCGGCAGCCACGCACTGCAGTAAACAAGACCGCCCCCCGCTAACCCGCTTGGCCTAACGGCCCGGCGGGTTTAGCTTTAACCTCTGACAATGCCCGCTACGCCTAACGGCTTGGCGGGCTTTTGTCTGCCCGGTGAACGGACTCCGGCAGCTTGCCGGGCCGCGACCTGCCCCGGCACCGACTGAAGCAACCCGGCAAGCGACCCCGGCAACCCGGCAGCCCGGCCACGTTATCTGCCAAGGCGTAGCCCGGCACGCCCTAAGGCTCTGAGCGGCATTCTAAGGCGATAGCACCGCGCCCGGGGTTATCATACCTAGGACCGGGGCAAACTGCCCACAGTCGGCAACCTAGCACCCCCCACGGCACTCCCCCGGAGTGGGTCCAGCCTTGACCTGCCGGAGCTTCAGGCAC
>Ga0136554_1000823_pt1 | contig 11986 bp, 9 predicted proteins | sample AntRauTorckE5431_FD_104637 | JGI IMG/M metagenome (GOLD analysis project Ga0136554, IMG submission 104637) | Saline lake microbial communities from Rauer Islands, Antarctica - Metagenome Torckler E5 #431 | ecosystem: Environmental > Aquatic > Non-marine Saline and Alkaline > Saline | place...
ACTTTACCATCTTGAATTCCACTAACAACCTCCTCTACCGATACGCGACGTTCTTCCACCTCAATGCCTTTTGAAAGAGCAATCTGTAGCAATGAATCTCGAGTAATTCCTTTTAAGATCGTCGTGCTCGTTTTAGGAGTAACAAGTTTGCCGTCGATGACAAACATTACATTCATCGTACCAGACTCCTCAAAATATTTATGCTCCTTAGAATCCGTCCAGAGTAATTGCGTGTATCCTTGCTCAGCGGCAAGTTTTGCGGGATAAAGTGACGCGGCATAATTTCCGGCACATTTTGCGAACCCTACTCCACCTTCGGCAGCACGAATATATTCGGTTTCAACTTTGACCTTTGGTGGGGTAGCATAATACTTTCCCGCCGGAGCCATGATAATCATGAAGCGGTAATTATGTGACGGACGAACGCCTAAATACACATCACTCGCAAACATGAATGGACGCAAATACAGAGAGTTATCTTCGCCTTCTGGCACCCACGCACCATCAATGCGTAATAACTCTTCCAGACCGCCGATAAAGATTTCTTCCGGAACCTGAGCCATACACATCCGTTCGGCTGAGATATTAAACCTCTTAAAGTTTTCTAGCGGACGAAACATATTAATTTCGCCGTTTTCACCTTTGAAAGCTTTCATTCCTTCAAAAATCGACTGTCCGTAGTGCAACGAAGCCATTGCCGGATTGTAAGCGATTTCACCGTAGGGTAAAATTTTGGGCGTTTGCCATTCACCGTCAATGCAATCAGCCACAAGCATGTGGTCGGCAAACTGCGTTCCGAAGACGATATTTTCCGGATCAAACTCATTTAAACGACTCTTCGTCGTGCGTTGTATATCAAAATTAACGGTTGCTGTTTCCATTATCGTAAAATGATTGGGTGTTATGATGTTCCAAATTCAAGGCAATTTATTGAAAAACTAAAACTGTGCCAAAGAAAAGTGCTAAAATAGTTGTTCTAACAACTAAAGTAAAGTTTTAAACCAAGATGAAGCCCTACCAAGGTGGTAGTGAACTCCGAAAATTCGGAGTTACTTCAGTACTTGGTGTTGCTCGAAAAGTAACATTTTGAGTTGAGCGTAGTTCAGCTCCTGTACCGCTTTATTTTCATCGATAGCCAGGGACGCAATGGTTCCGGCACTTTCTCCCAATACCATAAAAATGGGTTCCATACGGATTGAGCCAAAGGCAATGTGCGTAGCACTTAAACAAACGGGAACCACTAAATTAATGCACTCACTTTTCTTTGGCACAAGCGATTGATAACTGATTGGATACGGTGCCTTTACGTGGGCCTCAACATTTCCTTCGTTTGAAACATTACCGTGAGAATTGACAAAACGTTGAGTGTGGTGCGAGTCCATGCCGTAAGCCGCCATTCCAATGGCATCCGGAACAACCTCAATACCCTCACAGTGCTTTTGGGTCATCACATAGTCACTTACCATTCGTCTAGCTTCTCTAATATACAATTGTTGCTGCCAACCGTCTGTCCGGTCAAACTCATCTTTGCAAGTTCCCCACTTTATAACTTCTTCCCTGATTTCAACGGGAACTCTTGGGTGGTTTGCCAGCGTCCACATTAAGCCCTGTTGGTAATGACGATGACGTTCTACTATTTTTTCCCTCTCTGCGTAGCTTGCTTCTGGGTAGTCATAATTTTGCCCAATAAAATCGGTAGAAAATGCGGTTCGGTTATTCGAATCAGACTTGCGGTTAGGCATCATACTATGAATCCACGGAATATACTCGAAGCCCGCTTCATAATTTCTGAATAATAATTCATAGTTCTTTTCATCATAGTCAACTGGTTTTTCAAAGGCTATGCGATTCTCCGGATAGTCAGTCAGGCACATACGAAAGCAATACGCTTGAATACGATGATCACCAGTACCATCTTCCTTAACTTTTTCGTTAATTCCAGGCAGCAATCCCGACGACGGGTCTCCAGATTTCACGTGGGCATCAACTCCCGGTACAAAATTGTGATACTTTGCATTATTAGACAACCCGCCCGTTAGTTTTTTACTCGTGTAATTTGCCTGTACACCGTTTAAAGATTCACCGTACTGAGTATTAGCCTCTCTGCCGACTGTATAAGAAATACCTACAGCTGCCATTAGATCGCCCTCGTAGGTGGCATCAATAAATACTTTACCAAAATACTGCTTACCAGATTCCATCGTGATTGAATTGAGCGTAGTTCCCACCTTATGAACTCCCGTTTTGCGGTCGAGCCGTTCGTTATAAACTACCTGAATATCGTGGTCTGTAATCATTTCGTGGTAGACTTTTAAAGCCGCTGAAGGCTCAAAAGTCCACATAGCACCTTCATTTTTGTCCGTTTTTGTTTGTCCGCCATCTTTATATGCAGACTTATCTTGCCAAATCCAGTTGACAGGTTTCTCGTAATACTTTCTGATATTTTGGTAAAATTCACGGGATATTCCACCAATCACCTGTTTATTTCCAATATCAGTCTGACCAAGACCTCCGGTGGTTAGTCCACCTAAGCGATTTGTTGGTTCAATTAACACCACAGATTTCCCCATCCGGGCGACCTGAATTGCCGCCGTAATTCCCGCCGATGTTCCGCCGTAAATGACGACGTCAACAGCAGTAGATTGATTACTTTTTTCGCCAATGAAAGAAGAAACGACAGGCAGCGATATAATGAGAGAGCAAATGAATAACGTACGGAATAATTTCATTGTAGTCAGGTGAATAGTTTAGTTATGGACGCAATATAAACATTCTATACTTTACCGCCTCTTCCATCGGGACACTACGAGAAGAGACAAAAAAAGTCCTGCAAGTTTTGCAACTTACAGGACTCAGAGAATTAGTTCTCAAAATTTTTCCCGATAGTTATCAGGATATATTTCACATCTTAAAGTACTTACATCAAACTCACCCGCACTCCAAAAAATGCTCGTCGTCCCTGATTTGGGGCGAAGACATAAGTAGGATCAAAAGTAAGGGCATTCGGATTTTGGGCGGTAGGGATTGCTTGTCCCGCTCCGTCAAATTCAACACCTTTGTCAAACGGGTCAGATGCTCGGGCAATGCTGTTCGCCGGAGGCGTAAAATCCAACAAGTTTTTAACTCCGCCGTAAATCTCCCATCCGTTTCTGAGTGGCTTGGTCAACTGAATGTTCTGAACACTCCACCACGGCGAGTATTCGGGACGCGGATCAAGCGGGCCGAGTGTTGGTAATCGCATCGGACCGTACAGGTTTCCAGTATAGTCTATCGCTACGTTCCAGCTCGGAATAGTGTAACTCACGGTCCAAACCCCAGAGAAACGCTCGGTGAGTAGCTGCACTTCTCGTTCGCCGTTTTCTTCGTTGAAAACATCCTGAAACGTTCCACCTAATAATATTTTTAAACTATTTGTGAACGATGCATCCACATTTAAAGATAAGCCTCGTGAAACTGCAAACCCGTCGAGATTGGCGTAGATAATCTTGTTCGGGTCGGTTAGGTAATCGGGAACAATTTTATTAGTAAAGTGCGTATAGAATGCCGTGGCATCTAGCGTAATAAAAGTATTATCATCGGTAAAAATCTGCTTCACAAAGTTCAGATTAGTATTCCACGAAGTTTCAGGGTTGAGTTCCTCGGCAAAAACCACTTCCCTTGCTCCCGTCAAGGCAGCGTGATCTTCGGTAAATACATTAGCAACGCGGTAACCGTTACCGGCGCTCAACCGTAAAATATTCATCCGGTCTTTTGAATTCCACTTATAATTTAACCGTGGCGATAAAATACTACCGTGAATACTATTATAATCATAACGGGCACTCATCAACAACTTATTCTGCGTGTCGATTGTCCATTCATCCTGCACAAATATGCCCGGCAATAAAATTCTTGACGGAGCATTTATACCCTCTTCGGTGCCGGTGGCGGGAGTATTATCATCATAATACGTGTAACGCAATGCCGCTCCGCTCAAAAAGTCGTGCTTGCTATTTATTTTTTTACTCCAAAGTAATTGCCCAAAACCAATGTATTGATCAGCGTTATAAACGGTGGCTCCATACACCGAATTCTGTTTGTGACCGTTGCCACTAAACTGAAGTTTGAGGTCTTCGTTTGTTGGAAGTTGATACACTCCAAAGGTTTCCCAGCGGCTCGTAAAAATACTTTCTCCGTACACATCTTCACCACCCCTAAACTCCGGCGACCAGTTCATTTCTCCACCCCAGCGGTCCTCGTAAACGTAACGTGCCGCAATGTTGAAAACCCGATTATTTTTTCGGTCGAAACTCCATTTATTAAACACCGAAATACGATTTTGCAGGGTAATATCCGTGAAACCATCGCCGTTATTATCGATTGGGTTTTGGTAATTGAAGTAGTTAATTCCAAGTAAAGAACTGGCTTTGTCTCCAGCATTGAACTTCACTCCAATATCGACATTTACATCACCCCAATCTGTACTGAAGACATCTGCTGAGAACTTCGGTGCTTTGCTCGGGCTTTTGGTGATAATATTTATTAATCCACCCACCGCTTCTGAACCATATAGAGTAGAAGCAGGTCCTTTCACAACTTCAACTCTCTCTATCAACGCCTGCGGAATTCCGGTCAAACCATAGACCGTTGACAAACCGCTGACGATGGGCATTCCATCAATCAAAATCATCGTGTACGGTCCTTCGAGACCGTTTATATGAATATCTCCAGTATTACAAACACTACAGTTCAATTGCGGACGAACACCGTTCACATTTTGTAGCGATTCGAAAATCGAAGGTGTAGGGTTCGCCCTAAAGAACTTCGCGGTATAAACTTCTACTGGAACGGGACTATCCAACTTGCTGACTTCTTTCATAGTACCAGAAATCACTACTTCTTCAAGTTGCCGATTGTCCGTCACAAGTAAGACCGCAGTTGAAGATTTAGGTTTCTGAGCTGTAAGTTCAATTTTAGCGGAATACTTTTTATACCCAATCATAGAAACAATGAGTTGGTATTGTCCGAAAGGAACATCGGCAAATAAGACTTCTCCAGCTTCGTTAGTCAAGCCTTTAAAGGGTGTCGCGTCAAGCGAGACTGTAGCAAATTCAGCAGCTCCTGATTCATCTTCAACTCTCACTTGCAGCTGACCAGTTTGTGCTTCAGCAAGAAGACTCAGAGAGAATAGGAAGAAAATTATATTAGTAATTGTTGTTTTCATATATGTGGGTTTGTTATTAGACCACAAAGGTGCACCTTCTAAATTTAATTAAAAAGCTAATCTAATATTATTTTTAGATTAGCCTAAAACCTTACTTAGCGGAACTAAAAAAATCAGTTGAAGTTTAATGAATATAGTGCATAAGGGACCAAAGTACCATGGAAATGGGGAAACGATACGACGGGAGGTAAAGCTGTGGCTACTACAGTAGAAATTACTAAGAAAAAGGACAGTGGAGCTACTACAGTAGAACTGCCGCAAAGGAAACAAGACTATCAAGATTGAGCAGGAGGATGGAACAAAAATCCCGAGACTGGAGAGCGAGGTGGGGCAGTAATAATAAGGTATAAAAAAAGCATCCAACTAAAATAGTTGAATGCTTTAATTGTGATCCCAGAACGATTCGAACGTTCGGCCGCCTACTTAGAAGGTAGGTGCTCTATCCAGCTGAGCTATGGGACCTTTATTTATTTAGAGGTGCAAATTTACTGCTTTTTTGTTATTCGGCAATAAGATTCATCAATATGTTCAAAGCTTATTCATAAAAAGAGGACGATTCTAAAGAGTATTTAATTTTGAGAGAGGAATAAACAAGATTAATCTTGGTGAAATCTCGTTAAAAAACGAGATTAGATTGTACTACGATGCGATCAAATCAAGACTCCCTGATATTCGGGATAACCGAGGTAAATGTCATGAACTAGCTTTTATCCTCACTAGCTAATGAAGTCAAATTAAGCGAAACCAAATATGTTCCTTTTTTAGTCTGTATTTTGGGTAAGCATCAATAAATTTTATCAAAAAAAGAAAACTGAAAGATCAAAATTAGGTAACTTAACTTTCCGAGAAGTCTACCAACGAAAACCTTGCTAAAATCAACGCTCTTTCCTACTACCCACCTAACTGGTTTAAAGTAATCGGCAAAAAGTTTATTTAGAATGCGTGAGTAAATACCACTAAACAAAGTTTAACAACCTTTTTTTTAAGGAAGAAACTGGGTATTTCCGCCATTACCCGAAATTAGAAAACGGTAACTAAACTGATGAAATTAACTAGTTTTTAGCAAAAAAACGACCGTAGAATGCAGTTTCTCAAAACTATCATAAACAGAATACTAATTATGATAATCCTTCGACTTAGACGATTTCAAAAAAATGGTTGTCATCGTGCAGTTTTGAACGCGGTTCGCGAAAGTGAATTAACTCTTCAAAACTATAAGGTAACATTAAGTCCACACCGCGAAGCTTTGTTTCGTAATATCATAACATTCGGATAATCAGTAGATAAAATAGGTAACGCAACTTTGTGGTGTAGAAGATACGGCATAAAAATAGACTTATACCTTGAAAAATCAACGATTCCGGACCATCGTACTTTCTGATATTCATTTGGGCACCGCCTCTTCCAAAGCAAAGGAAGCAACCGACTTTCTCAAGAGAAATCGTTGCGATGTACTCATTCTTAATGGCGATATTATTGACGGATGGCAACTCCGAAAGTACGGTTCGTGGCAGAGAGAGCATACCGCATTTTTCCGAGCCGTCTTAAAAGTAATGGATAAAGAGAACACGAAAGTTATTTATATTCGTGGAAACCACGATGATTTTCTAGATCAGGTTGTGCCATTATTAATTGGTAAAAATTTTCAATTCAGGAGAGATTATGTGCTAAAGTCAGGTAACAAAAAGTTCTTTATTACGCACGGCGATGTTTTTGACAGCATAACCTCACGAATGAAATGGTTGGCTCACGTTGGAGATATTGGCTACACTTTTTTACTATGGTTGAACAAGTTCTACAACCGTTATAGGGCCTGGCGGGGCTTGCCTTATTACTCGCTTTCACAACAAGTAAAACAGCAAGTAAAAGCAGCAGTAAATTACATCAGTGATTTCGAAGAAAAGCTCGCAGAGCTTGCCAAATCCCGCAACTGCGACGGCATTATTTGCGGTCATATTCATCAGCCCGCCATACGTGACATTGATGGCGTAACTTATATGAATTCAGGCGACTGGGTCGAAACTATGTCGGCGTTGACAGAAGATTACAAAGGAAACTGGAACCTAAAGTTCTACCACGAAAAGCCGACTCATAGTGACGTAGAAAAGGCAAAAAATGAAGTTAATAATGAGCCTACACTACTCGCTACTTACTTTTAAAAGATGACACTTTAATCATGAAAATAGTATTCATTGTGCAAGGCGAAGGGCGGGGACACCTCACACAAGCCATTTCAATGGCCCAAATATTGGAGTCAAACAGACATACCATCGAGAACGTGTTAGTTGGTACAAACTGTGGGGTAAGTGTACCTGGTTTCTTTACCGAGAAGTTTCCTAACGCCAAATCATTTATGAGTCCAAATTTGATTTTCGACAAAAAGTCGAATAAACTCCGTCTGCGAAAAACAATCCGAAAGAACCTCGCAAAGTCAAAGCATTATATCAGAAGTTTACGCTTTTTAAGTTACGAAATCGAGAAAAGTGAACCAGATTTGATTATAAATTTTTACGAGGGTTTGGGTGGAATTTACAGTTACTTTTACAACAACCACAATGTACCAACAGTGGCAATTGCCCACCAATACCTTTTACTCAACAAGGCATTTATTCATCCCGCAGGCTCGTGGTTTCATCAGAATTTAGTAAACTTAAATAGTAAGATAACCGCCCTCGGAGCGGAGAAAAAACTGGTACTATCTTTCACTCCATTTTCAGATAATTTTCAAGAGCAACTTTTTACCGTTCCACCACTAATCAGGCAAGAAATACTCACTTCTAATTCGATTCAGGAGAGCGAAAACTTTTTATTAGCCTACGTAAATCAACCTGCCTTAGCAAATGAGTTAATTGAGTGGCATAATAATAACAATGAGACGGTAATTCACTGCTTTGTCACGAAATTACCAAAGCAAGTTACTCACCCAAATTTAGTTTTCCATAACCTGAATGCCTCGCTGTTTCTATCGTATATGAAACGCTGTAAAGGCGTGGTTTCTACAGCAGGTTTCGAGACAATATGCGAAGCAATGTTCTTCGAAAAGCCAGTGTTACTAATACCACTCAAGAACCATTATGAACAACGCTGTAATGCTCTTGACGCCGTTCGAGCAGGTGCAGGAATTACGCAGGAAAATTTCAATTTAACGCCTTTTTTGAATTTCATTGACAGTGAATTTACCCCGAATACAACGTTCGTTAATTGGGCTTCTTCCGCCAAGGGAATTATGTTAAATGAGGTTGAGATATTTGAACCAAAAAGACATGTTATGGCAGAAAAAAGTCGCCAATCTAGTTCACAGAAGTTATCATTTGAATGAATCAAAAACGCCCCGACTTTTACCATAAAGACGGGGCGTTTTAGTAAATTTATCTTTGCTTTTAAGCGTAGTGCTCAAGTAATTCTTGCTGTCTTTCAATAGCAACTTTAAACTCTTCTTTCATACGATTTACTAAGTCTACAGTTGGTAGCGAGTCATTGATAGACGTCACACCTTGCCCAGCAGACCACACTGTTTTCCAAGCTTTGGCTTCTGCTTCTGCAGCGTCAAGTTCACTGCCAAAGTCTATCTTTTTACTCTGTGACCACATATCTTCTGTGATACCATTCTTCTCCAAACTTGGTCGTAGAAAATTGGCGTTAACACCTGATACAGCAGCAGTATAAACCACATCGCCTACTTTTGATTCACTAATCATGTCTTGGTAATCCTCTTCGGCACGGCTCTCAGCGGTATTGATAAAGCGAGTGCCCATATAAGCCAAGTCAGCACCCATTTGCATGGCCGTAGCAACATCTTGCCCCGTACTCATACATCCAGAAAGAAGGATTGTACCTTTAAAGAACGTTTTTATTTCGTTTACAAAGGCCATCGGGTTGAACAATCCAGCATGCCCTCCAGCTCCAGCGGTTACTAGAATTAACCCATCAACGCCCGCTTCAGCGGCTTTTTCGGCGTGGCGGCGGTTAATCACGTCGTGAAAAACTAAACCACCGTAACTGTGAACAGCATCCACGAGTTCTGATACTGCTCCGAGTGATGTAATCACAATCGGAACTTTATGTTTTACAATAACTTCTAAATCGGCTTGTACTCTTGGGTTCGTCCGGTGGACGATTAAGTTCACTCCAAATGGAGCCGGATTTTCTTCTTTGGCAAGCGTACTTTCAATTTCGTTTAACCATTCCTCAAAACCTTTGGTTGAGCGTTGATTCAAAGCTGGAAATGTTCCGATAATACCACTTTTACAGCATTCAATTACAAGTTCTGGACCGGAGATAAGAAAAAGTGGAGCGGCAACAACAGGTAGTTTTAGCCGTCCTTCAAATAATTTAGGTAAAGACATAGTTTATTTTATAGTTGATGAAAAGTTGAATTTAGTCAGTTAGTTTACTGGTTCAGGGTTAGCAAGTTAAGTTAGTGCATTCTTACGTTCCCAACTGCTATTTACCTTAACCGTTCACCTTTAGTAGTTAATAGCTTCCGCCCGCTCCGCCGCCGCCAAATGAGCCGCCGCCGAAACCACCAAAGCCGCCACCACCGCCGCCGCCGCCACCCCAACTGCCGGATGATTGTCCCCATCCAGTATAGGTTGTGTAGGGCATTCCACCTCTGCTACGGTTACCGAGACCGCCGCCGCCACCGCCTTTGCGGCTGATGAAGATAAATAGAAATATGACGATAAAGAATACCACGATCGGAATGATACTGTCTTCACCACCGCCACCGCTATCGGGTTCAGCTTTGTACTCCCCGCTGGCGTATTTCATAATGGCATTAACGCCTGCATCGAGACCTTCATAGTATTTAGTTTCTTTAAAACGGGGAATAATTGCCTGATCCACGATGCGGTTTGCATAGGCATCTGGCAAAGCTCCTTCCATTCCGTAACCCGTGGCAATGTAAACCTTGCGGTCGCTCGGTGCCCAAAGTAATACAATTCCGTTGTTCTTTCCTTTTTGTCCAACTCCCCACTTCCGACCTAACTCAAGAGCGTAGGTATTCATATCGTACGGCTCTACCGAAGCAACGATTACAACAACGATTTGCGTAGATGTGCTATCGTTATAAGCTACCAGTTTTCTTTCAAGACTGTTGATTTGCTGTGAACTCAACAGATTGCCAACGAAATCGTTTACCAGACGAGGAGGTGAAGGGCGTTCAGGAATATCCTGTCCGAGAGCTACTCCAGCGAAGCAAAGTAACAGCCAACATAGTAAGTTTTTTTTCAGCATAATGCTGTTTGCAGATTATCCAAATGATATATCGTCTGACAACTCATTACTGTCATCAGATTGATACGGAAAATATTTCTTTAATTGTTTACCCGCTTCGTTTATTCCGGCACAAAGCCCTTCAGCATATTGCTGTTGAGCAAAATGATTTCGAAGAATTTCTTTCGTTGATTCCCAAAAAAGCATGGTTACGGCTTCATCAATTCCTTTATCACCAATTACCGCAAATTTACGATCTTCGTGTGCAAGGTAGAATAATACGCCGTTTCTCTGGGCAGTTTTGTGCAAAGCCAAATAGTTGAATAGTTTAGTAGCCCGCTTTACCGGATCATCCGACGGGCACTTTTCTTCTATGTGTACTTTTACTTCACCCGAAGTAGATAATTCTGCCTCTTTGATGGCTTCCACAATTAGTTTTTGTTGCTCTTCACTTAGAAACATAATTTAATGAATAAAGTAACTCTTACAAGTTTTAAAAAACTTGTAAGAGTTGATACTTAATTGAGTCTATCTTATCAAAATGCTACAGAAGGAGCCGTTTGAGAAGCTTCGGTGCCTTCAAAGTAGCCTTTCTGAGCAAAGCCAAATAATCCGGCGAAAATGTTTGCGGGAAATACCCGAACGGACTGATTATAATTCTGCACGGTAGTGTTAAAATCATTTCGGGCAACAGCAATCCGGTTTTCAGTTCCTTCTAATTGGGCCTGCAAATCCAAAAAGTTTTGGTTTGCTTTAAGGTCGGGATAACGTTCTACCGAAACCAATAACCGACTCAGTGCTCCGCTTAACTTATCCTGAGCTGCCTGAAATTTCTGGATATTCTCTGGTGTAAGATCGCCAGCGTCTATGTTCATACTAGTAGCACTGGCACGAGCCTGAATCACTTGCGTGAGCGTTTCCTTTTCAAAGTCAGCGGCACCTTTCACCGTATTTACTAAGTTTGGAATAAGGTCGGCACGACGTTGATACTGCGTCTGTACTTTAGACCACGCACCTTTTACAGTTTCGTCTTTCTGTACTAATCCATTGTAATTTGAGCAGCCATATACGCCGAATAAAGCAAGTAAAACAACGATTATTAAAGTGGTACGTTTCATTTTATTTTTCTATTTTGGAGGTAAAAAAAGGTTTGTATTTCAAAAGTATAAAAAAGAATCTAATATCAATTAAAGTTCATGATAGAAGGACGTTTTACCGGACGGATTTCCGCCATTTCTTAACATTAACGTACGGATTTGGATAATCTACTCCAATTTGTACGTCGTATTCCCTTTGCTGACTCTGAGTAAGTAGCCCTACTTCGTTGATCTTTTCGGCGGGAACGTCTTTGAGTTCGGGAAGCCAAAGTTTTATGTATTCTGCCTGAGGATCGTAATTAGTTGACTGTTTTGAAATATTGAAATAGCGGTCTTCACGCGGGTCGTTACCAATTCCCGAAGCGTAATTCCAGTTCCCCCAATTACTACAAACATCATAATCTACCAGCAAGCTTTCAAAATACATTGCTCCCCACCACCATTCTATTCCTAAATCTCGGGTCAAGAAACT
>Ga0136554_1000824_pt1 | contig 11985 bp, 6 predicted proteins | sample AntRauTorckE5431_FD_104637 | JGI IMG/M metagenome (GOLD analysis project Ga0136554, IMG submission 104637) | Saline lake microbial communities from Rauer Islands, Antarctica - Metagenome Torckler E5 #431 | ecosystem: Environmental > Aquatic > Non-marine Saline and Alkaline > Saline | place...
CATTTTTCAGGAAAATTCGAAAAATATGTTACTTATTTACCTATAAAATTACTTATTTGGCCACAAAAATTTGCATATATAAGTAATACTTATTTTTATCAACCCTACTGCGTGGTGTACGTGTGGTGGTTGGTGTTCGTTGTTTGTTGTAGTTTCGTTGTTCGTTGTTTGTAAAAAAATGTGTGCCACTTTCGACAGCTATCATCACTTCCATGCTTCCATGGCCACTCGGGCACTCGGGCATGTGTGCCTAATTAGCTTCCTAGTTTGAGCTGCTTTGCTTTTTATCTCTCCCTGTTAGCCAACTAATTCCGACCCCTCGAATCCTGTGTGAGTGTTCCAGCAGATCTGCTGTAGTTCTCCCACCGTATTTAAGCGACAGATATTTGTACGCATTCCGTTTTGTCTGTTGATGAGGTCATTAGTTTTCTTCTCAGCCAAATTGCGCTGAGAAATTTCGCTGAGAAGTGAATTTGAGCTGGGGCATAGAGCACAAGCAAGATTTTTTCGGCAGATCTTTGCCTACACACCACTTGAGTCGGAACAATAGCGCAATGAAAAAGGGTGAATCAGGTACCATAAAGATCAACGGGGTCGCGTGAGAACTATTACGAAAAACCCGGAACTGGGCAGGTATCACGCGGATGGCGGTTCTCAGCGTAAGCTCTTTTGAATGGCATCTCAATACTTGATTTGTCTTCGTAGGCCCTAGCCTAGGTCGATGATACCGTTACTGCGTTCCTCGTTGTCGGGCAGTCACTCTGCCTGCCTACGGTGGTTGGGGACTCCGAAGAATTAACACCATCCTAATTACAGTATCAGGGGACAGGCGTAAATGGATTTTCAGAAAATTAAAACAAACAGGGGGCTGGGACCGCCTCCGAAATGCGGCTTAAAGACAAAGAGGCCGCTTGCGCTCTTTGTATCTATGGCCCGGACAAAGAGATAGACTTCTTATGACTAAGAAGTATTCTACTGGTAGAAGGGGGGCATATCAGGCAGCCATGACACCATGCCCACCAAGTGGCCATGGTAGTGATATTAACGGCCTGAACGGGCTCGCCATAGCTGCATTAATTTATATATTCGTTAAGGTATACAACGTTTTCCCTGTTTCTCCGACAAGAAAGAACTACATGTCCTTCCTCATGACCCTTAATTCTTCGAGAACCAGGCATTTAATGCGTAGTATCATCCAAGTTTATCGCCCGTTCTGCCAGTTCGCGACTTGGGTGCGAATTACGGATACGGTCCAAGACGCGATGTCATCCGAAATCACCGTATCTCCCGTTATATTTTGGTCCGAATACCTGAAGCGGTCCAAAAAGCACGGTTCGTTCCGTACCGTCACTACTCCGAAAGTGCTTTGGTACGCACCATAAACGTCTTTACGGCCCGTAATTCGCACCCAAGTTCCGCGATTTCGTGTGTGGGTTAAGAAACCTAAGTCCCAGTTTAAGGCCCTTGTCTTATGTACAAACGGCCGGCCAACTTCAAGGAACGGAGTGCCATAGAAGAGGATAGGGCGGAGTGGAGATCGCGGACGTACTCGAAACCAATGCCTCCTTCCGAAAGTTGACCCTGCGAGTTACATGTGAGTAAAGATTAACATTGCATTACGCAAAAGGGCACTCAGCCCAGTCAAACTTGTTCTGAAGAATTTGCCAATACGCAGCTATTTGCTGTTTGTTGGCGCCTCTTCACAACTGGGGAGTATGTTGGTATACTTTAATCTAATCTTTGCGCGCTTGTGCGGCCACTGCAATTCGCGACGCAGACGCAGGAGGTTCATTCGATTTTTTTAATGGGCAGGCGGCCTTCTGGTCTCGGAAGTCGCGCATTGTATTTGATTAAATTGGATAATAGGTGAGATTATACTCCCTAACTTGGCTGCTTTTTACGGGATTTCGTTTCGTTTCAATGTTCCGAAGCCTATGATATTTCGCTGCGGCTCCCAGATGGGACGAAATTTGGTTCTTAGCGCGATTTCGCCATATTTTTTCTTTGTACTCTACCTGACCTGTTGACCTGTTGAGTGAGTTAGCAGCTAAGCAGTGCAGCAGAGCAACGGCGACAGCGACAATAACAGCGACGAGCCCCAAGCGCGGCCATCAAAAGCTCGTCAAAAAGAGGCGCCTTAAGGAATTGGACCTGTCTCAACGGAGTGTCTTGAGAAAATATTGCGGCGCATGCGCAGGGAGGCTAGGTACTAGGTACCCGGTTGCTACCTACTACCTAGCCTTCGTTCTGTGCCTCCTAGGCTCCTAGGTGCCTTCGGCCTTCGACCCCCTCCCCCTCCTCCCATTTCGGCTGCATACGGCCATTTTTTAAGTGTTATTGTTTTGTGGATTTCCGTCGATTTTCGCCTGATTAGTTTCCAGGCGAAATCGAAACGGAGTTGGAGTTGCGTTGTTGCGTTAGAAATTTCGATGGCCGCCGTAAAAAGCAGCTAAGCACCCCAACAGTAACCAAGATAACCCAGAAGTCGAAGTCTGCGGGGTTTTCCTTCAGCAAAATTAATATTTAACGGATCCTCTTCTGAGCCGAAGTGGGTAAAAACCTGGAAAACCCGCGGTTTTCTGGGTTACTGCGCCCCAATTGCAAAGAGACGTCAACAAATAGCAAAAAGAGCTGCGCATTAATCCGCATTAACGGATCCCCCAGAACTAAGTCATCTATGATATAATTTAAGAATACATTTTTATACTCATTTTATCGAGGAATCCTCTTCGGATGGGACTTGGCCGTTAATGGTATCAGTCAAAACAACAACACCCGAAGAAGTTACTACTAACCTCGGGCGCACAAGCAACTATCACCTACTGGTGGACGAATCGCATGTGTTGCGTTTTGTTGGGAGCACAGTTGAACTTGATGGGTGCTCAGGAACTTCGTGTTGAATTCCGCAGTCCCGACTTCGCGTGATGGGAGAGCCGCGCAGAGATCAGCTGCCAGCGGAATCATGAGAGCCCTCTCGCAGGGCCACCTCGCTCTTGTGTTTCGTTTACTCGTCGAGAGCTTCAGCCACGCGAGCAGCGTAGCCAATGACGTGGGCGAGGTGTTCAAAATCTTCGTCTTCGAAGCGAGGGGGCAGCTTCAAGTCGTAGCCCACGCGCAGGTACGCGTCAGTGTTGGGGAGGTCAAACTCAGGGGCTCCGAATTGGCGCCAGTTCACGTGCCAGCGGCAGTTTACCGGGGAGCAGAACCACGACACCGGCACGCCCATTTCCACGCAAGTGGTGCGGAAGAGCTTGTTCTGGGCGTCGGTGGTGTCCTCGTGGAGCAAGAAGTTGAGGTGGTCGCCCACCGGCCGGACGCGCGGGTCAATGGGGGGCACTACGATGCGATCGCCCGCGACCTCGCGCATCTTCGCCACTACGGTGGCGTGGCGGGTGTTGTACTTCTCCACGCGGGACTCCAGGTTGCGGATGAGGGGGAGCATCATGGCGGCCGAGACCTCGGTCATGCGCATCGACAAGTTGGGGGAGGTCGACATAGCCTCCTCGCAGAGCTCGTCCGAGGGGCGCACGGCGTGTTTGTCGTAGCGGCGCTCGTAGGCTCCGGACCAGTAGATGAGCTTGGCAGCCATCGCGTCGTTGTTGGTGCACACGAAGCCTCCCTCGCCGCTGTTGATCACCTTGTCCGACTGCGTGGAGTACGCGGCCACCGCGCCGTGGCTACCCAGAGGCTTGCCTTCGAACTTCACGCCGCAGCCGTGGGCGCAGTCCTCGACCAGAGTGAGGCCGTGGCGCTCGCACAGAGCCACCACCTCGTTCATGTCGGCCACCTTGCCGCGCATGTGGCTCAGGAGCAACACCTTGGCCTTGGGGTTGGCCGCCGCCTTGGCCTCCAAGTCCGCCAAGTCCATGGTCCAGTCGCCCGCGGTTTCCACGAGCACAGGCTCCGCACCGAGGCGCATGATGGTGGAGGGCAGGGCGGTGAAGGTGAAGCCGTTGGTGAGGACTTGGTCGCCCGCCTCGACGCCCACTGCCATGAGGCCGAGGAGGATGGCGGACGAGCACGAGTTCACGCCCACCGCGTACTTCAGCTCCACCAACTCAGAAAAAGCTTCTTCCGCAGCGGCAGCGTAGCTGGTGCCCGCCGAGGTGGCGCAGTAGCGAAAGAGGCGGCCGGATTGCATGACCTTCACCGCAGCCTCGATACCCTCCTGTGAGCGCGCGCGAACAATCGACCACGTCAGACTCAAAATCGCGTGGAAAATTGCAGAAAATAATGGGATAGAAATTGAACCATTCGAAGGGAAAGAACGAGGATGACGATATTTCATCGGGGCTGTGAAGGCGGTAAAGGCCCCCTTGGATCCAAATTATGTGTTCGTGCGCCCGATCCCGCACAACCACTCGACCCACACAACTTGTTACGTTCCTTCCACGGGAACATACGTGGGAAAACAAAGTGGGAGAACCAACATGGCATTCATTTGGCTTACCTGTGGGATTTCCATGGGTTGCGAGAAGTCTTTCAAGAATTTGGCCGGGGCAACAAGGGGTGCCGCAGGCGAATTTTGAACTGTCCCCACTTGCTCACGAGGGTTAGCTTTCGTGGAGAAAAGGGGGCCCGCATGCTTCAAAGCACGCGGAGCCGTCATGAATGCTGAGGCAGAAGATGCACTCGCAACAAGTGCCACGATCAACTTGGTGGAGACAGGCATGGTTGACACGACGGTATGAATCGGGTGTGCTACGGTGCATAAGTATACAAATATTCGTATTCGCGGTGATATTTGATGACACACTGTCCCGACGAAGACCAGGGTCAAGAACATCTGTCGCCAGCTTGTACAGGAAAAAACGCGATTCCGACCAAATTCCCGACCAATTTGGCAGTCATTGTTTTTCTGCTCACTTTTCTGTTTTCTGCACTTGTCACTCGGCGTCATCTCTCTCCTCTCAACTCTCAACAGCTCCCTTGTTGTTGGTCGAAAAAAGGTCGTGCTGTCTACTAGTTGTTCTTGTCGCGTCGTGATGTCGTGATGAGTCGTGATGCAATCTGTTAAGCTGAGCAAGCTAGTGTGTATTTCCAGTATGAATGCTGTACACGAACTAGCCATACACGCTATTAGTACGTAAGCTTATTGTTCACTCTAGATCTTGTCTGACAGCTATTGGGTGTTTTTACTTTCATGATAGGGATCATTTGCGTTTCTTGTAACACTACTACTGCCTTGATGGGGTCCCCGTAACACAACTGACTTGATAGTTGGAGAAACCATTAGAATGGGGCACGGTGGGACAAATATTGGCAAAGATGTTCAGCGATTTGCCTCATATATCGTAGCAGCCGTGCTTGCAGTGGTGTTCCTGATATCTATTGCTGAAGATGCCATGGCGGTACTAGGGTTTGGCAATGCGGGTGTTCATGTTGAAAGTGTCGTCCGCCCGACGACATCTTCGTCATTGGCAGTACCTAAGGAGAATCGAAAGCTTTCATCTGAGCTCTCAAGTCTAGCTACAAGCTCCGATGGTAATGATTTTGTGCCGAGCAGTTTTCCTTTTGCAGCCAATCCAGATGACGAATCGAAGTCTAGGACTAGTTCAAGAAACAGAAGGCTTCGCGGGATACAGCAGCTAACGCCTTAGCTGCTTTGACAGTGAAGAATCATATATCTCAGGAGAATAAACCGCGTGAATAATGCCAGGAACACCTTGGGGGTGGCGCGTACTCGTGAAGTGCTTGCGAAACGGCGCGTTGTAGGTGCTTTAAAGCTAGATTATGGCTACCAGAAATACCTTCAGAGGTCGCTCGGTCGCTAAAGCCCCCCGAATAGAACACGAGTTAGAGTGAAATAGGTCCGTGAACACATTTGGGAAGTTTCGAATTCAAGCACCCGCATCTGCACAATTTTTTTGTTCAATTTTGCTCTGCCAATCACCAATCTGCTATAAATCCTGTGATCTGTGCTGGATTCGGATGAAGAATATAAGTGCTGGAATTTTAAATTGCGAGTTCAGCTGAAATCAAAAAAAAAAAAAAACTTTTTGTCTCAATAGTTCTCAGCTTGGACTCGGATCCAAACGGTTTTCATATAACACTTATATCAATATCAATATCTGAATATCAACCACCAAGCGCAAGCGCGGAGATCAGAAATAGCAGCAAGCAGCCAACTCAGCTGCCCGCTTTTATAGGTGCACTAGTTTTCAAATCGGTTGTGAATGCCAATACAGCCAAATTGCCGTTTTTTTCACGCTGGCGCTGAGAAAGACTCCACTTAGAGGCGTTCCCGGCAGAGGGAAAGGCCCATTGCCTCAAGCTCCTTGGAGTACCTACGCAAAATATTGTTGTAATATCAGCATATATTTGGTTTTCAATTCTCTTTCTGGAGTATCACGGAGTACTCACATTTCTTCTTGGCAGGTGTAAAATTCCTTGAGGCTGACTTTTCTCCTCGCCTTCGTCTCAGCATCCAAAAAAGCCATTTCCTCCATAGCCAGCTGAACCCAGAACAACATTCAAGTCAGCATATTATAGTCGGATAGACTGACTCGAAAATGTAATAGTAGAAGCGAAGGACCTACCTTTTCGTTGCGCTTTTGGCGCTGAGAGGCTTGGTTCTTGGAAGCTTTGGCTTCGAATTCGGCGTCTAGGGCAAAGGTGACGAACGCAGGACTGATATGTCAGTTACTAGATAACTGATTGGAATAAAGAAATATGTCAAATTAATAGTACTCCTCACATGTTGTGATTTTCTTGGTCTCCGCTACGTTTGCCCGCAACCGCTCCAACTAAAGGCGCAAAGAGTGAGGAATGGTCTGAGTGGAATCAAGTCCGTTCACAGACAACACAGAATATAGACAGCCTACCTCTTGATTCCTTTGAAGCGCAGCGTCAATAATTTTGCTGCTCATCGTGTCGAAGGAAGTATATATACACGGACTAGCTGTTGAGCTTGTTGAGCTCGTTGAGCTGCTATTTTGTGATTTGGTGCTCAACGAACAGCAAAAAGCACGAGAGTGAGCAACGGACTAATATGTTACATGAAAAATAGTACGCATGCTGTGTGTGCCGTTAAAAAGTGTTTGGCTGGAAGAGTAGAAATAGAAGTCCAGCTAGAGCTAGAAGGTGTTGGTGTATTGTGCCGCCCCGAGTGGCAAGGAAGGCCATGGAGCCTCCCATAGAAGCCATGCCGTGGAGATGGACTGCGCAGGCACTAGGACCGGCTCCAGCTGTTGAGTAAGTGTTTAATGCCGTATGAAGAGATGATGTCTGTGTGAAAGCTCACACATGTGTTTGTCTGTCCTCTTCTGCCCACCAGCGGCGGCCGCAAATCCAAGTGCGAAGTGCGACTACTCGATACAGTCTTCTTTGGCGAAGATGTAGTAGCCGGTGGAGCCCTGGTAGGCGGAGCGTGGCTGTTTACCTCGAAGCACGGCACAGTGCAGCTCAAGGCCCCCGAGCTAACCACCGCTGCCAAGGTCTCTGATCGATTCGGCCGCTTCGCAACAATGAATCCTTTAAACACCGAAAAAGTGGTTGGCAAGTTGCTAGCAGTAGACGGCCGCTGTGTGAAGCAGCTGCACGACTCTGAGCTTCAAGACGTGCTAAGTACGGAAAGGCCGATTTCTGACGCGGTACAGGTTTTCCTACGGCCGCAGGGCGGTGATGAGAACGCAGCTTTCGCCGTAGAATACACTGCAGGTGCACCTAGCAGCGGCACAACTGAAGCGGGCACTGATAGTGAGGGGAGTTCAGCAACTATACGTTTGTTTCCTAGCGACTCGCAGGTGTTAGGGCCAGACGGTGGTGCGGCAGTGCGAGGCGAGTGCGACGGTTGCTTGCGAGGCATGGTGCGTCACCTCGAAGCCACATGTGCTGGTTTACGGGTGCAGCGCTTACGAGCTGAATTCATGCTCGACGACAACCACCAGCCTTGGCTCTTGGCCGTGCCGCAACTGCTCGTGCGCTGTTTTGTTTCTCCCACTTCCTTTAATGCAAGGGACGATCGCAGCGCCGACCGAGACAGCCAGCAAGCAGGCAACGGCGGCCTCTCGCTTCCGCGCATTCCTTCGCGAGGTCAGCAGCAACCTGACGGCTTTCGCCCCGCTTCTGAGCCGCGCAAGCCTCCGTTCGAAGGTGGTGGGCCCCCTCGAAGCTCGGGCATGGGAGGCGGGAGCAGCCGCGGCGGGACTCGGGGAAGCATGGTAGGAGGGAGCCGGGGGTCGAATTCGATGTCTCGAGATGGCAGTTTTGCCGATCAAAAAGCAGCGATGCGAGAGCACTTGAGATCGCGAGAGCTGCTGCGGTCCCCGCAGCGTACTCCTTTGGAGAGCGCCAATGGGCAAGTGGCGTTTGACCCGACCAGAGAAGGAGCTGCTGCTGCGCAAGATTATGATGAAGACCAACGGCGGTATGCAGCCTCGGACAGTGGTGCTGGAGCTACTAGATCGCTTCAACCGTCTCCGGTGCGGAGCCGCCAGCAACAAGGAGTAGCATCCTTGACGCCTCGCGAGGCAACTTCTCTGCCTGATGGCCATGAAGACTACAGGGAAGGGCAAGACAACGGCGAGGCCACGAGCACAACAACGCCTCCGAAGAAGAGCTTAGAGCGCCGGCGTGAAGAGAGGCGCAAGAAATTAGAGCAACAGCAGGAAACCAACCAACAGGGAGCGCGTCAGAAAGAAGACAAGCTGCGGGAAAGGTACCAGAGTCAGGCGAAACCGTCAAAGGCCAACGCTGGCACTAAAGCAAGCAAGGGAAATGCTGCAGCAGTGGACTCGGATCGACTGGCAGCGTTCGCGTCAGAGCGCGCGTCGTCAGACAAAGGAGTGAACAGCAAAGCAGCAGTAGGAGGTACCGAGGGAAAGAGGAAGAAGCGAGGGCGCCCAGGTAACGGCTCTTCAGCAGAAAATCAACGGCAGGATGCAATTGCCCTGGCAGAAATGAACGCGTCTCTCGAAGGAGGCAGCCTCCAGGCACCCGAACGTGGTGTGAGGGAAGAAGAAGGTGAAGATGGCGAGGAAGAAGAAGCAGTTCTGCTAGCGCGCTTGGAAAAGTTGAGCGGTGAGCGCGAGCAAGGAGCCTTGCACGGTCAAGCACAGGCGCAGGCGTTGTCTCAACAAGAAGCTGACTTTCAGCGGCGCAAACAACAGCAGCAGCTTGGGAACAGCAGTGACTCTACACATCAGCAGCAGCATTTACAGGAGCAGCAGCAGCTGTTGCTGACTGAGAATGGAGGCGGTGTTGCGAATATGAACTTTTCCTCTCAGCAAAGCCTTAGCAGCAGCAGTACTAGCGGCAGGGCCAACGGCGGTAATGATGACGCACAGGTGGAAGAGTTGCGGTCTAAAGTAGCCACACTCGTGCAAGAATTAGCGATTGCGGAGAAGCGGCAGGGCGCAGCGATGGCTCAGCGGCAGGCAGCAGTCGACCAAGCGCGAGATCTCACCAACAAGCTGGCACGTGCTCAGCAGAACTTCAGCGCGGTCTTGCAAGAGAAGGACCAAAGCTTCCAAGCGTCGCAGCTGGCCCTGGAAGAGAAGCACGCGGACGTGCTTTCGAAAGTGCTGGCGCAAACGGCACATGTAGAAGGTGCCCCCGCCCTCGCAGAAGCGTCCAAAGAGACCTCCCAACTCATGGCCCGCATTGACGCTCTCGGCCGGGAACTAGCCCATCAAACCCGCGAATTCAGCGTCGAAAAGCGGCGCCTCGCCTCCGAAGCGTCGCAGCAGCTGCAGGAAGCGGCGGCGGAAACGAGAGCGAAGCTAGCGGCCGAAGCGGCGCGTAGCCAAGAGGCCGAGGACACCATCGCCAAGCTAGAAGCGCAAGTGAGCGAAGGCGCGCAGTCTCTGCGCAACTGGCAAGCGAAAGAAGAAGAAGCAGTGAAGCGCCGGGAAGCTCTAGAGGTCACCAACGAAGAGTTGAGGTCCGAGCTGCGGGCCGTGCAACAGAGTTTTGCCGCCACCACTTCCCTCGACGTGGCTCAAGGGGAAGGAGGCGTTCGCGACGGTGCCGCTACCATAGCCGCCCTCACCGCCCAGTCCGAAGCCCGCATCCGGCAGCTCAATAACAAGGTCGAGTTCCTGAAGGCGTCGTTGGCGGGGGAGCAGCAGCGTTATGCCGAAGTGGAGGAAGCGCTGGGGGCGTCTCGCAAGCGGTTGCAGGAGGCACAGGCAGAGCTCAGGCGACGGCACCAGGAGGCGGCAGATGAAGCACAGGCCGCTGCCGATGCTGCTGCCGCTTCGGTGCGCGTAGAAGTCGACGAAGCCAGACAAGAAGCTGCGCAATTGCAAGCCAAGACTGCGGCCCTGCAGTCCCAGCTGAGCGATGCGTTGAATGACGTGGCAGTGGCCAAGCGGCGCGAAGAAGGAGCGAGGATGGAGTCGAGCAAGCTCACTTCAAAGCTCAACGCTGCTCAGGGCATCGCCGCGGACTCAGCCAGCAAAGATGACTTGTTGGCGGAAGCTCAGAGGCGAGAAGAAGCGGCCGATGCCAAGCGAGCAGCTGCAGAAGCGCTACTGAGAAGGCTGGACAACGAGCGAGCGTACTTGCGAAGCCAGCTCACCTCCGAAGTGACCTTGAAGAACGAGCTCCAGGAGACCCTCGACAATGCCACTCGGCAATTAGGGGAATTAAAGCAAACCTCGGCCAATGAGCGCGACTCAGCCGAGGCGGCTTGGGCCCGCGAACGATTGGCTCTAGAAGCGAGAGACGGCGAGATGCGCGCGGCCAACATGGAGTTAGCAGCGGAGTCGGGGGAAAGGGGCAGGCAGCTGGAGGCTCAGAAAGCTCTCTTCACCAAGACCCGAGATCAACTTCGCCTAGATCAAGCTTCTCTCGAGTCCCTGAGAGCAGTAAACCGTCGTTTGGTCGATGAGTTAAGCGCAGCACAAAACGAAGCCAAGGCATTGGCGGAGGCTTCACTAGCAGCCGAACAGCGAGCGTCAGCTTCGATGAAAGAGTTGAGTTCGGCTGTAGAGGGCACTGCGCACTCGGCAGGAGAGCAGCTAGCGAGCTTGCGGCGCGACCTACGAGATTCGACCTTGAAAGCCCAAGCTGCACAGCAAGAAGCCATGCGCCTACAACAAGTCATGTCCCAAGCCAAGCAGGCCAATGCCAAGGAGCGAGCCGCGGCCAGGCTGCACCGCGCCCTGCAGAGAATCGCGCGCACGGGAGCGGGGGGTGCCTTAGCGAAGTGGCGACGGGCCGCTCAGCAAATCTCCTTCGAAGCAGCCGCTGCGGCGCGGGTGCAGGCGGCTTTAGCGACCGCTGGAGTGGAATCCGAAGCTGAAAAAGCTGCTGCCTGCCGAGCCTTAGCCGATCAGCTCAAGGAAGAGCGAGCGGCTATGCTGCAAGAATACGCGAGTATGGCCTCGGAAGCCCAGGCTAAAGCAGTGAGTGAGGCTGTGGCAAGGAGCGAAGCCGCTGCAGCGCATGCAGCCTCTGTAGCGCGAGAAAAGGGGCGAGCACGCGTGGACGAACTAGAAAAGACGTTGGCCGATCGGGCCGAGGCTGCTGCCGCAGAAATGGCGTCTGCCTTAGCCCGTAAGGAGGCGGAGGGGGCAGAGCGGGCAGCGGTGGCGGTGCGTGAAGTGGCGAGGAGAGCTCTTGAAGACCGGCAAGCAGCCCTTCTAGAAGCCGAAGGAAGGTGGCGAGAAACCTTGACCAACCGGGAAGCCCAGCTGCGCATGGAGAGAGACGATTCCTTAGCAGCCGCGGGGCGAGAGAGCGATCGTATTTTAGCGGAGCATACCGAGGCACTTCAGGCCGAAAAGCTCCGCCTTCAATCGGAAGCCGACGATCAAGTGAGTGAAGCCCAGTTAGACGCGGCCAAAGCAAGAGCGGAAGCGGCTGAGGCCATGGAGGCCCATGCTGCTGCGGAGGCTACATGTGAGGGCTTGCGAGCCGATTTGGTGCGGCAGGCCTCAGACCACGCCGCCATGCTACATGTAGAGCGCGAAGAAGCGGTGCGGGAGGCGCGGGAAGCCTGGAAGCTGGAGCAGCAGGAAGAAAAAGCTCAATGGGAAG
>Ga0136554_1000825_pt1 | contig 11974 bp, 9 predicted proteins | sample AntRauTorckE5431_FD_104637 | JGI IMG/M metagenome (GOLD analysis project Ga0136554, IMG submission 104637) | Saline lake microbial communities from Rauer Islands, Antarctica - Metagenome Torckler E5 #431 | ecosystem: Environmental > Aquatic > Non-marine Saline and Alkaline > Saline | place...
ATGAAGCGTGCTTGATTCGCAAAGACCACCTCGCCGACACGATTTGCTTGTGGCACACGAAACAGGGAGGTACATCTTCGTTGCCACCTTGGTTGCCGCGCACGTACGACTTGACCAGGCCGCAGGAAGTCGCTAGTTGGTTAGGCCACGCTATTGCGAATGCCCGCCTTCAAGACATAGACAGCTCCAGCAAGAGCAACAGTAGCGGCAGCAGCACTGCACATGGCGTAGATAACACAAGTGGCGCTGATTCAGATGCTTCACCACCTCCTCCTCCCAGTGACGTGTGGGTCGTGAAACCAGCTGCCTTGGCCAGGAGCTTAGGGACCACCGTGACGCGCTCGCCTGCGTGCGTCATGCAGCTTCTCTTGCTTGGGCCTCAGGTCGCGCAAGCGTACTTGACGCCGCCACTGCTGTACCAAAACCGCAAGTTTGACTGCCGTTTCAACGTCTTGCTTCGCGTCGATGCAACCACGCGGGAGCCTACCTTGTTTGCGTGGTCAGACTTTTGGGTGCGCTTGGCCGACCGTCCTTACGACATGAAATTAGAGCGACTCGACGACGTGACGACGCATTTGACCGCCATGCACCTTTTGCTCAAGCCGCACCATGCGAACCAAGGTCAAGACGGCTCTGGAGAATCTCCTGCCGAAAGCTCAACAGAAAAGAAACACGAAGGTGGAGATGAAGAACCGTCGAGTAGTACTGGGTTGCCAAAACAGTCCGTGCCAAACCCAAGCTGTGCTGAATTTGAATCTTTCGCAGCGGAAAACTGCCCTGGCGGTGCTGCGGGTTGGCAAGAAGTGAAACGCCAGGTTCATGCTCTTATGGTCACTTCCTTCCTCGCAGCCTTTGACCGCTGCCCTGGCATGCTAGGCACTGGCAACACTGAAACCACCAGCGACGGCAGCGGTGGTGATAGCCATGGTGATGTTGCATCGAACGAGAGCGACGACGACGATAGTTATCCTCGTGGAGCTGCAGCTATTTACGGGTTTGACATCATGTTTGACACTTCGTGGCAGCCTCATTTGCTGGAGGTGCAGTTTGACCCCGCCTGCAAGGATGGGTTTTCGGCAGCGGAAGCTCTCGGCTGCTTGCTGCTTGGCGAAGACGATGGCCCTCACCTGGTGCCCTTGGCATTCGACTGAGAGGGAATTGTATCATTATAAATCCACGAGGACATGGGAGATATTACTTTCATACGTGACGTGAGGCGACATCTCGTTTTCTTTAACCACGCGCTCCCTGGAATCGATATGGGTCTATATAAAACGGATTACACGTAACAAAGGAAAAAGAATAGAGAACATCCGATTAGAAATAAAAACCGCAAAGGGGGCGCTTTTTGTGCTCTTGTCTCTTGTCTCTTGTGGCCCACACGTAGATGAGGTCTGAGGTCCCTATCCCGTACCCTTATTTGAACTATTCGCAACTAACTGGCATGTGGCATGGGCTTGAAAGAGCCAGAAGCTGCGAAGAATTTCTGTGGAAAATAAATAAAATTAACCGGGATTGCATCCAGTATTTTGAACTGATGAAATTCCTCGTCGTCTAAGTACAGGTCGCTACAGTGCTGTGCACGCACCGACACGCCCACCATTTCATCTGCATTGTGCTCTCGTATATCACCCTGCAACCAGCAACCACCAACACCGTACACAGACCTGCACCGCCTGCGCCCTTTTTTTGTTTAAATTAGAACTGCGAGAAGGCACTACAATAAAACCGGTAGATATGTCGCGACGTATCCACATTCCTGGTGACGACATCACCGACTTGTCATCAAGTATGCGCCTATGTACGGCGTTTGCCATGCATTGACTTTATGGGAATGTGCCCTAATATAACGTATGTCATTGGCGTATTGATTGGAATATTGAGGTCAAATTATTGACGTATTTTTGTAAGGCCCAAACACTGCGAGGCACATCAATGCCATAATAAGGCTAAAGGCTGGCCAAATTAGCTAGCCCTGGCTTAGTTACGGCAGCCTATTGAACCTGGCACGTAGTGAATATGGTTAAGCGATTGAGTTGAGCATAATCCTAGACGTTGGCATGACAGACCACTGATTTCACCAAGATATCGCATTGTTCTAGTGAGACAGTCGGTATTGAGTGCAGTATTTACTTCTGATTCTTTCACAAACAGAAGACTTTTGCACAGCATTATGAGTGCTGAGGCCACGCCATTCGATGGCAGCGACGATGAAAACGCTCTTGAACCTCCTGCGATGGGTCGGTGGATATCTGATGTTCAAGAAGCTACTTATGTGCTGAGTGCTGGCACTGCGAACCCGAAGGGTGACCGTGTAAGCCAGCCAGAGGACTTATCCAGCTCGGTGGGGCTAGGTTCGAAAAACCAAAATCATCAAGGCCAAACCTTACCGCAACTACTGGACGCATTCTTTGCCCAAGCGGCAGCAGCTCAGCGCGCAGAGGAAGATGGAGATTTAAGCGCTGCAGTGGCTTGTTACAGCTCTGCCTTGGCTTCTCTGGCTTCTGCGATTCCTCTTCAAGACGCAGCTGGAGCTGCAGGCGGTGGCGACCCTCGCACAGCAGCTCTTCTTCGAACCAAATACGGGGAATATTCGGCACGGTATGATGCTGCGCGTTTGGCTTTGGAGAAGCAGCAGCAGGCAGCTGTCGTATCTCAGGCAGTGAATACACTGGCTGCAAGCGAGGCCGTGAAAGCAATGGCAATAACTGATGCTGCGAACGATGCGACGAATGCTGCAGCTAGCGACGCTGCCACACGGAATCCAACGATCGACGATTCTGCGACCGAGGCTGCGCGCGTGGCTGAGTTAGAGGCTGAGAGCGCTGCTCTTGCGGCCTCAGGGCGCCAAGCGCTCGCAGATGCGCTCGAAATGGACGAAGCGAAACGATCCGAAGACGCTTTGCCGCTTTACATCCAAGCCGCCGACAGCTACCTGGCTGCTATTGCTGCCCTGAATCTACTGCAATCTTTGCAGTCGCCAACCGCAGTCAAAGTCACCGGTGCGTCCACTGGAGGAGCAGCTTCAGCTTCTGCAGCAGCAGAGCGCCACAAAGCTTCGATTACAGCACTGCGCGCACAGGCAGTGCAGGTGCTCGATCGAATCGAAGCCATCAAGCGAGGAGCACTGCTCGAAGAAAACGAAATCGTTGAGAAGTCGCATCCTCCATCTAGTGTAGCAGCAGCGGTAGATGCTTCAGCAGACGCCGTTCAGAAGCTTGGCGATGCGCTCTTGCCACCGGCCGTTCCACAGTTGCCGTCGTCGTCGTCGTCGTCACCACTGAAGCCTCCCATAGCTCCTCTGGCGGTTGCCGGTGGCAGCTCTAGCAGTCACGGTAGGCATTTGAACAGCTCTTCTGCCTCTTCGTCGACCCGCTTAACACCCGCCGAAATTGACGTGCTGCGACGCACGAGCCGCATCCACGGGAAGCTGTTCTTGCCGTGGGGCAGTGACGACCCAAAAGCCGAGCGCTTTTCTTACGCAGATCCCTGGAACGACCCCGAGGGACTTTTGCCGCTTTCCAAGAAGCAACAGGCAGCGCTCGGGAGCTGGCGAAGGCCGCATGAGTTTGCCTCGTCGCCTGTGATGATTGCCAACGTGAGCCCGCTCGTGATTACGCAGGATCTCGTGGGAGACTGTTCTTTCGTCGCGAGCTTGTGCATCACCGCAGCGTTTGAGCGGCGGTTCAAGCGCAGGTTAATTACTGGCATCATTTGGCCCCAAAACTCGAGCGGCATGCCTGTCTACAACCCGTCGGGCAAGGTACTACTATTAAGGCTCAGCTCAACCTGCCTTCTTGAGGGCTGTCTCAACTTTTCTATTCACTTCTTCACAATAGGGCTGCCTTTGCTTCCCATGTTGTATTTACCTTTACATGTAGTACTGCATAGCCATCCTAACATCTTATCTGCCCCATCTTGCTTGCCTTTGTTTGCGTGATTCGCCCCAAACAGTACCTAGTCAAACTGTGGGCCAACGGCTGCGAACGCCGCGTGGTAGTTGATGATCGTTTCCCGTGCGACAAGAGCGGCAGCCTCATGACGTGCTACTCCAACAACCGCCGCGAACTGTGGGTCTCGGTCATTGAGAAAGCTTACATGAAGCTCCACGGCGGGTACGATTTCCCCGGCAGCAACAGTGGCGTTGATCTATACAGCCTAACGGGCTGGATCCCCGAGTCTGTAAATTTAAACGACAACGACGATGATGACTCAAGCGCAAGCAAAAGTTCCAGCAACAATAGTAGCGCAGGTAGTCCTGTGCTGCCAAGCGACCGCGTGTGGAAAAGGCTAGAGTCTGCACACCGTTTCGGCGACTGTTTGCTAACGCTGGCCACGGGGCCTCTCGATGAAGCGGAAGCGGATCGGGCGGGCTTGGTGCCGACTCACGCCTATGCTGTCTTGGATGCTCGCGAAGTGCCTGCGCACTTGGCGAACCTGGCCACTCCACCGTCAAGTGCTTCGGGCAGTGGCAACGGCAGTGGCAGCGGCAACAACAACACTTTGCGTCTGCTGCTGGTGAAAAACCCGTGGGCCAAGAAGAGGTGGCGCGGCAATTTTTCGGCCCATGACGAGCGGCACTGGACCCCCGCGCTGCAACTAATGCTCAACTATGACGTGGCCCTCGCGCGCACTTGCGACAACGGCGTGTTTTGGATCGATTGGGCGTCGGCCACGCATTACTTCCGCGTGCTGCACTTGAACTGGAACCCGAGCTTGTTTCAGCACAAGGCGGGCCTGCACCAGCACTGGCCAGTGTCTCAGGGCCCGCAGAACGACAGCTACAATTACGGCTACAACCCACAATTCACCCTCAAAATTGCCCAGCCGCCTTGGATACCGTCTCCCTCAATAGCTGCTCCTTCCAATGCTTCAAGCAGTAGCAGCAGTAGTGGGGGCACCGTGTGGATTCTGCTGACTCGGCATGTAGTTGCAAAAGACGACGACTCGGATCACGCAGATGCCCACGACGCTCGAGGTGGCGGCTCCGGTCGTGGCATCGGCACTACCAATGCTGCCAGCGCAGCGGGTGAAGACGGTAAGGACTACTTGACGTGCCACGTATTTGAGAACACCTTAGGGCAGCGTGTGTTCGCGCCCGGCAGCGCTCGCAAGTCGCAAATCGTGCAGGGCGTGTACAGCAACAACCAACACGCCCTGGTCCGCTTTGAGTTGCCATCACCGCCATCCGTTGCATCAGCCAATAAAAGCAATGGATCAGGATCAGGATCAGGAGGAGCAGGTGCCACACGAGAGTACACTCTAGTGGTCTCGCAGTACTGCAAAGTGCGTGCGGTGGACTTCACACTCCAAGCGTGGTGCACCACGGCCCCGTTGGCGCTCACCCCAGCCCCTTCGCTGCCTCCTCACGGCAAAGAGTTTCGAGGCAGCTGGGACGCCACGTCTTGTGGTGGGGCCCTTGGCCACCCCAGTTTTTACACCAACCCCATGTGGAGTGTAACGGTGGCCTCTCCGTCGAACCGCTTCCACGCTGAGCTCATGGCCCCAAAAGAACTGTGAGTTGCTTTACCACATGTACCATTTTTAGCAGGAATATCTCTGTTCTCATATACGGCGGTTTTGATTTTGTTTATCTGCTTTTATTTTATTTTCCTTTGCGTTCTCCATCTAGTTATGTGGGACTTCGGCTCGTGCGATCGAGCGGCGGTCGACGCATTGACACCATCGGCTCGCCTTCTTCGTCAAGCAGCGACGACGGCGGCCCAATCGAAGAGGCGTCGTCCGGGCCTTACACGCCGGGTTTTGCCCATGTAGCTGTGAACCACCTCCCTGTAGGGACTTACACCCTGGTGGCCACGACTTTCAGCCCAGGAGAGCGCGGAGCTTTCGTGCTCAAGTGCTACAGTGGCCCTGCGCCGCTGCAGCGCATGCAGCCGATTCCCCCCGAGGGAGACGGCATGGCTTGTACCAAGCTGCGCGGCCGCTGGGACGAGGGAAGCACGGCGGCGGGGTGCACGAATTACCAGCGCTACGACTGCAACCCCATCTATCGAATCGTTTGCTCTGCCCGCTCGACCTTGGTTGTGAGGCTCATGGCAGCCGCCGTGACACCCCCTCCTGGAGGGGGCAGCAGTGCTTCGAGGAACGCGCCAGCTCTGAATCTAGCGCTTTTTCCTTTCACAGCTGGAGCTCCCATCTCCAGCGGCAACGCCTCTGCGTTAGGCTTGCCACCTGGAGCGAGCCCCTCGTTGCCTTCAGCTGGCGGTCGGCCCGCGACCTGTTGTGCCACAACCCACCAAGGGGTGTACACGGCAGCTGGGTGCGGCGTCAGCCTTGGCCCTGTTGCATTGGAGGCTGGCACTTACCTCGCAGTGCCGTCAACTTTCGAGCCCTGGGTCGGGGACTTTAGTCTCGCGGTGCACACGCATCCAACGGGATGTTCCCAGGTTTCTCGTGTGCAGTGAATTTGCTATCAAATATCATTTTAACTTGCATGAAGATGAAGGCATAAAGGGGCGAAATCGCCCTTTTCTCATTCGGCTTCTAGCTTTTGGTTAATGGGTTCGGTGCATGCATAGCCAATCGGCCCGGAGGTACCAGTAGAATCATAAGAACGCCCACCAAGATCCATCGGCGTTCGGCCTGTATACCTATATTTTATTTTTCAGTCGGCAGTCGGAGTGCGAGCCGGGGGATACACGAATATACGGGTATACCGCAGTACGTACATACGGGTATATCCAAATTTGCATCGTGATTCACATTTTCGCCTCGATGGACCGTGAACTGTAAAAACCTCTGTCGTCAGTTGAATCTTTAGCTGCATTTGAAGCGGATAAGCCGAGGAGACCGAGGAGCCTCGCCGGGCTAGCGGGTAGTCATCATGGCTAAAACATGCCTGCTAATGATGATTAGCTCAATGTTGCATATCCCTGGCAACAGCTTCGCTTTGCAGCCTGTATATACTCGACCAATGCTGCACCAGTCACATGTAGCCCCACTTCAGTTACATTCGAAGCACGCCCCTCGTCACATTCACAGGCGAAGTACTGCGACTGCGGGCGACTTGAAAGACATATTACTCACTAACGAGTCTCAGCCATTAGTCAAGAAGCCTTCAGATAGCGCTTTGATCGTTGGCCTGGCATTCCTATCAGGGTGGATAGACGTGACGTGCATTCAGCTGTTTGGCTGTTACATTACAATGATGACGGGACCAACTATCAACGTGATATCAACGGGAATCGGCGGCTCATTTACAAATATGTACTACAATACAGCGGTGCTTGCAGCGTATTGCGCTGGGTCAATGTTTTATCGAGTGCTTGAGAACAAGCGCGGCGGCGTGAAAATGGCACGTGCCATCGCTCCCTGGCTTGTCATCTCCTTCGTGGGCGCCGACTTCCTAGCAATCGTCGACCCCACCAGCAGGCTTTCAGGGCTGGCGCTAGCGGGCGGATATGGCTTGATCAACTGTTTGTCCCTGGGCGTCACGGCTGTAATCACGTGCATGCTCACGGGCCACATTCAGCGAGTGGTTCATGCAGGTGTTGATGCACTGATGGGCAAGCCCATGATCAGCGGGCAGAAAATCCTCCTGCGGCGCAGCGCCATGGTTTTGATACCCTTCATGCTCGGGGCCTACCTAAGCATCATTAGTCGGGCTAGCGCGCTTTTGACGCCGTTTCATGTTATCCGTGGGTTCTCGATGGTGGGATGCGCTTATGCCGCCCTCCTCTACTACCACGATCGCCCCACAAAGATTTCCTACCCAAGTGCTCCGTAGCTGGTTATATGTCCCGAATGCGGACTCAGTTGTGATGCCTCTTCCCTGTGATCATCATACATCTGGAATGTATTGTACGGATGATAGAGCGCCATACTTTGTTGTTGCGTTATAACACAGGCGAAGCCAAATTTATAAATACCACAGCGCCCAACTCGTATTATATCGATATCCTATCATTATACTCGATAGATATGACCGAGTTTTCTTTGATATGGAACTTTATTCGGATTTACATGCGGGATTCGGGTGCAGTGGATACGGTAATGGAATTAGAATGCTCATTTTCCGAATTCCCGATCCGAATCCAATATCCAAATCCAGATGATTCTGCTCTGCTGGAAAGTTAATTGCTGCTCTCTTAATGCCGCATTTCTATTGTAACCTAAGGACTTTGGCTTTCGTTTTTGCTTTCGACCAAATAAATTATTCTGAGTGTCTTCAGTGAACTCCTGCCATGCGCCATCGATTAATGAGCCGTTACCATTGCCTTCACTTCCATGGCCTTTCAGCCTTTCAGGCATGTGAATCTGATAATAAACTTAACTGCTATAAGCTGCACCGCGTTCCCTCTTCGCCTGTTAACCCTCCAGTTTTGGCTTCTTGGAGCTCTTCTAGTAATTATCAAATGATTAAACGTTAGAGCAAGGTGTGCTCTTCCGTGATGAGAAGGCCTTGTAGCTGGCGATTTTGCTGGTTGCATAATGGAACTGAAGTCAATTTTCGACTACAAACGAATTTCAGGGGAGATGTCAGGGACCAACCCAGATGAAATAAAGGAGGAGTGGCACCTTTGAACATCTTTCCATTGAACCGTTGTACTTTGTACAATGTAGTAAGCCTCTATGCACAATGCGTGTACTGTGTACTGCGCAGTACATAGATGCATTCCCACCCTGTAAGCTTTTGATACGTGTTCCTTGACCAAATGTTACTTTTATGCCAAATGCCGGTTAAAAATTGCAACAACAGTAGCGGAGCTGAGTAATAGGAACTAAAGCTACGAATAGGCTAAGATGGACGGACTCATGAACAAAGAATTGAACGGAATGCCCTTCTCAGAGATAATGAATCAAGCTGTGAAGCTTAAAACGCACCAGGTCTTGTTCTATAAACATTCAGAGGTGTATCTTTGCCACGGGAAGAACCTTGTTATCATTGCTTTGGAGTCTCAAGCTCCAAGCTGACTATTCGGCTAAACTGCGCCCGTGTTTCATGCACAGGCTAAATCTGACCGATATAGATGGGACTCATATCCAAAGTTCTATCAAAATTCTATGTTTAGCCGCGAAGAAATTGAGGTCCGTCGATGTAGGAGTCTTCTGCTTTCTAGTTATGCAATCTTTGATGAAAAGAGAATGCATGCTCACTGCTCCTTTAATTCGCTCTATCCCTCTCCTACAATTGAATGTGCTCTGTTATGTCATATAATTTCATATAATATTGCATTGTCGTACGTATTTTAAAAGTCGGCACGAGCAGCACCTTTTGCAGAGCGAATGCAGTGCGCGTTAGCCATAAAGGCCGAAGCAGACGGCCACCTCCGAAGCAAAAACTTACTCGAAGCGAGCTTCCGCTACGAGCACGCGCTCGCTTGCTTCAAATGGCTCCAGAACGCTGACCCGGGTTGGAAGAAAAAGGGCATCAACGACAACGACATCACGGAACATGCGTACAGCCCCGCCAATTCTGACGAAGCATCGCAAGTGGCAACTCTCCTTGTGGCCCTGTACCTGAATCTTGCAAGGGTGTACTTCAAGACAAATGATTTCACCACTGCAATCACTGCCTGTGGTGCTGCTCTAGACGTGGACGCTGACTGTGACAAGGCATTGTTCCTGAGAGCGCAAGTGCGCATTGCTCCGGCGTCGGCTGGTGCCACAGAGCACGAAGCATCTCTGAAAGATGCAGCTGCTGCCCAAAAGGTGACGTTTCAAGCTGCTAATCGTAGAATATCACAAGAAGTTCGCAAACATTCTACTCTCGGAGTGATACTTTTCGTGCGTGTGCATATTGGAGCACTTACTTCGAAGGAATTTGAAATATTGTCTTACGCAATAGTATACTGTTTGATGAGTTTTTTTCATTATTTCTCTTTCTTCGTTTACTACGTTTTTGAAGCCTCCTTTACCACTCGTACGCTATTGTTGCTTCTTCAGGTGCTGGCCAAGAAGCTCGCTACTGCTGACGCGAAACTGGCAGCTCTGCAGGCCTCCACTTCTCCCTCCCTCGTAAACGAAGAAGCGGTGGAGCCAGAAGCTGACGGATGCTTCGATTTGGACAATGCGACTAACAGCAACAAAAGCACAGAGCCTGCACCAATCTCCTCGTCCACTTCCTCTTCGTCTTGTGATTTAGCTGCTGCCACCTCCCCTGATTCCGCGCTGGCAACTGCAGAGAGCGAACGAGCTGACGTGACGAAACGTGCTCGAGAGGTACGATGAACAGACACAACAAGAATGATGGTGTCGCATAGGGTCGAAGATGAAGAAAAAGACGAGAAAATAGATAAAATTATCCTTCCATTTTTTCTCGCATTTAGCTGATGTGCTCATGATTCGTTTATAAGAGCTCTATCTCGTAAATTCATCCAGTTCACCAGCTCGCTGGTTTGCTTCCTGTTTCTTTTTTTTAATTCTACTGCTTCTGTGCTTACTCACACATGTTGCCACATGCATACCACACCAAACAAAATCAGGTGAGCAAGTATCTGAAGAACCTTCGAGACCAGTCAGCCGCTCAAAAAGTCAAAGACAAGCAGTGGGGAGGCATGTTTCAGCGCGGCGAAATTTACGATCCTGAGACCATTGCAGCGGAAGCAGCTGCTGCAGCCGCGGCCAAGGTTTGGTTGTGTTCTTGTTTGGTTTTGTTCTTGTAGATTCAGCTATATTTTTGCAGGTAAAATTTGATGTTCATACGTACGTAGATTGTCGAATAGTGCCTTTTCTTCTGTCTATTTATGTCTTCAATGCCAACTGCTGAACGCGCAAGCGTGATCAACTTTTCTGTACTCTTTTTGTAAGGCGTCCGGCGACCTCCGAAGCAGCGACGGCGTGCCTCAAAACTTGCAAGACGTGAAACGGCAACTCGACGATGCGAAACGACTCTTGCAGGTATGCATCTATGTGCATGTAAGCTGCATCGTGGTCGTACGAATAGAAGAATGAGGATTACGAGAAGGAAAAATATGTGTCTATGTAAAACAGGAAAACTATATTTTGGATTGAAATTATCCTTCTTTAAATAAACTACTTTTATCCTGACCTTCAAATAATACCCCCCCCCCCCTCGCCGCCTGTGATTTCTTGCACCATTTGCTTCTTCCTCATCTTCTTTTTTAATTCAGGTCTACGAGTCCCGCAACCAGCACGAAGAAGCCGAAAAAGTTAGGATTGAAATCGAAGCTTCGGAAGCGAGAATTGCCGCGTTCGAAAAGAGTACTCAAAATGGCCATAATGGAAATGCAGGAGGAGGCTACACTGCACAAGCAGCGGGAACAACGAAGCCCAAAGTCGATTTCTTCAACCCTACCGATGAGATGAAAGCAGATGCTCTGGATAAAGGGCTCGATTTAGACGACCCAGCAGTGCTGAAAATACTCCAAAAGCTGCAGGTATTGAGGAAACCGCGTCAATCAATGAATCCATGAATACAGCATGAATGTGCTCTTAATGACTTTGGCTTTCTGGTGTATGACTACTTCAAGTTTGAATGTTTATCATACTTTTGATTTGCGCTATGAATACGTGTATGGTGTCCACCACACTCACACCTGATACTACATGTACTTAGGAGCGCCACGAAGCTTCGGGGGAGCCAATCACCGACGAGTCTGTGGCCGCAGCCTTCGACGACGAAAACAAGGCGTCGATGGGCGAGTTCACCAAAGGGATTACACCACTGGTCAGTTTGCAGTAGAATAGGCTATGTACCCTTGTTCCTTTTTTTTGTTTGAATATTCCCATCATCTCTCATTTTTCTACCCCGTACTTCTTCTGCAAGTAACCTCTTACATACGCACACATGCTTCTCTCTCGTTTTTTGAAGATCGAGGGCATGTCCTCAGCGGAGCTTCGCACGGCGCTTGACTCCATGAACATCCCCACTTCCGAAGTGCGAGTAGTGCAGTGCGCGGAGGGGCCCGCCCGCACGCGAAAGGGCCCGCCGCTGACCCGCGAAGAACTCATCGAAGCAATGGTGCAAGCGGTGCGTTGAGAGTTGTCAAAT
>Ga0136554_1000826_pt1 | contig 11973 bp, 7 predicted proteins | sample AntRauTorckE5431_FD_104637 | JGI IMG/M metagenome (GOLD analysis project Ga0136554, IMG submission 104637) | Saline lake microbial communities from Rauer Islands, Antarctica - Metagenome Torckler E5 #431 | ecosystem: Environmental > Aquatic > Non-marine Saline and Alkaline > Saline | place...
GAAGCTGTGAAATTGCTCCGACACCAGTTGACCTGAAATATTTGTTCATCATCTTCGCATAGATTATACTCGTTTACTGACGGTGATTGACGAGGAACGATTTGCATTCTAGCTTTCAACCTGAATGCGCAAAAGAGAAATCAATCTTGAAGAATGACCAATGCAATGCCATCACGCTTATTCTTTGCGCTCAAGTTGAGCATAGTGCTTGCTATTCTCATGAATTTTCCGAACTCCAATGCACTGAAACATTCTTTTGTTGCCAACCACGATGGTCGCTTCTTCATTGGACCCATTGGTGTGCCGTATGGCTTCCTCAAAAAGGGCATTTATTACCTCCGCGTTTCCCAGTTCCGCATCAACACATCTTCACACAATACTGGCCATTCCTCTAAGCACGACAAGAATAACCCCATGTCAGACAAAGATATCAATAGCGAAATGGATGGACTTCATCCCGGATTTCTCTTGAAGCGATTTGATAATGAAGCTATGTTTGCAACATTCCAAGAGATGATACTAGAGGATCCAACAAAATGTGGGTTCGATGGCTTGGAAGATGAGATTGACCAACACTCTTTTGAAGACCAGGGGACCCCGCAATCCATTACGTCTAACAACGATGGAGGAATCTCTGGTACAAACGATGATCTCGTAGCAACTGGCCGTGGAGTCTTTGATGGAGGGGCAGATGGAATTTTCATGTCCATGAAGCATCCAAAACAGTGGAAGCCAAATGAGCCCACGGTACACAACACATTCACTGTCAATGAGGAAGGCTACTATTTTCTTTTCTATCAAATATGTTTGACGGAGAATACACAAAATCAAAAATACCTCTTCAAGGAAATGAAGTCAAGCTTCAAGCTGGATTTTGAATACATGAATTATGATGTCATAGGCAACGCTTCTTACCTTACTGCCGGAGAAATGCCACTTCCACACATGTACCTTTACTTTAGCATCAGTTATGCGATTATGCTTTTATTTTGGTTGAGGAGGCTTCAGGGCGAAGGATTTGGTTTTGGTCATAAGCCCACAGTATATGCCATTCATCATCTCATGAGTGCTGTTCTTCTGTTGAAAGTGTTATCCATATTCTTCGAGAGTGTTCGATATCATTTTATTAGAGTCAATGGACATGCTGAGTTATGGGTGAGTTTATTAAATACTTGGATGTGTGGATATGATGAATGCATAATTCATTGTGCTGACACTTTTATTATTCGCACGCAGTCTATCGTCTATTATGGGCTTAACTTTGTGAAGGGGACATTCCTATTCACAGTCATTCTTCTGATCGGCAGTGGATGGAGTTTCTTCAAACCTTTGCTCACACAAAAAGAACGCCGCATCATTTATTTTGTGTTTTTTCTACAAGTCGTTGACAATATTGCCATCCTTGTGCTAACTCACGAAACCATGGGCGAACGCCTGTACAATGATTGGAGTGCAGTATTGCACCTTGTCGATATATTCAGTTGTTGTGCTATTCTTGTGCCAATAGTATGGCAGGTGAATTCGCTTGAAGAATCCCTTGAAAGTGTGCAGAAGGAAGAAGCAGAGTCTGAAGATGAAAATGAAAATGGAATCGGGGGATCTACTGCAACCGGGGAAACACTACGTCTACAATCCACTTTGTCACTATTTCGGTCTTTTTATCTCATCGTGGTTGCATACATATATTTCACGAGAATAGTTGTTTATCTTTTTGCAACTTCACTATCGTACAATAATACATGGATGAGATACTTTGTGGCTGAAGTTGGAACACTCTTATTTTATCTGATGATTGGTATTAAGTTTATGCCAACAGTTCGGAGCGAATATGAGCAAGTAGTGAGCAATGAACCAAACAGCTCGGAAGAAAATACAATCGAATTGGGCTCCATGTCATAAACATCAAGAGTGCCTGCGTTTGCTGCAAATTAAGAGTTATAAAGTAAAGACATGTCATTAATTTTAATCATCTATCCAGATGGGGAGAGCAAAGTTCTTTTGCCAACGTTGAAATTCCTTCCGAAGACCACAATGTATCATCAACTTGAGTCAAAAAGTCTCCACAAACAAATTGTCTGCTGAGCGCAAAAAAGAACTCCACGCTAAATATAGGGACAAACAGTACCAGTAAGGCAAAAAATGCCAGTCTATTCTTTTTTTGTAATACTTCTGAATCATCTGGCAGTGATACGTTTGTGTTTCCAACCTTGCGTTGTTGATTTTTCCGTATTTTATTTGTATAGAGAACATAATTTTCTGCTTTCCCAGCTTCTTTCCAATCATTTGCGTCGAAAACGCTGATTCTAGCAGTGTCAGTGCTATTTGATTTCATACCATACAACACCTCAGGGTTTGTTAGATCGGTTCCTACTCTTTCACTGTCGTCTTCATTGGGCCACAATTTTACGTTCGAGGAGGATGGCGTCCTTCCGTTCAGATAAGAAAAACCGAATGCCAATATTACAGCAATGAGTGAGCCATCGATCAAATCTTGATTACTGAGAATATTGTCTGCAGCATCGGAAGAAATTGCCAATGACGGCAGCTTCAATCGTCCATGGCTAGAGGAAGGTTCCGACAAATGCTGAAACGAGTTGGTTGGGATTATTTTCAACTTTCGACAAGCAATGATCCTGCATCCAAGAAATTCTGTGGGTGGCAAAACGAGCGCGTTTTTCATTAAAACCATGGTATTGTTATTATATCATTGAGCAGCATGAAAAGATGTGCTGACAATGTACCTCAATGAACTTATACTGTTCGTTACTATTATTGACTTCTGACAGCTACTGACCTCTGACTACTTTTATGTCGATGTGTGTCACAAAATTCATAACAAAGATATCTGTCGATAATAAACCGTCTTGGACCCTCGGGTATTTCCTCGTGATATATGGATAAAAGATAAAAGAGTGGATGAAGATGATGATGATCTGTGATGATGACATGATGATGATCTATGATGATGATGATGATTCATGTAAACTAGAGGGTAAACTGCATCCAATCTACTATCGTAGAGCTATGGTACTATAGAGAGACGCTCTCTCTAGACGCTACTAGACGCACTGAGAAGAATGATGTTTCGTCATCTCCCGGATTCAAGCAGAAAAATGGTTCCATTATTGCTTAGATCATTTCTTCATCATTCCAGTAAAGAGGTAGTAGGATTACGAGGTTTGAGACTGATAACAAACGCCACCACGCAAACTGCTTTGAGTGACATCATTGTCGACCCGACACCTACGAAAAACAGAAATGATGATTCCCCTGCGATCGGCCTTTCTCTGATTGGAAGGCCAGGAAGCGGAAAAGGAACTTATGGAACCTTACTCGCAAAAGCGTTTGGATGTCCACTTATCATTGTTGGCGATGTGCTCAGAGATCATGTTCATCGAAACACAGAGATCGGAAAAGAAATTTCAGTGTTTCAGAGAGAAGGCAGACTTGCAGATGACAATCTTGTTGCCAAAGCGCTAATATCTCATTTGGAGAAGTTGATTTCACAATCAGATGACAATGTTAAATTTCGCTTTATTCTTGATGGCTTTCCTCGTAGTTTGCCTCAAGCAAAGTTGATGTTTCCCTCTGCAAGTGATTCTAATGAATGCAGTAAAAATACAATCTTGTGGCCCAAACGATACCAAATATCTTTTGCGGTCAACATAGATGTACCTGATCAAATATGTATCGAGAAAATGCTTGGGCGGAGAAAATGCAAAGTTTGTCACGACAACTTTAATGTTACAGATGTCAATAAAAACAATTTTGTGATGCCCCCGAAGCTGCCTATCCCCTATCCTTGCCAAAAATGTGACATGGAAGAAGACTGGGAGAGAAGGCTGGACGATACGGAAGCAATAATGAGAAGGCGGTTGAAAGAGTTTCACACAACATCTTCGCCAGTTGAATCTTTTTTTGAGGATAGAGGAAAGTTACTAACATTCAAACCTTTTAGGGGGATTTTAGATATACCAAAGATGAAAGATTTAGTGATTCGGCATGCAAGAGAATTAGTTGAGACTTGAGACCAAATCATTGTTACAATATTAATTCTTTGTTTCGTTCTTGTAGCAATTCATGCGTCCATTTCCCAACTACATTCTTAGGATAATCGCATTCATCGTTTTCAAGTTGTGATCGATAATGCGCATAGTGGGCATGCAGACACTTAATAGATACTTTCACAGTTGGCACACTATTATCCTTTGGATTAAATGCTTTGAAATCAGTACCTGCAACACCAGAATAACGAACCATTCCAGTCATCCTCTCACTTTGCAAGAGGTAATCTTGATGACCAGGTAAAATATAATTCCACCTTTCTTTTGCATAACCAATATGGCTTTGGATGAATTCGTCCAGAGCTTGAGTGTCTTCCATTAGGCGATCTTCTAAGATTCCGACAAACCCCTCCCGTTCCAACCCACTGACAGCTTTTCCAACGATAGGGCAACAGAACCAATACAATGTAGGGAAAGGTGTGTAATTTCCAAGGGCCTTTCTTTTTCGGCGAGCTCCTCCCCCATTTAGACTGTACGTTTGAAGTACGAGAGGGGATCCTGTCTGCCTTCTGGCTGAAACTGAGACTAAGTTTGTGGGTACATAGCCTAGTTGATTAGTGATCATTCCCTTGTCTTCTTCAGAAACATTGCTTGGAAAATTCAAAGTTTCCTCAGGTGTGATGTGGACAGTCATTGACCGACGAGGTTGAATTGACGAAACATCGGCCCTGAGAATAAATGATAACACTAGCAATGGATGCATTGATATTGCTAGCCGCTGCTAACGAAGCAAAGTGGCTATTGCAATTTGGCCCTTGACCTTACTTGTCTGTCTCTTGTATCGTGTCTCGTGTCTCGTGTCTCTTGTCTCTTGTCGCTTCTGTTGTGGTGTAATTACGAAATGCAAAATGCAATGTAATTTATTTGTTAAACACATAACCTAATTAAATTGATACATAACCTGACATAACCTAATTAAATTACACTTTCCAATTAGAGCACCAGAGAGAGAACGCGACATAAGAAGGCCAAATGTTGTCATCACAACAATCATTACTTCTTGTTCTGATCACCACCACCGACCGACCGACCACCACTTCAATGCAATTCTGAGGAGTCACAAACATCTTCGTCTCACGTTTCCAAATATTTTATGAGAACCATGCCCTTTGTATTCCCATTCTGACATTTAGCTTCAGTATCTGTCACTTTCTTGACAACAATATTTGAGATTCGGATTCTTAAAAAAACATGAGTGAAGATTGAGGGCCTTCTTTTCATTAAAAATCAATCTGTTCAGAAACAAATGGAATACTCAAGCGAGATGATGTCAAAAGATATTGTACCAGGCTCTTTGCACCCTCTTCTTGAAGGGAGAAAATGGAGAAATGCTGAAGTACTATTAAGTACGAGCCCATCTTTGGCGTTTGAAAGTGGTAGTCTATTCAAGACCCTACCCCTAGTAACTGCTCTTATGAATCGCCCCCCACTCTGGCTTGTAATCACACTAATCAACTCGAATACAGCTGCAGTCAGCATCAAAAGCGAGTATGGAATGCTCCCCATTCGAGTTGCAATTAGGAGTAAATGCAGCACCGATGTTATCAATGCTTTGATTCGTGAAAATCAGCAAACTGTTCAGTCCTTTGGAGTATGCGGTAACACATGTCTACATCTAGCTTGCCTTTACAATGGTGACTCGGAACTTGTTGAGAAGCTTCTAAAGGTATGGCCCGAAGCTACAGAATGGAGGGACCGCGATGGATGGTAAGCGGAGTCATGATAAAGTCATATTTTGTAATCGTATTTCAATCAATTTCACAGGCTTTTGATTTTCGTCACCAGGCATCCTCTTCACTTAGCATGTATGTATGACACTAGTCCTGCTATATTGAGGAAGATTATCGATGCCTATCCGGACGCGGCAGCTATGCCCGATTCTCCCGAGCATCAATTGCCCCTCCATATTGCAGTTTCTCACATAACAGTTCATGGCTTGCAACTCATATACGGTAAGAATGGGGGATGACTGTAATACTTGCCTTCTGTTTTGTGGTGATATATGTACCAACATCTATCTCTATTGTCTCCTTCATACGCTTACCCGGATGCAATCAAGTGTCACACTAAGACCCGAGGCTTCATCCCCCTTCACATAGCATGCACTCGTAAGAATGCAGATGCTGATTCTATTCAATTCCTTGTGAATAAATACAAAAATGGTGCAATGGTAAGTTGACAAATATGATTATAACCAAGAAGAAAGTACAATTGAGATATAAGGAGCTCTAACTTCTTTACCAATGACACGATGTAGGTGCAAACAAAGCTATGTGAATCGCTTCCAATCCATTTAGCTGCGAGATACGGATGCCCTATGAATGTAATTCAAATGCTTGTCCATGCATATCCAAGAGGTCTTCACGAAAAAAATAGTCTTGGGGAGACTCCTTTCACAAGTAAATATACAAACGAGGTATGTTTGTTCACAAGGATTCCTTCATGTGTATGTACTTTGCAGATTAACTCAATTTTACTTTCACAATTACTTAAATTCAGGTCAGTCAAGAATTAAGTGAACATAACGAATCATCCTCAGTCAGTTCAAAAAGGAAATTTTCTTCATCACTTTTCTATCCCAACAGGTTGCAAGCATGATAAAATAGAACCATAGTGAATAAAATAGCATCGAATGTCGTTGATGCATGGTATTTTAGATTAAGTTCAAATTCGGTGTTTGACCATATTGTCAACCTTTCTTCATTTAAGCGGATTTTACTACACCCTCGTGATACTATAATCCATTATTGCGTTGACTGACTTCTAACTTTAAATGTCCTGGTACAAATGAATCTTGCCGTCGGCACCAGCAGAGAATAACCAAGGTTGGGTTGGATGGAATGCACATGCAATAACTCCAAGCTTGTTCACTACAGAGTGACCACGTAGAATTTTGACAGGCACAACAAGCGGATTTCTCATCAAGTCAGAGTAGACCATGCTGTGGAAAACGTGAATAGTGCCATCGTCAGATGCACTAGCCATCAACGGGTAGCGGGGATGGAAACTGACATGACGTAGAGCCTTCTCGTGATACCGCAAAGTTTTGTAGGGTGTAGCAGATAGATCAAGATCAAACCAAACCATGCGGCGATCAAGACTTCCTACAATAATGTGATCACCAGATGGGTGAATATCAATTGAAGAAATCCACTTACATCCAGATAGCAAGCGCTTCACCATTGCTTGTTTGACAAGATGGTAAACACGAATATGCTCCTTAGTAGCGACAAACAAGAAAGGTTTTGTAGGATGAAAGCATGCCCTTTGTGCCTCCCCTCCCTTATTCTTGCTAAATGGTTGTTGTGAAGATGCCTTATTCAGCTGATGAATGAGCACAGATGCTGCCAATGCCTTCGGGCTCACAGTAACAAAATAGTCACCCTTCTTGTGCCACTTGGCGGACACAACATCTTTGTTGGTATGAAGAGCTACTATTGGGCCGCAACTTCCTCCAAATGCACTAATGGGCGCAGTGGATGATACGAGCTCCTTTTCAGTGCTTTCTGTGTTAATTTTTTTCCAAGTCACAGCCTTCTTTGCCTTGGCATTCTTCACATTACTTCCATCTCCAGTACACTCTAATGAGGATGCAAGCAGCGCTTCTGTCAGTTCAGCGTCATCTGGACCTCCCGTTCCAGTCGCAATTATTACCGCACATTTTCCTACAGCAGCAAGCACGCAGTGATGGGAACGATTGGGGTTCCATTCGATGGAAACAACAGGTTTCGCAGCCATGTTGTCAGCTTTTTCTTCGCCCTCGTCGTCATTCCCGCTGGTAGCACAAACAAGCTTGGAGAGGTTCCAAGATTTCATGAGGCGGCCAGTTTGGACTTCCCAGATTCTTACATAACCATCACTTGCACCGCTGGCTAAGAACTGTCCATCGGGGGACACAGTGAGGCAACGGATCATGGGGGCGTCGTCTGCATCATAAGGAGTCTCGAATTCAATGCACTTGCTAGTTGGAAACGGCCTCAAGTCGCTTGCTTTTGGCAAAGATGGCACCAAACTCTCAGGGTCAATATTTAGACGTCTCTTCATAATACGGGGGCAAAGATACAAATCGAGACATCTTTCAAAGCGCTCTCTAACTGCATGTTCATAAGCTCCTACACTACGCAAATTTTTGAATTTCTTTGGAATAAGTAACCCATGAGGACGATCCTTAGCTTCCATGTCTTCCCATTCCTTGAGATCATCTTCAGTGGGAAGATATTCATCAGGAGGATTGTAAGACTCGGCGTGGCTGGGAGGTGGCAGTTTAGGTGCAGCAATGTGGATGGGACCTTTACGCAAGTAAAGCTCGTCCTCCTCGTCACCCTTCCAAATCATGTAGGCTTTATCATTTTCACCATCCTTCTTCTTCCTTTTGACATCGTTCATATCTCTGACCTTACCAGTCAGGAAATCCATTGTAATAGCACCTGCATTGAGTTTCTTCAACAGTTGTCTAACTTGCGCCTTCTCGTATTTGGATGGTTGAAACCTGGCCTTTGGCTCATACCTATCACCATTGATTCCAGATATCTGTTTATCAACTCCAGAAAAGTAGGGGATGTAATCAGGGTGAGCTTCATGTTCAGGATGTGCATAAGCTCCAGCTTGAACGCGTCTAATAATCTCAAGTTGGCGCTCCGTCAACTGCATGTCCTTATCATTGAGAGCATCGTAAACCATGTACTTTTTCTTCTCAAGGTCGTCTTGATTCTGAAGCGCTTGATCAAGGAGATCTCCACCTTCTCCTTTCGCAGACTGTTTGATGATTTTTGAACCATGGGCATTGTATCCAATGTGATCGTATTCATCGTACCAATGAAGAGGAACACGTCCAATACGATTCCCTTCTCCTTCGCCATCCTCGTCGTCACTGGAAAGATCGTCTGTGTGCATCAATTGAGACACAGCAGGATCGTTGTAAACAATATCTTTTGCATCTAAAACGTCAGCCACTACTTTGCCATCTTTATTTCTCTTCGTAGACTTCGGTTCGGCAAAAGCTCTGGGTACAGTTTCAAAATCTTCAAAGATCTCCAGTTCGTCTTCACTATCGTCCTCATCTTCTTCCTTTGCGGCCTGAATCTGTTTCTCTAATACCTCCTCTTCGTCGTCGTCTGAGCCCTGATCTTCGAAATCGTCATCTTCTGATTCGTCTGCTTCAGAGTCGGGTGCATCAGAGTCGTACTCTTCATTTACTTCGAATTCCTCTGCGCCAGAGTCGTAGACGCTCGCAGAGCTGTCATCCTCAGCTTCATTATCGACAACTGGGGAAGTTTCTTTGCGTTTGCTAGTCCCTTTAGATGATGCCATGACAGATACAAACTGGTATTGTAACCTTTGTTAATTATCAATTATTGATGATGAATGAAAGGGTTGGTGGGAAGAAAAATGAAGGAAAATAAATGGTTGGCTCTTGCAAAAACGAAGTGGCGCGAGGTTTCCCGAAGTTTTTGCTTTGTAACTGTTTATAACCTCTTTTTAAGGTCGCCTCCCTCCCCCCTAACTTTGTACGCAAATCCTTTTTTCCCCCCTATGTAGTTACAAATTTTTACCCCCAATTTACAAATAAATCGTAACTTTTCTATCTAGTAGATTTAACGGGCACGTATAAAAAGTGCTAACAAAATGATTTTGAGAAAAACGAAATATCATCAAACTAACAACGCCATTTGATGAATAGTACATTATGATGGGGATTTGTAACAAGTCCGATTCTCCAACTGTGATTTATTGCTTCAAAATTAAGGTGGGTCAACCCAGATTTAACTCTAGCTTTGCCGAGTAAAATTCAAAAAATCATCTCTACTTGCTTGAAGCAATAACTCACAGTTGGAGAATCGGACTAGTTACAAATCCCCATCATAATGTATTATTCATTAAATGGCGTTGTTAGTTTGATGATATTTCGTTTTTCTCAAAATCATTTTGTTAGCACTTTTTATACGTGCCCGTTTTAAATCTACTATGTACGAGTATGTAGATAAAAAAGTTACGATTTAAAAACACTAGTTAAAAGTTAGGGGGGAGGCGACCTTAACTTCTGTTTAACTTAAAATATGATGATTGATGATACTAATATCTTCGTTCAATCAATTCCATAGGTACACCTATCAATTAAAATAAATATGCACAACTGTAGGTCACATGAAACCATGTTTATTCAAGTTTTAGCATTAATTTTGCAACTCTGTCTTCAAGCGCTGGCAATTTCTTCTTCAACATAACACCATAATCGATCCTCGCCTGTTGTAGGATTATGATCTCCTTCTGCATAGGCTCCTTGTTTGCTTCAAGACTTTCATTCATGTTTTTTAAGAATGCTACATTCTCCGAGACCTTGTTTGATTTCTTATCTAGTGTTCGGGAGCGTTGTTGCAGCTGATGAAGATCTTGTTTCAGCGCTACAGTCAAGGCAGCTGGTGATCGAGCCACCTCATTTACTTCGTGTCCCCTTTTAATTTGGTGTAACACTCCTTCGAAATAAAGTCGCTGCTGTTCCAATTGATCTTTCAACAAATTATTAAAGTCATTGGCATAGCCCTCTAGTTTTCGATGAACTATTTCTCCTTCTTCTGCATCCGTCAGTCCAGGCACCAATGATCGCTCCTGACTCGTTGTATTTGCAGGATCAGAGACTTCCACGATCTTTCCATCGACATTTTGTATCAGTCGGTGGACAAAACCTTGTCCAGCAAAATCCCACACATGCTGAGTTTCTGTATCTACTGCATATGCGTGTAACGTCTCGTCATAATGCTGCTTTGCGTGTCCTGAAGATAGAGCATCGAAACCACAATTGTCCAAAGAATCTTTCAAGTATGTACCACAATCATGAGTGGCACTCATCTCTAGCAAAGATTCTCTTGGTTTATTCATCATGTCCTTATTAGGACTGCCAAGATCGCTCTGATATCCATGGACATTGTCTACTACCTCATTTCGTTCGTGTGTAAGTTGCGAACATGATGCAACACCGCATATCAAACACACATATACCCTATCTGTCGAACGACAAATATGGCATTGCGACAAAGTTTCGTTTAAACCTGCATGATCAAATCTGCATACGGGACATGGTGCATCTTCCCATTGAAGCAAGCAATGCATGTGGAATGTATGGTTGCATACCGTGGTAAAAGTGGCAGAATTTTCAATGGCATTGTGTGTGGTTTCATTCGATTGAGTGTAGGACAAGTCGACATCCATGGGATCAAGGCATACAGGACAATTCTGCACTTCTGCAGTAAACGAATGAATGGATGACGATCGGTTTCTATGCCGACTAGAGGAGCGCTGCGGTTTCCCCTTCCTATCACTCAAAGATGGACTCATTAAGAGTGAAGCTATTAAATTTGGAGCACTATCATGGGAACGATTTTTGTCTGTGATGCTGCTATTGATACATTGGCTATCATCTCCTTCAACGTGGACCACATGATACACTGATGCGATGTTATTCTCAAAGCTATTGAACGGTTTTCCATTTTGGTTTTGCACAAATGATTTGGCAGCTGACGGTGTAACGAGTGAAAGAAGCACCATATACAGAGTATTTGTAGACGATGAATCTCGACTCGATTCAGTGCCACTATTTGCAGCTGCATCTTCCATGAAAGCGAAAGAAGAGGTAGGCGACCTTTCCCTCCTAGATCCGATTTTATCACCATGTGAACTTCTATCAGGAGTGTTTGGGTTTGAAGGAAGCTTGCCGTCTAGTAGTTCTTCATTGTCTTGGTCATTATTCATTATCAGTACTCTCACATGAGTTATTTGTTTCCTGTATCTCCTAGCAAAGTTTAAGATGCCTTCGGGAACTTGCTCTGGCGGGACTCCACATATTGCTACTACCTGACTGTATGCGTTTGATTTCTCTGTCATCCGATTCTGAGAGGAAATAGGATGAAGGTTA
>Ga0136554_1000833_pt1 | contig 11915 bp, 12 predicted proteins | sample AntRauTorckE5431_FD_104637 | JGI IMG/M metagenome (GOLD analysis project Ga0136554, IMG submission 104637) | Saline lake microbial communities from Rauer Islands, Antarctica - Metagenome Torckler E5 #431 | ecosystem: Environmental > Aquatic > Non-marine Saline and Alkaline > Saline | place...
GCACGCCATTCCTTGAAGTTGGCCGGTAGTCCTTTCGGTGATAGGTGCGTTTTCTAGTTTCTATGTTGCATTGGAGAGAGCAAGGGGTGTAATGCGGCAGAAGTACGAAAGACCAAAAACCAGGCCATTCTTGAAGTCGAGGCTTCAAGTCGAAATATTATCATGCCGAGTGTACATACTTCGTGATATATCGCTAGGAGAAATTTGCTTTAACAAGTCCACTTAGAGAGCGCAATGGCAATGTTGTGTCCTTGCACGCACACATGGGCCTGCAGGGATCAATACGTGAGTCAACCAGAACGCACAACGTGGAGCTTTGGAAGCCACTATACGTGCCCGGCCTCAACTTTAACTCCGCTGCGATGCCCATATGCACGCAAGGCCGTGCCTTACTTATATACCTAACGCACTCTAATTCGTAGCTCTGTCCTATATTTTATTCTGAAGTCTTGCGTTCATTCGAATTTCAAGCCCAGAAAAAGAGAGGCATGAGCTGCTTTGTCGTGCCATTGGCTTGATGGCAGATGCAGCATGCGCCCAGTGATAGCAATCATGGCAGTGGCACTCGTTTCTTTCTTGTAGCAAGCCAAATAAAGATCTAAAGGGCTGCAAGGTCGTTGGCAATTCCCTCTGAGAGTTCTGCGAGCTCGTGAGCCCGAGCTGCGAGGCGCCTCTGCTGAGCGTCCAAGCGGCCTAATATGGGTTTCAGGAGCAATTCACGCGCACGTACGCACAAACATCAATATAGCACTACGAAATGGCGGCGACATCAGGCTTGTGGCACAAAAAGGAACATTGCAAAACTGGCCATGTGACATCGATACAGACATAGAAGATACTTGAGTATGCATGTAATGACCTCTGAGCGCTGTGATGGCCTGATCGCGCTGCGCGAGCTGAGCCCTCAAATCGGAGGCTTCGCGGGCCTTGACTCACACGGAGAGGAGTAGGGTAGAGGAAAACATGAAAGTGAATCAATCTCTCATTGAAAGTTCTGAGTTTTTTGCGTTTCCTGTCCCTTTCAAACCCTTGACTAGGAAGAATAGAGGTCGACAGATTTACTTTTACGCTCGTATTATACTTGTACATAGCGCGAATGGACTCGTACCTTTTCAACGTGCATTTTGCGCCACTCGTCTCGTTGTCTGCTAGAGCGCTCTGCGCGATCCCACGCGTCAAATAGGGGCCTGGTGTGGAGAGGAAGTATGTCATTAAGGAATAAACGAGGTTAGCTGTGGGTGTCACGTAGTAGCGTAGCAATGGGGCAACAATACCGTGGCAACAGACGTTAAGTAAAACAAGAATGATAAAGGAAAACACAGAAGACGTAGGAAATGGACAACTACTACAAAGTATACCCTCGACAATACTAAACGAAAGTATTGCCATTACCAGAGGCTTTGCGTGGAGTCTGCGCTATCATTGGGAGCTGGCATATTCTCCGGCACTACGACACTGTTACTTGGGCCCACCGCGAAAACGTGAATGCACCCAGCGCCAAAGCTCACGCTGACAGTTTGAAGGGAAAAGCAAACGTTTCAAGATATCTTTGCGAAAGAAAGTAGCCCTATAATTCATCGAGAGCGACGAATGCAGAGTGAATATACAATCAGTATACAGAGTCAAGCTATGGTTGCTTCACACTTAGCGTGCAGTCACCTGTATCGCAGCCGGGTCGGAATTACTGCTTTTTCTCCTGGCCGCAGCGACAAAGAGACGCTTTCGCTATCATCCACCACCACTGGAGGCTCTGCGACTAGTGCTTCAGCTCTTGCTTTACTTGACACGTCACCAGCTATTTGCTTCCCCAGAGGTGCATTCGCTGCCATACCATAATACTTTGAATGCTGCCCGCGTTCCATGATAGTCGCTTCTTTGGAAGTCACCTTCATGGAAGCGTTTTTGAAGGCATTAACACTATTAGGAGCACTGGAACCATGGGTCTGAGAGGTCGACTGCATGCTTGCACCAGCTGGAGTGGACGATGCAGCTGGGCGCACCACTGATGATGGTGCAGAAGCAGCAGCTGCTCGAACAGCTCGTAGACGCAAAGCATCGGCTGGTGGCTGCTGGAACTTGCCAGGAGAGGACAATGATGACGGATGGGACGATAAAAGAGAATCAGCGAAAGATGCATTCGTCGCTGGTGCTCCAGCTGACACAGCCGGAGTTGTGCTAGAGGCATCTCCTTGTGAGTCGACGTGTGGCGAAACGCCGTGAGAAGTGCTGGTGCTGCCGTCTAAGAAGACAGAACCACGAGGATAGGTGGACGGCGCCCGTACCTGGTGAAGTAATGCGAAGCAAGGAAGTATTGTTTTGTTTTAGTAGTAAGGCGCTATTGTTCTAAATGGTGTTGTTCTAATGCATTGACCACTTCTCGCGTGCTTTAAAACAATAAAAGAGGGCGGCATACAAAAAAGAATAGCCTTCATCAAAAGAAAGAGTCGCATTAAGACAAAAGTATTCGAGTGGTACCCACTACCTCGCGTCTAGTCCGTCTTTCATGGTGCTCGTCGCCACTCGATTCCTGCTGGTCTGCATCACTGTCAGCCTCGTCTGCGTCAATGGAAGGCCGAGGCACAAGATGCCCCTTCAAAACCACACGCACAGCATTCGGAGGATAATGTTGCCTTTGATAATCTAATTCGGAATTACGTCGACGAGTCGTCATTCGAGATGCGAGCTCGGCAATGGTCTCGGACTTGTCAAATTGGCCAACTTCCTCTTGATTTTCATGTTGGTCAGTATCTGTTGCATCATCGTCTTCAGAACTGTTGTTGCCTTTGACTCTGCTGTTGGCGCCAACGTCTGAGCTGAAGATACCTAGTTCACTTCGGCTTTCTCCACTTTCTTCCATCTCGTTACTTTGGGCATTTATTGCACTGGAATCGCTCTCCCTATGCTGGCCTTTGAAGACAGTAGCCGTGTTTGCAAGCATCGAGAGTGCATTTATTGCCGCTGCCTGTGCTACAGTAGTGACTTCAGATTCATCGTTGCCTTCCGCCCTTTTTTCATCGATCAACAGAACGCCATCATTTTCGTCATCCTCGTCGGGGTCGACCTCATCATTGCTCAGTCTTCCGCTTGTCTCGACTCCACCAGATGCAGCATCAAATTTCTCAACTGCAATTCCTTGAGCGCTTCCAGCTAGTTGATCGTTATCGATATTCATGGCGTAACTCTCTTGAGGTCCTTCATTTTTGCCTTGTGCATCTTCGTGTTCGTCTTTCTCGTGATCCTCACACTTATCAACATCATCTTCATTTGCTGCCGTAGCTTCCGTTGATGCCAATACCGTAATCTTTGGCGCTTTTTTAATTCTGCACATTACACCACGTGCTTTTTGGACATCTTCGCTTGCCTGGCAGTCTGTCGTCGTTGAAAGCGGCGAGGTACTTTCAGCACCCTCGTTAATCGATTGCTGTAAAGGCTTGTTGAGAGTAATGGTGAGGGATCCCACCAAACAATACACGATGCCGTCAAAGGGGCGCTCAACCGGGGCCTAGTTTCGAAAACAAAGAAAAATGAGTAAAGATTGAGTGGCAGGTTGCTGGATATACAAGGAATATTAGACCTGTGAGGTGTTCTCAGTGTCAAAGGTGCCACAACTCCGGTAACCATTGCGAACGATATCATCTTCCACCTGAAGTGCACACAAAGGAAAGACGACTCAGAAAGACGACAAAACGGACAAGCGAATGCAAGCACAATGAGCGAGGCGTATTATAGGAAGCATTACAAATTAAACCGCTATCACAACTTTCTTATTCGAGATCCCTCTGTGCAGTAGCTCTAGATCTTGAATATACTGGGACAGCGATTGCGACTAAGTTCATTGCAATGGGTGTCATCTCACCGCTTGATCAAATGCAGAGTCATCGGTATTCGATGGAAGACAATAAATCGCAAAGCCAGATGGAGTGACAACCATTGGGGCAGCCTGCCGCCACTCCCCATCAGGGCACCTGTATGAAGTCAAGCCACAGTGAGCAAATTTAATCACAGACTGCATGAGAAATCATAGTCGGTTGATAGACTTGTTGAGCGCTACGTTAGACATAGCTATGACCACACTTGGCCAGTATCAAACGTACCAGGGATCGCACGCCGGAGGCACGGTGGCTGGAAGGAGGTCCATGTTGTCGTCGCAATTTCCTTTGTAGTCTTCGTTGACAACTGCGCGCCTCCGTTTACGACTGCCGATGTGTCTGCTGCTGCGGCTCCGGCGATTGTTATTGCTTCTCTTTGCATGACTGTTAGCAGCGTGAGCGGCAGCAGCCGCGGCAGCGTATCGTCGATCACGCGCTAGAGTCCAGGCTGTGCGACGATGACACTGCGGGCTACAGTAAGTAGGTCGGAATAAAGAAAAAATCAGGAGTATGCAAGTCTAGCGGTATGATCGATTAACACAAGCTCCTGCAATCGTAATTCATGTGTGACTTTGATCTATGTCAAGAATACAGCCAACACAAATGTAAAATCTGCCCTTTTTGCACCTGCAGAACCAAGTGTAGCCAGGAACTTCCTTCAAGCCAAGGCAAAAGAGGTGCACTTCGGCTGCACACTCCTCGTAGTCGCAGAGGACTATCCGGGCCGCATCACGCTCATCCGTGGTCTGATTTTTTAGTCGCATATTTATATGAATGGGAAAAGACATTGGGTTATCAGCTCAATCAATCGTCAGAAAAAAACATGTATTATGGGTTATCGTGATGTTTGCTTCTCTCCATCTCTCCATCTGTGGTTGTTGTACCTGCGCGCACACAATACAAACGTCGTCAAGCCCTGTGCCGACCCGCCGCGGTCCCTCGTACACCACCACACTTGCATCCGTGGTTGCATTTGCGTTCATGCCCCCTTGCAAGAACGGCTTACTTGAGCTTTCTGCTGCAAGTCCAGTCACATTGCCACACTCACTTTCACTCAAAGCACCATTATTGTTTCCGCTATTTTCAATGCCTCCACTGGATGGCCGAAAGAGCGCATGAATTGGCCGTCCTCCTACTGCTGATTGAGAAGATGACGATGACGACGAAGAGGAAGACATTGGCGCTGCAGAAGCTGAAGACGAGAACGGTGGCAACGACGCGTTCGTGGTCGCAGTTGTGGACAAGGGGACATTGGAAGGTGGCAGGTATGTAGGTGGCGTGTTGTGCGTATGCTTGTCAGTTGGCGGTGAAAGCCAGTACATTCGCCGGACTTCCTGCTATTATAGCAGTTTTATATTATCAAGATTCAGAGGATTAACAAGAAAAGGGGAAATACGTAAGACGATTTCTACTTGTCCTTTGCGCCGGTTTATCCAAGGCTCAAATCTTATTGAACTACATCTCTCTCTGTGCACGCACCCCAGCATCATTATCGCCTTCAACAATGGCATCATCGCGGCGCCACCACTGAACTCCCAAGTACGAACGCTTGCCAAGCAGAGTTACTACATCCTTGCGGCTCGTGCTGTGCGCAGAAGGCACATGGAGTGTGAGGAACCAAAAATGGAGAAAAGGCAAAATCTAAAGTAAATAATTGCCATCATTTGCAAATCGAGTTACGTGCATGAAGGAGTCACAGATTTACACCTCCACAAGTTGGATACTGTTGCTCCTCACCCTGGACGATGTCGCTTCATGTATTCGATGATATCACTGTCAGAGGCGCCCTTGGCTCCAGCTTGATGAATTGCTTCCTATATTAAGGCAGTAGCACACGTGTTACAAAGGAGTCTATGCACAATGAAAGCCTGTATGTGAGAAGCAGGCTAGGAAGGGAAGTCGAGCGCGTTCAAAGGAGTCAACGCAGACAACAGCGCAGGAAGGGATCTACAATGCATCACATGAGATATTACTATGAGACCATTGGGATAAGGGTCACGTAGCTATGAGACTAGATTCCGTTCAAGGTAAAGGCAGCAGACCTTAACGAGCATCGGCATTGTAAAGTGCCCCGTCCATCGCTGTGAGAGCCCATAGGCACCCTCCTTCGCAGAAACTACTCCGTCCAGTCCAATTGCTGCTGGTGCTGCTGCCGATGCTCTACTTCCAGTGGCTGTTACTACGGTCGGCGGCATCGCTCGAGAGTCGATTTTTTGTGCGCCGTGAGGACGTGTGACGCCAGAAGGAGAAGTACCTCCTATTTTGACGGTCGGGCAACTTGAGGAAATCGAAGCGAGGCGAGGAGGGCGATCAGGGACAGCTGAAGTGCCGCTCGAAATGCTCGATTCAGACAAATTCCGCGAAGAGCGAGTCTAGCAAAGCAGAGAGTGTCAAGAAAGGTCAAAGGTTTAGGTTCAGAAATCAGAAAATACAAGCCTCAATAATCCAAGTCCTATCGTATGTCTGAATAGCGCTAGAAATTGAGGATATGTCCACTGGAGATGCTGAAAACAGCAGATTGTGAGATAGGTGCAAACGCGAACTAATTCGAGGGCTGTCGGAAACTTAGGTCAAGATGCAAGAGCGTGTCCTAGGGTGCTTGCCATTTTTTATTGAACACCAATCGTGTAAGAAAAATCCGTAAGATGTGTCCGTCCGTAAATATCCAACAAGTTTCCTTCTGCCCTTCTGCAGCAGCATCTTTTTGCCATCTTTCCATCTCTCTTGACAACCATGGCAGCGACCCGTCCTAGATCCCGCTTGGCCGTGGCGTGGGGCTTTCTGCTAGGCACGAGTTGCGCTTTTTGCCCGTCATCTTCCCGCCTTCCTATTAGACGCAACTCCAACTTCGTGCCTTCGGTGCTATCGCCGAAAGCGGATCTCCGCTCTGCTTCTACCTCATGTCATCGACCAAGGCCACTGTTTGCAGCGAGTGGTGACTCCAAGGATAAGGCCAATTCAGAAGCCGCTAAGGGTGCTGAGGCCGTAGAGGTTGAAGTAGTTCAAGCCTCCGAGCTTAAGAAGAACAAAGGCGCGATGTCGTCGATCTTTGAAGCCTCGACAAGCACTTCCAAAACAAGTTCAACGAATGAAGGCGGGCAAGCGGCGGACAAGACAGAGGAAAAGCCGGAAAATCCATTCATGAAAATGTTCAAGGTAATGGAATGCAAATGAACCATAGCTCCTCTTACGTTGGAGGTCGTGTGTCTTTCTTTAAACGCTTTAGGTGTCAAAATTACGCTCAACTGCCTTCTGTTTATATCTTCGCGTTTGCGCTGGAATTGCACCCACACATGTACCTGTATGCCGAATTAGCCGGTGCCAGAGGAGCCAGAACCGCCGTTTCCCATGGACGAAAAGCTGAAGACGTTAGCGTACCAGTTCCAGAGCCCGCGGGCCCTGAGCCAGCAGTTCATTTTCATCTCCATCGGGTTCAACGCGCTCCTCGCTTCCAAGGGAGGTGCTTGGCAGGTATGTGTGCGAACGAGAAATGTTTTGATGTGTGAGCGATCCGAGCTCATTCCCAATTATGGCTCCTCTCCCGTAGGAATCCACATCTTTTTTTTCAGTCCCTCAACTGTATTTACACAAGTTCCTTTCATCTGTTTTTTTAGTGCGTTCTTTTCGTTTGTAGTGCAATTGCTTTTCCATACCCCATGAACAAGGCACTGATTCTTGCTTGTTCTTGCGATTCTTGCTTTCTGACCTAGGCGTGCGGCACGTGCATGAGCAAATGGTTGTACGGGAGCTTCTTGCTGGCCTCGGTGTTTTGTCACCTGGCGCGGATGGTGAAGATGGACGCCCTCAAAAACCCAGAGGTGAGGCTTTTTCCCTCCTGTGGTAGGGGGAGGAAGCGAATTGTGTAGAATGTGCACGGTGGAAAGCTACTTGAAAATCCGAAAATACCTGCCTTCTATACTCTCAGTGCTTCTTTTTCATTATTTGTCATTGGCTCCACTTCCGAACGCCTCGTCTGCCTCCCATCGAATGCTACCTACCCTGTAGGTGAAGCTGTTGAATTTGGCAGTGCTGGCCTCGGCCGTACATGTAGGCGTGTCGGGAGCCATCGCTGCGGCACAAAGCGCCAAAATTGCTGCGGCCAACGCTGCGAGCGCTCTGGTGACCTCCCCCGAGGTGCCACTGGCGGCTGCGGCGACGCTGCCGGCTCATCTCGTGGCCACGCAGGTACCGTCTGCGTGTGGTGCACGCGCTCAACAGTAAACTCGTAGTTAGTGCTACAGCCTGCAGAATTGCTACCTATCTATTCTACCCCAATGAGAGGAGCAATTGGCAGCTACTCCTAAATGCAGTAGTACCTACGAGCGACTGTCGAAAGTAGTGCGTTTAAACTCATGTTATCGATTCGTCACCGCTGTAAGGGCCTATCTCACTCTCTCTCTGCCTCTTTTTCTTCCCTGTGTCATCACCAGGTGCCCCTCGGCATTCTCGTCTTTTTCGCCATTCCTTCGGCCAAGGTGGGTGAGGATACGGCACGCTTTTGTCAAGCGCTCTGGTTTATTTCTCTTCTTTGGTATATAGCTTCGTGCACGAGTCAACACGCTTACTTTTCCTTCTCTTGCCGTTGGGGTTTCCATCATTCACATTATTCGTCGTTGCCTAATTTAGTCTCTCATCTTTTCCCTCTTTTTCTTCTTTTTTTCCACTCCTTGGCTCGTCTCCTTCAAACCACACTCACAGTCCCTGTGGCGGTCGGGCCTCAAAGATTTGCCCATCAAGCGCCCTTTCTTCAAGCAAATGCTGGACCCAAGCACCAAGCCTCTAGCCATCCTCTATGGAGTCTGCGCCATTGAGGCCTTGTTGTCGTTCGTCGAGAAGCCCACTTGCTTGCCCTTATTGCGGGCGGCGGCGCTCTTCATTCTGCACGCCAATGTCGCTGACAACAACCAAGAGGTGACAATACTCAGGGGTTGGGAGGGAGGATGCGAGTGAGAGAAAATGATGTTTTTAAGTGCCTCCTCTTTTTTCTCGTGGTAATGAGAAAGAAAACGGAATTCCTTTCCGTTGTGATTTTGTTGCATCTTGACCTTAGTGTCTTTGCATATTTCTTAACGCTTCTTTCCCCACGAATATGCAATGCAACAATAACCACCAACGCCAAGGCCCTGGCTTCGGACAAGTTTCGCAAGTTCAACACCGGCATTTTGTACTCGTCGTTTCCGCTGTGGGCTCTGGCGGCGGCTGCTTCATCTCCTGCGGCGCAATGGGCGGGCAAGGCGGCGGTCGTGGCGTGCGCAGTGGCGGCTACCTGGGGCGGCAAAGTCCACGAAGACGCCCGAAAAGCAAGGGACTTGGCCAACGAAACCAACGGCCTCTTGAATGACCTGGGTAGTGGCAGCCCTTCTTCTGCTACTTCGGGCAACGCATCGATGAAAGCCGCAGCGGCGTAATGATATAGGGGAGAGTAACGAGGACATTTCTCGAGCCCAATTTCCACCGAAATCCGTTGGTGTTGCTGCAGTTGGAGAACGAGATACCCCCATTTAACTCCGAGTCCCGGCGGTGCAGTGGCATTTGGGTATTGGAACCATTGACTGCCTATCCTCGGCAGGAAATTTTGAAATAAAGAGTGATACATTATGCAAAGCACTTGAGATGCAAAGACTTGAGTGCGCTTTTGTTTGTTCTTATTCTTTTTACCTTATACGGATTCTTAGCTAGTAAATACTCACAACTCGCAATAACGAATTCTTAACTATCGTAACAGGCGGAGCTCCATTTATTTGTGACCTACACAAATCCCAATTCCGGAAGTAGCAACGGCGGTGCTATAATACCTCTGGTTAAGTGCACATTGATTTCTTTTAATTCTTTGTTTAATGCAGTAAACAGTAAACCTGCACGGCAGTAAGATAATTGAAAAAATAACAATCCGAACTAGAAACTAACAAAGACAAACAGCCAGAGTTCCCTTTACGAGTTTATGGTTTTCTTTTTTGCTTCTTGGCTTTGGCTTTTGGGCTGGGAACGACAGCCTCGGGCTCAGGCTTGCGACTGGCCTTGATTGACTTCGCAGGCTTCTTCGCTTTTGCCTCTTTCTCCTGTTTGCCTTCTTCCTCTACTGGAGCGCTATCAGCAGGCGCCTCTGCGGTGCGGGGTGCTTGCCTTGGCGCTGCTGCTACATCGTCGTCTAGTACTCGTGTCATGGTTGACACCGCCATACATGTGAGCCTTGAGGCTGACCCAGGAACCGCTGCTGTGGCCAAGAGGCAACTGCTACTGCCATCCTTATCTCCGTCCTCCTTAGTGAGGTCCCACAAGTTTACACTGCCGGAGGATGACACCGACACGACCAGCGGGTTGGTTTGCTCTGTTGCGTTTCGAAACACCACGGAAATGTCTTTGATTCTCGCTTTTGCATCGTCCGCCTGTACCCGCCGCAGCACTGCTCCAGTGGACACCGACAACACTTGCAATTGCATGTCGTCACCTCCGAACACAAACTCACTGTCACTGAGGAATTTCCCTCCGTTGATGCGTTTTGGCTGGACGTGTGTTGAAATAGGGGTTGGTTTCCCCGCCTGCGTAGCGTCAAAGAGGTGCAAGGTGCCAGCAGCGACCATGGCGTAGAAGGAGCCAGAAGGCGACCATTCGATGCGATCGATCACCGCCACTTTCGGAAAGGTTGGCTTGGTGATGTAAGCGCACCGTCCTTCCACTAGGTTCCATAAGCGCAGGGTCCGGTCTTTACTGCCGGAAAGGGCCATACGGCCTGAAGGGTGAAGGGCGAGGCAGGTTACGGCGTCCTTGTGTCCACCTAACACGTGAAGGCACAGCCAGTCGTGCGTGCGCCATATGCACACGGTGCCATCCACAGACGCTGACAGCAAATGCGACGATTTGTAGAACGCTAGCGCAGTGATGGAGCCCTTGTGTTGAAATAGTTCTCCGCGCTCGGTGCGTGTTTTCAAGTTGAATAATTTGATGTATTCGTCTTCGCCGCCCGTCGCTAAGATTTCACCTGCCTCGTCTACTGCTACTGCCTTCACTGCACCGATGTGAGCTCCAAAAGACCACATCAACTCCGGCGTCCCGATAGTTCCTTCCGAATCCGAACTAGCAGTCCAGCCGTAGAGGCCTCCCTCATAGCACCCAGCTGTGATGCAAGTCACATTGCTAGACCGGGTAGACCGAGTCGCCATTTTCCTTCGAATTAGTGCAGTCGCAACATTCAGCGAAGTCAGCGAACGAACACTGTGTCAGAATTTTACGGTCAAGATTACGGTCAAATCCACAATCTAGTACATGTCGACCCAAAAGCCTGGTTAGCTCCTCTTCTCTGTAGTATAGGCCCCATTCGAAGTCTGCGTCAAAATATAGCACGAAGGGCTTGGGCATCTTATGATTTGAAGCGACGTAGACAGCTCTATGGGTGGGGAACTGGGTGCGATTTCAAGATCGAGTTTTGGCTCATTATAATTATTGCTGTAGTTCGCGAGGCAAAATCTCTTGGACTCATTCTGCCTTGAACTCCTACTTTCCCTCCCCCACTTCCATTGCTTCCAAATGACAAGTCGAGCCACAATAAATTCATGAGCAAGAATCAAGGAGCAAGCTCCTAGAGCAAGGAGAGGGGACATTCCGATTTCCGGGCGACAGCAGATAGCAAAACAGAGCGAAAAAGAGCATGTGCGCCTGATTAGCTTCTTAGGTCTAGTTTGCGCTGCTTTGCTTTTCTTCTCCACCTGTTAGTCTTCTGATTCCGGCCCTTCGGGGTCTGTCTCAGAAAGAGCAAAAGAAGCTCGCTTATGACACGCAGAGACAGACGTAAATGGTAAGTCGTAACTTGAGTCTAGTCTAGTCTAGTTAATACTCTCCCAAAAACAAAGAAAGGCAAGTACACAGCAGTCACAGAGGCACATAAAGAATGCACTTGAGCTGCAAATGCGTCAGCAAACTCGCTCGAGAAGGCCAATGAAGGCTCCAACTGGCGCCTTTCCTCCGAACAAGTCGGCGGGACTGAGTGCTCGTTCGTGTGTCACGTTTCAGGTCCACGAGGCAATTCTCTGGGCTATTTTTTGCCCCAGC
>Ga0136554_1000834_pt1 | contig 11911 bp, 8 predicted proteins | sample AntRauTorckE5431_FD_104637 | JGI IMG/M metagenome (GOLD analysis project Ga0136554, IMG submission 104637) | Saline lake microbial communities from Rauer Islands, Antarctica - Metagenome Torckler E5 #431 | ecosystem: Environmental > Aquatic > Non-marine Saline and Alkaline > Saline | place...
AGCTCTAGCAAGCCCGATTCCAAGGGCTTTCCCGTTGCCTGCAACAACCTCCAATTGGACATCCCGCGACTTCAACGGTCTGAACAGTGGGTCGGCCGACCGACGTGACACTAGTTATCGTCGGCACCTACCACAACAGCACCAAAGGCGGGGACTTCCTGACGACGTTGGTGATGAACAATCTCCAGAAGCTTCGTTTGGTCACTTGAGCAGCATCGGGACTTTTACTCCCGGAGGCTTAGGTGCCACCCCGAGTGGCTGGGGCCCAAATAGCCGAACTCCTGGTGATGTCAGTGGTAGGAACACCAGTCGTTACAGCACCAGCCGCAATCCTCTTCAGATGACCCCGCGCACGGAAGGGCGGGAGATGAGCGGATCAGCGGCGTGGGCTTCTCCTTTGCTCACAGCTCCTCGGATGCCGACGACGGCAGCACGGACGGCGGCGGATGCGGCTGATGCGACAGGGATATGGCACAGCGCCCGGTTCCAATCTCAGGGAAGCCTCTTAGGCGGTGGCGGTGACGCACCCAGTGTGGTCGATTATGGGGCGGAAAAGGAACCAATCCAAGCTCGAAGCCGTCTCCGTTTCAACTTTGACGACGAAGAAGCTCATCAGAGTGGCGTGGGCGATGAACCCCACACCGCAGCAGCAGCTGCTGCTACTTCTATCCCTAAAGACAATGAAGCTGCAGAGTCGCCACAATTGTCTCTCGCGCTTTTTCGGGCCCTCGTCGTGGCGGCTGAAGGCGACGATGGTTATCCTCAAGCTGCACACGTTGACAACGAGCTCGTCGAATACGACCGCAGAGAAGAGGGCAACTACGGCGGCAGCGCTTATGAAGAAGGAGACAAAGAAAAGATTGAACCTGAACAACAGCGACAGCAAGAAGACAATGGCGATGACGTCTACATTGACGACCCTGTACTGCGCTACCGGCGTAACATAACCCGCGACGGTGGGGTGTACGCCAAGACGGTGGCGCATGTGGCGAAGCAAAAGCAATGGCGCGCCATGCTGCAGCGCAAAGACCCAACTTGCTCTTTTCAACCCAAACTCAACCACACCAGGCCGAAACGCTCGTCTTCATCATCATCATCTTCTTCTTCTTCCTCTGCTAGAGCACCTCATCGCAGCCAGGGAGGCCATCCGTCACGCCGCCGCCATTCAGGCGGTTCTTTCAGGGTAGATGAAAGTAGTGGAACTGGTTTCAGTGCAGGATCCGAACAGCAGCGGCGTCGGCATTCTGCAACGGAATCAGGCACTGCTGAAGCAGCAGCAGCAGTGAAAGCGCGTGCTGCTGAGGCCAACGAGCGAGCGATTGCGCGAGGACGTGACTTGTTTGAGCATGCAGCTGTCATTGCTCACAACCGGTGCGCAAATACGTATCCAGAAGCCTTTTTAAAACTCTTATTCTCTTGGCTTGTTTATGTGACGATCTTCGCTGATTTACTTAGAATTAACAAATTTACATCTCCAATCCCTTTCCACTCTTTTTTTCACGCGAGGCTGATGTTGTTGTTCTTCTTCTCCTTGCTTTTGGTTGGTCTTTCATTGCAGGCAAGTGCTGCGTCAGCACGAGTGGTACAGGGAGTGCACTTTTCGCCCAGCAATTACTTCTCTGGGGCACAGCATGGGGACCATGCCCGAGCGCTACATGAGGGCAGAACCTGGTGCTGAGAGTGCAACAGCTGAAGGCGAGCTTAATGCGCAGGAAGAAGGAGAGCGCGACGTTGATGAAGTTGAAGGAATGCATTCCAACGGTGGGGGACGGGACGATTCTTCAGCTCCTTGCATGGAGGACGACGCCTGGCACGAAGCGAGGGCAGCAGCGGACGCGGAGGAGTCCGAAGCCATGGCGGAGGTGGAGGCACAAGCCGCGCGGTTTTGGGCAATGGCGTCGAATTCGACGAATGGGGACCACTGGTTCCACCATGCAAAAGAAGAAAGCCAAGACCAGCAAGGGCCTGTGAGTAAGGAAGAAGAAAGAAGTGAAGGAGTAAGGAGTGTTGCATCTGCTGCGCCTGTTGCGACTGCACCTGCGGCGGCTCCCCAGCCTCAGGCAGCCCCTTCGAAACGAGAGCAACAACAACAACATCAACAACAACATGATGCTCGTGGGAGGAAAGCGGCACAGTATGCGTGGGTAGGGCCGCAGGTGCATGAACAACAAGCGATGGCAACCGCGGCACGCCTGCATGAGCAGACAGCAGTTATCGCTCAAAAACGCCAAGAGAAAAAAGTAAGGAGAATGAATCGCCCTCCTCATCAATTTTGTTTGAAGCTGTTGTTCATTCATAGGTTCTTATGCATTTGAGCTTTCGTGTCTATGAGATTTTTCTTTGAGTTCGAAGGTTCAGTTGAATTGTTCGATCCGTGTAATCCTCTACTACTAGTTCTTGACCCTTTGTAATTCCGATTTTTTTTCGAAGAATTCGACGCTAAAGTTATATCACTGCTATGCATAATCAATTCTGACTTCTCCCCGCACTATATCTCTTGCGTCTCTCTATTTGGCAGACTGTGCTCGACGCGCAAGCACTGAAAGGCTATACTTTTCAGCCTTACCTCCCGAATGCAGGCGTAGCCCCTCTGCCGCCGCCCCCTCCATCTCAACCCACTCGGCGCCGCTCCCTGAGCAACCCTCGTGATACTGCTGCCCCAGTTGCTGGTGGTATAAGTGAAGGGAACATTGATGGCAGTGGTGATGCTACAGTAGACTCAAAAGAAGACGCCACAACTACACCAAGCGCGGCACCACCACCACCAGTGGCAGTGCGCAGACCGGCAGCCGTGAATGCTTTCCTGTCTCGGGTGGCTGCCGCAGAAGCCCTCAAGATGAGCCGTCGCAACAAGGCTGCGGCGCGTCTGGCAGAGGCGGAAGCCCAAAAGCACCCATTCAAACCCACCCTCGTTGCTTCAGTTGCGCCGGTAGCAGCGGCCACGCCAGCCGATGACGGGGGCGAGGCAGCCGAAGACGGTAAAGCAACCGACGGTAAAACTACCGACGGTAAGAAGTCAGCCGATGATGGCAAGGCAGTCGACAACGCCACGTCCACCACCACGAACAACACGCCGCTCGTGTTTTCAGGCCACAACGATGACCACCGGTCTAGTAGCAAAAGCAATGGCAACAGGAGCAGCAGCAAGAGGGGTTCCGCGTTTGAGCGACTGCACCAAGGCGGTCTACAGCGCGCCGCCGCCGTGGCGAGCGCGTCAGCGCGCGTCGCCGCAGAGGAAGCGGCCACTTGCCCTTTTGCCCCCATCGGCACTGCCAAGCCCCTCGGAAAACGCCCGCGCGAAAGAGGTGCCGCCTGGCCGATATTTGCCACCGGAGAGGAGCCATCGTCAGGAGTCGCCAATTCGGCCAAGGCAAACTGCAGCAGCAGTGCTTCTGCCTGCAACACGGAAAGTGGCCAACCCAATAGCGTGAGCATCCGCTTATCCAGCAGCAGCAATCGGACGGCTGCGCGGCAGACAAAACAGACAGAGGAAGCAGCGCATTATCGCTTGCACGCTGACGCTGCTCGAAAAGCCGCCAAAGTTCGCGCCAAGGCAGCAGCAGCGGCCGAAGAGGCGGTTGCTGGCCTCACTTTTCAGCCCACGCTGTTCACAGCGAGCAAAACAACGCCTGCTTCTTCTTCGACTGCTCCTGTTGGGCCAGATGACAACGACGATAGCGCTAGTGACGACGACGACGACAATGTCGATGTTGAGGACAACGAAAATAATGAAAACGAAGGCGGCGACAGCAAGGAGCGATCCAGCTCTCACCCTCGCACGAAGTCCTCTGCCAAGTCTACGAATACCACAACGGCTGCCACCGCAGCCACCACTACCACCCCTACAGCAGCGGCAAAAGTGGTCGTAGATCGCGCGGCCTTACAGGAGCTGCGAGAAGCCATAGCCTTGGCGCGGGAAGTCGAAAACTGCACTTTTGCGCCTCAGCTCAAGGCCACCCTGCGCCGCCGCCCCCCTACTAAACCGGCCCCGGGCTTCGTCGCTCCTCCCTGTAAAGCACCTTCGGCCTCCAATGCGCGACTGACTCCTCGTCGTCCTCAGCCCGCTGTAGTACTGGCGGGTACACCTGCTGCGGCGGCGGCGGCTGCTGCTGCGGCTGCTGCTGCCGCGGTGAAAGAATCCGAACCGACGGATGAGCCGACGGCACGGAGGGGTTCGGGGCCGGCGCCCGTGGGTAGTGCTAACAGCGGCCCTATTGCTGGACCTCCAGAATATCTCTTCGCTGACGATGCACGGCCGGTGCACGAGCGCCTGCACGCTCAGAAGGTAATAGCGTACATGTACTCGTGTAAACCAATGAATCCTTTGATGTCCGTTTTCTTCTTCGTCGTTTTGAAGCGAAATGCATTTTTAGAGCAGATTTACAATGCGATACCATCCACATGTACCACTGTTTCTGCCCTCTTTCTTCAGTGAACTCTTTTCCTTGCTGTTCTTTCTCTGCAAAAAGGTGAACTACCACGACCTTTGTGAGCGACGCGCAGCTGTGGAGCTGAAAGACTGCACGTTCACTCCAGCAATCCTCCATCGAGCACCACCTGCGGCGGGAGAACAGTACAGCCTCGATGATGACACAGGAAGCAGTGCGGATAACAGCGACAGCAACGAGTCCTACGGAAGTGATGATGATGAGGGCGCTGAGAACAGTAATGCTGAGGAAGGCTTAAATCAACGCCAAGGCCGCCCTAAGGCAGCTCCTGCTGCCGGTACTGCTGCTGTTGCTGCTGCGGCACCGCCTCCGGAGAAAGACGTGACGACCCGTCTCTGTGCGGAAGCTGACAGGCGAGTTGCGCGGCGAGAACTGGCCTCTGCCTTGCAGCACGAACTGGAGCTTCAGCGATGCACGTTCAAGCCGCATTTGCCGGCTTTGGAGAAGCGGGAAGCGCAGCTTCAGAAACAGCACGCAGCCGCCGCGAAAGCTGCTCGAGAGCACGCCAACCAGCGCGCTGCGAATGAAGAGCGCGTCAAGGCTGCTTGGCAAGCCACGCAACAGCGATTTGGTGGGAACGTGCGGTCATGGTCTGCCGCATACCGCAGCGGCCTGATCAACGTTCCCAAGTCCGAAAATGGAGCCAGCGAGGTCTCACCACCACAACGTGACATTCCTCCAGCAACGCCCGCGTCGGAAACCTCGTATGTGAGCCATTCAGCTGGTGCGGCCTACAATACCGCTTTTAGCCGAGTTATGGCGGAGTCGGCTGCAGCAGCGCAAGCCCAAGATCGCGACGAGGTAGCAGCGGGGCGCGTGCCGCGAGAAGCGAACTTCAACAAGTGGGAAGAGCAAGTTCGGACGTCGCTTGGTCTGGTGTCATGATAAATTTCGTACTGCCTTCCTTATTTAAGTTTAGCTTAGGTCCTTCTTAGCACTCTGAAGATGCTTCCTTTATCTGACGTAGGCCAAGTAAAAAACACGAGGCAGTGCTTCGTGCTTGAATTGCGCACTTTTTCCTGTCGATGTTCTAGTTCTGGCTTCTGGCCGTTTTGGATTTGGGCAGAGCCAGTCCCTTGCGAAGTGCAATACTATTTGGAGGTGCGGTAAAGGATTTTGTACTTCTGTAATAATCGCGATCGCGGGTGGGTCAGAGCCAGCGGCACGTCGGTGGCTTAAGTGGCATACTTCTTTTACTTATAGAATTGGATGGTGAATGGCCTTTGCTCATAACTAACGCCGACTAAATTTGATATACTAGTACTCAGAAAAAAAATCCTGCTTGATTTTGGCATGGAAGTAAGGAATTGTATAGTAGCTGCACCGACCGCTGGTCTTCGTCACAAGTCGAAGTCCCCTGCCTTCTTTGGCGCGCTCCCACTTTTCTCTAAAGCCTCGGGCACAGGAGGGCTAGAGTAGTCGCCAGCCGCCTCTGCTTCCATGGCCATCTCTACGAGGGCATCTAAATCCCCGCTGGTGTCGTGCAAGGTCCCCACAAAAGTGTACTTGTCGTGGAGCGCGTAGTACTCGATCCAGCGGTCCGCTTCCCGGATCTGATGCGCGTCGAGCCCGTCTAAGCTAGCGATCAAGCAGTCCGGCTCGGTGCAGCCGGTGCCAAAGGCTCGGGTCGCGTCGCGCCCCACGAATTTGTGGTAGGGCGCCCCGGGCCCATAGAATTTCTTGCCTTGCGACACGTCGTAGACACGCCCACGGATGGCGAGCCAGAGGGGAGCTGCCTCACTGTTGCCTGTTTCGTTGGAATTAGAATTTAATGGAGCACCGTTGGCAGCTTGCAGTTCTTGTAAATCCACCACAACTCCGTTGTCGAATCCAAGTTCTTCTTGCGACAAAGGCTTCTCCAAGCCTCGAAAAACGTCGGAGTACACCGTCAGACCTTTGCTTTGGCCCGACATCAGCCGCTTCCTAGCTTTAACCCGGCCGAGATCTCGGAAGAAGCGCATCCCAGCGCGTTGCACTATTGGCAAGCGCTGTGCGAACTTACTCGAGCACATAAGAATAAAAGCTGCAGTAACAAGCTTCAAAATAAAGAAAACCATGCGGTATGTAACGACTGAGGGCTGCAACTGATAGGAGTTTCCAGTGGTGGAAGCAAGAGCTTTACAGTGGGTCAACAGTCAAAGCTTTTAGTTCGTAATATTGTGCCACACATGAAACATACACTTCTGCTTCCAGCCGCTATTTCGATGGCAAGTGCTTGAGCGTGCTTTTGACTAAGTCTTTTGCCCAAAGTCTTGGAGCTACACTTGTATGAATAAGATGCCGTGGGTCAACGTTCAATAAATAACTACTCTAGCCCTTTTCAACACGAGGTCAAAATAATTTGATCTCTGCTACAGCATCACACTTCTTGCACTACTTCTATTATTGCCTTCAGTCCTTCCTAGCAATTATGTGAGCTCTGATGAGGTGAACTGATGACTGCTGAGAGCTTCATTGTCTTCTTCTGCGCACACTACTTGCTGCTTGCTACTTGCTATGCTACTTACTTGCCTATTTTGGCTCTTCATCTTCCTCGTTCTTCCTCCGATCCGTCATTCCTCAATCCACGTTCTGATGTTCTGCGTGCTTCTGTGACAGAGCCAGAGTGACTGTCGTACTGTCGTACTGTCGTACTGTCGTCGTTTTGCTCACGCTCACACTGCCACTCACTACACTGCTCACTGCTCGCTTCTTTTCTCGGTAAAAACTTTCAGAGTATGGAGGTGCGAGCACTTCTGGGCGCTGCCATCACTTTGAAAGTAGATGCGATGCCACTTCATGGAGTGGTTTGGTGCTAGTCAGTACTAGTCTAGTCTAGTCTAGTTGATACTCTCTCAAAAACAAAGAAAGGCAAGTACACAGCAGTCGCAGAGGCACATAGAGAATACACTTGAACTGCATATGCACTAGCAAATTTAACAGCACAGGGCTTTTTAATCCGCTCTCGAGGTGGGCGCAGCGTAGTCGAGCTCTTCCATTCTCTTCTTGGACTCAAAACTCTCATGTGCAGCTTCTCTGAACTATCTTTTTGAAAGAGACTGAAGTCGTTTGCCCCAAGAGCAGGCACTTCGTTTTGAGACAGGCCCCGAAGGGCCGGAATTAGAAGACTAACAAGTAGAGAAGAAAAGCAAAGCAGTTTTCGCCTTCTGCTTTGCGCAATAGTAATTGCATGTAGCTTTCATCCATTATCTCGTTGGGCTCAACTCTCATGTGCAGCTTCTCTGAACTATCTTTTTGAAAGAGACCTGAAGTCGTCATTTGCCTCAAGAGCAGGCACTTCTCGTAAACTTGAAACAGAAGTCCATCTTGAAACATCCCTAACCGCGACTTGCGCGCGATATATGCACATTCACTTCGGCCTGTGGCATTGATTTCTGTAACATTCGGATGGGCTACCTTGGAGCGATATCGCTACCTTCGTAGCCGCCCGAGCATACGTACCTACTTGAATGGATTTCAACATGTACTATATGTTGCACTGTAATCCCGGAGATGGCCCTTTCAGCCGGCTAACTCTGAGAGAACGAAGAGAGATGAGGCATTCCTAGCTCGCTCCATGAAGTTTTTTTGCCATTTAGAGGAACAAAAGGGAATGAGGATATTTCTACTGCAGGGGCATCGAGATGGGCGCAAACAAGAAGGGAGAAGGATCATAAGTGCAATGTTTAGTATATATATGTAAGATTTCGCGCATGGGTACCTACGGCCATTCGCTGATGAGAATACCGCATCCCGTTCGATCAGCGAAGTTAAGCATCTGCCGGCTCAGTCAGTAGTGCGGTCCGGGAGGACGCGCGAAGCCTGGGTGCTGTAGTTTTTTCGTTTTTGCCTTCTGCTTTGCGCAATAATATTTGCATGTATCGTTCGTCCATTCTCTTCTTGGACTCAAAACTCTCATGTGCAGCTTCTCTGAACTATCTTTTTGTAAGTATGCTGGCCACTTCGGAATCAATTACACATCAGCAATTACTTACTAGATCCATCCATTTTCTACGACGTACTTGTAACAACGACCCGAACTCATTTGCCTCTCTCAGGTACTTCTCGGAACCTGATCTAATCTATACAGTTAAGTACTAACATACAGACAAGACCGACCACTGTAGTGAATAACTAAGTAAGTAAAATTCATGCCTCATCATAGCTGCGTGCTGCAAACGTGTAAAGTGAGCGATCGAACCTGCCTTCGGGTCGCGGGTGTCTCCATTCGTGCTGAAGCTGGAGGGCGACTGCTTGATCAACAACTTGCTTTCTGGTATCCTACATCCTGAAAAAGGGTTCCGCGGAGATGTCACTGGCGAAATAGAATAATAAATAAACCAGCGTTGCACGCAGCTATTTTTTTTAAAGACAGGTCCCGAAGGGCCGGAATTAGAAGACTAACAGGTAGAGAAGAAAAGCAAAGCAGCGCAAACTAAATCTAAGGCGCATTCATTTGTTACGCTGCACGGAATTCGTTCGTCTTTTTGTTCTTTCGTCAGCAAATCTTGTCTAGTTAATACTCTCCCATCAAAGAAAGACAAGTACTCAGCAGTCACGGAGGCACATGTAGAATGCACTTGAGCTGCATATCTGCATATGCGCCAGCAGTCTTTGACTCAAACTTTCATGTGCTCCTCTGAACTATTTCGTTTGATGAGACCTGAACTCTTTGCCTCTACAGCAGGTGTTTCTCGTAAACTTGAGACTAAAGTCTTTGTTAGATTGGATGAAGAGAAGCCACTTATCATTCATGAGATCGCCGTTGTCATACACATCCAGATGATACACAAGTCAAATCCGGTCCATCGGAGCCCGAGCCAACGTCGTCAGTATAGTAGCTTCGAGCATCAGGCTGGTCAAGAGGAGCGACGATCAATTTCTTGAAGTCAAAGACAGACAAGGAAATGGCTTCCGCAGCTAGTACTGTAAACATAAGCTTCAAAAGAGGCATGAATGCGCGAAGTCTTGTTGTATCTTCCTCCTCGAGCTGCTCAATAGCTTCATACTCCACCTGTTTTCTCCAAACAAGTCTGGTCTGAGTTTTTAGAAACCTACATAGAAAAATTCTCTAACATTACGCAATGTTCATTTATTATTCATTTTCCAATTGCCCTGAAGCTTCTCCAGAACAAGCCACAGGTCTAATTGAGTAAAGCGCCCTCTCTGTGCCAGTATTGAGCAATTCAATCCGCTAAATCATTTCTACCTTGCTACTTCGTCTTTGGGAAATATAAGTGTAAAGTAGGCCTGACTAGGTATCATGTCCCAGTAAATCATCAAAAAGGCTGTGTGTTCTTGAATCGAGAAAACATCGAATATGTTGGAAGTGCACTCAGCCATAATGCCATAGATGAGGTATGGCTTAAAGGCTGAGGAAGGACTGGGGGACCTGCTACAGGACACAACAAGAGTTCGGTTCTACTTGCTCCTTGAATCAATTCTTATTCTTAATTTTTCGATAAAATTATAATTGAACTGGGTACTGGGTACTGGGTTTGTAACGGTTTGTCGCATAGTTCGTCGCGAGCAATAAACGGAGAATCAATTCTATAGATGAAGACAAAAAAAGCAGACCAGTGAAATAACTCATCGCTGCTGCTATTGCTATCTGCTGATGGAATCCGGGGATCCGCTCCAGAGTTCGTTCCGAGTCATTCTAGGTACTTGTGCTTAGAAGGAGATTAATAGAAACCAAATGAATCCACAGGAAACTAGACACCCGTCGATGGAGTGCCTTAAACCGGTTTCAGCTCAAATAAATTTTGTAGATCTCAGAACTCGTATCCCTCACAAATTATTTGGCTGAACTTGAAGAGTTCGGGCTTCCAACTAGGACATCAGCTGCTCCCACTGTCTCACTGGACCTGGTTGTACATCACTCGTAGCGAGCTCTTTAGCTGCTGTTCAGCTCGTCGGCAATGCGTTGCGCGATGGTGTCCATTGAAGAAGAAGAAGAAGCTTCAACAGCGAGCGGCTTGAACAAGTACCACGACGGGCAGCACGGCGGCAACTCCAGCCCTCGCACGTCCAGCCTCGGCTTCTGCACGTCGGTGACGAACAGCGTCACGTCGCTGCGCACGCTTCCGCTCCCCATGGTAGCCGCCGCCGCCTGGCGGGCGAAATGCAGCACGGCAGCAGCCACCCCAGCGTGCGCGCGCGTGAAGTCGTGGCCTGCGAGCATCCCGCCGGGCGCTAGCTTGGGCCACAGCGCCGCCAGTTCCTTGCCCACGCTTTCGGCGTCGTGGTCCCCGTCCAGGTAAGCAAAGGAAAGGCTGTTGTCTGCGAGGGTGTTGGTGGCGGCAGCGGCCACCGACGCCTCTCCAACCGGTGAGACAGGGCTGACGACGCCGCCGCGGGCGCCGCCGGTTCCGCTGCCACTGGAACCCAGCCACGGCCCGAGCACGTCCCGCACTTTCTGGAGCCGCGCGGCTTGCGCTGATTGGTCGAGCGAATGGAGCTGGTCCACTGCCACTGCGTCTGCGGCGTCGCTACCTCCACCACCACCACCCGCGGAGGCAGGAGGCGAAACTGGTGCCGCAAAACGGTCCAGTACCGTAAATTTAGGGCAACGCGTCCAGCGGCGCAGGACTTGCTGCGCGAAATCGCCAAATTCAACCCCGAGCATGGCCCCACCTTTGCTGGCGTAGGTTTGCTTAACCTCTTCGGGTGCGTCAGCGCTGATGTCCCCCAGACGATGCAGCAGCTCCCCCAGCTGGTCCCGGTCCCACAGCCCGACTTCTACGCGCTGGCTCGGCACGCCAAACTCCTCAATCAAAGCGCGCGATTCCGGCGACAGCTCTCCCGTGCCGAATTCTGGCCCTTCTTCGCCCACTTCTTCTTCGATTTCTTCTGAATCTTGGCCGCGGCCACCCAGGTCATCCACCTCGTCTCGGAACGAGGCATCGTCGCCTCCCGCGCTCCTCCTGTCGTCCATGCTGTGGCCTTCTTCTCCATCTCCTTCTTCTTCGGCGCTTGGGTCCTCGTAGTTCATCGCGCGGTACGCAGCGGCGGCGACTGCTTCGGGGTCGAACAAACTCCGGCCGCGGTGGTCTACACCCGTCGCGTGCACCGGATGCCGGTCGAGCCCGAGTCCAGTGGCGGCCTGTTTCGTCCAAGCCCACCCACTTGGGGGGCTGCCTTCGTAGGTGTTGCCATTACTGCCGCTGCTGCCATCGTTGCTGTGGTGTTGGGCGTCGGAAGAGGTTGAGCCCACGAGCTCGAGCACAGGGGTCCCCTCCGAACTGAACATGGCCAAAAGCAAGCTGGGCACTACGCCGGCCGGCACCACAATCAGCTTGGCCCGTTTGAACAGCTCGCGCGCTGCGTGGCTATCGGGGTCGAAAGTAGTGTGCGTCACGACCAGGTCGGAGGGCAGGGCAGCGGAGAGGGCAGCACGAAGGCTCGACCAATCAGCGACGCGCGTGCCAGTGGTCGCTGAAGACGAAGAAGAAGAAGAAGAAGAAGAGGAGATGTCAAGCGGC
>Ga0136554_1000835_pt1 | contig 11909 bp, 13 predicted proteins | sample AntRauTorckE5431_FD_104637 | JGI IMG/M metagenome (GOLD analysis project Ga0136554, IMG submission 104637) | Saline lake microbial communities from Rauer Islands, Antarctica - Metagenome Torckler E5 #431 | ecosystem: Environmental > Aquatic > Non-marine Saline and Alkaline > Saline | place...
CTTCCGCGGAAAAAAAAATCCTAGTCTTTGAAGCCCTGTGAGGTGCTTGTTCCAAAAGCCACCTCGAGGAGGTGAAATCTTGATTTACTTCACAGTTGCGACTTCAGATCATCTATCAGATGAGGTTCCCATTGAGTGGACTTGTGCTTGTGGTCTGTCCTCTGGCCTTTTCGAGAAGACTAACTCCTCGACTTGCTGTGAAAGAGGGTTAAAACAATAGGTTTTGTGTGCCGATGTGCCGTGCGATATTAGAGATAGCTCACATATAACAAGTTTGAAGTCCGCACCGGGCTTGGGCTGCTGTCTGGTGGCTATGAAGTATGAAAATTAGAACAATAGGGGAAATCCAACTCGAAATCGGAATCAGGTTTTTTTGTCCCTCCTACTAGTCTGTGACTAGTCGTTGTAATAATTCGAGTTCGCCTTGTTTTAACTTGTAGTAAAGGCCTACACCCTATTGTATAGTACAATATTTAAGCCCGAGCTAATTACCCAGAAGTAACAAAAAAATGAAGAAACCTGGTAGGACCCTCCGATTCAAAATTCAAGATCATTACAGCGCCATAAACACTTCTTTGAGCTTCACTCAGGTCAGCAAGCTTCACTCAGGTCAGCTACACGCGAACCGTCGTGATCTTTCGTTTTTCTTCTTCGTTTAGCGCGCCATTTTGGTTGGCGGCGCCGGGGAAGTGTACGTTTCGCCGGCAGCTGCTTTGAGGACCTTGTTGGCAATCACCTGGTGGTGTACGATTGGAGGCAATCAGAGCCACCCCAAACCATACACAGAGTAAAGAAGTAAGGAAGATCGAAGGGGTAAAAAAAGGTCAGAAACAATAACAAGAATAAATGCGAACTTGCGATGCCTGGGGCGTGGACCACAAAAGAGGAAGAAAATAGCAGAAAAAAATACGGGAAGGCAGTCGCGCCCTGTTCAAAACTTGTCGACTTTCTTCATTTAGAATTACCAAATGTTGAACTTCTGACGTGCCCTCGTAGATTTCAGTAATGCGCGCGTCGCGGTAGTAGCGCTCAGCTGGCATGTCCGTGACAAACCCCATCCCACCAAGCACCTGTTTGAAGCCAGCGAGAGAGATCAAGAGATAATGAGAGAAGATGAGATGAATGCAAGCAGCACATCCGTATACTTATGAACCCCTTTCCTTCTACTAGTCCCGACTATTTTTGTGAAGACAAGTGGAGCTGCAAATATATAGACCAGATTCATCAATTTTTGTTGATTTTGTTTCGTAATTGTTGAACTAATATAGTATTACTTGAATGGCTTGGTGTCCGTTGTAAGTGGCCGCTTCTGACGCCATGAGTTTGGCCATCGCTGCTTCTTTGGTGAAGTCCTGGAAAAAGCCACAAGAAGAAGACCATAACACACCAGGGAAGATCGGCAGTGTCAAGATTAACGTTGAGAAGACTGCTGAGTAGTTGGATACGATATACAAAGAAGCAAAATTCGAAGAAGCTCAGGCACGAGAGTAAAACGCGCAAGAATGGATCTCTCTGCAGAAAGACGCAATAAATTAAGCATCCGGAATAAAAAAGTTAGTAATTAAAAGCTGAAGAAAATTCAAACTTAAATTCAATAATCCTGCAAGCTTCTGTTCAGCATCTACAACAGTATCTACTTCTTTTCTTTTCCTACGCACCCACCTCTCCTGCGTCCTTGAGCACCGCGGCACGCCACGTCAGCAACCGCGCCGACTCGACTTGGCACGCCATTTTGCTCAACTTCTCCTGGATCGCAAACATGCTGTAGCAGGGAAGGACAAAAAAAAGAAAGAGACATCACGAGAGATGGGGTAGAAAGTCAGGCGATCATCTTGTCTATGCCCATCAGTTGCGAGCTGCAGTCAATCAACAAAGACACCGCACCCAAGTTATACAAGTCAAAGCAAAGATGTGGGCTGGAGATTTTAATCAAAGGAGAAGAAAACATTGTCATCAACACTGCCACAACCATTCATACCTGCCGATATTTTGGCCGAACGCTTTCCTTTCGCGGGCATAAGCAGTGGCGCACTCGAGGGCTGCTTGGGCAATCCCGAGCGCTTGGGCAGCAATCCCAATGCGGCCTCCGTCCAGTGTGACCATGGCAATCTGCCGCCGTGCACATATGCACCAGAGAGCGAAAAAGAGACAAAACAAAAGTGAGGTAATAAAAAGAATTCAACGAGTGAGCGAGTGAATGTAAATGAGCGGGTGACGGGAGTGAAACAAAGGAAAGAGGAGGATAAGAACAAAGGGAAAAATAATGGTGTTCCCAAATGTAATAATTCATATAATGGGGGCAGTAGCCTAATCATTTGTATACTACCTTAAAGCCTGAGCCTTCCGGGCCAAGCATGGCGTCGTTGGGCACTCGCACGCCGTCCAAAATTAAGTTCCCTGTAGACGAGCCACGGATCCCCAGTTTGTCTTCCTTGGCGCCCAGCGAGAAACCAGGCGTATTTGTAGGGACTATGAACGCGCTGATGGCTTTGGACCCGGGCAAACTGCGGTCGGTGGTCGCGAACACTACCGCACAGTCGGCGTCGTGGGCATTGGTAATCCAGGCCTTGGTGCCGGTGAGGACCCACTCGCTGCCTTCTTTGGTGGCCACGGTGGCGGCAGCCCCCGCGTCGCTGCCGTTGCCGGGCTCGCTCAAGCCGAAGCACCCGAGTTTTTCACCGCTCGCGAAAGGCGTTAAGTACTGCTCCTTTTGCTCGTGCGTTCCGTACTTCTCCACCTGCAGAATCAAGTGTTTAGCACGAGTCGGTTTAGCTTCATTTGGAATACATCGGGAACCTCCAGTTCTAGCACAACAAATTTACATTTCTAGCTTTGTTTGAATAACTTCAATCGATCAATTCGATGTATACGCCTAGACTGCAGTATTCGGGCAGGCATTCACTAGCACATGCGCGCATTTGACAGAAGCATGGAAAAAAGACTCACAGGGCCGCAGTAGAGAGAGTTGTTCACAGACATAACCACGCCCGCAGTAGCGCAGCCCCGCGAAATTTCTTCCATAGCTAGGGCATAGGCCATGGTGTCCATGCCAGCGCCGCCGTATTCTTCGGGCACGGCTACGCCCATCAACCCGAGCTCACCGAGCTTCTTCACCGCTTCCGCTGGGTACCGGTGGAAGTGGTCGACATCCCCGGCAATAGGCTTCAGCTCTTTCTCTGCGAACTAATCCACAATCAAGGACAATATTGAAAAGATTTGTAAACTTTAAAGAGAGATAGATTTCAAACGCAACGCGCTATTATCATTTAGTTGCAGAGAGTGTCAAGCCTCCTTTTTTGGCACCGTCATGTTCATCTCCAACTTACGTCACGCGCCATGTCCCGAATCATGCGGTTCTCGTCCGATAAATCTGCATAGGTTGAGACAGCTCGCGCAGTGCCTGGAACTCGAAGGCATCGCCCAGCCAAAAGTGGTAACCGCGTCAATTGTGGCATTTTGCGGAGAAAAATGTTTCAACAAAGATCAATCTTTTTTCTGTCTTCTGTCTTTAGTTACTACAGAGTACCATTTTGGACACCACAGCAAGAATGCCAAGAATGCGAAGAAAATGAGTCTATGAGCTGGTTGGTTGTTGCTTTGCTCGAGCTCAAAGAGAACTTCAAGCTATGAGAATACTCCTAGCCTTAGCAGCCTTGCCTGCGGCATCGGCCTTCAGCGGATTAAATGGCCGTCTAGGTAGCATTGGGTCGACATTTGTGACCTCCAAGCACACGCCCACCGCACACGTGCGTCCGCCGCTTCGAGTGCTCGGGAAGCTCAGCTTGGCAGGGAGGCCAACCGAGGAAGGCGGGCCTCTGCTTGATGTGCTCGGTGCTGCGATCGAAAAAACTCCGCTCTACGAAAGTGTCGCTGCTACTCAACCTTTAGAATTGGTCGGTGAGGATGCTGCCACCTACAAGTGGGCTAACGAAAAATGGGGTGCCTTGGGCGAAACGGGATGGACGACTTTCTTCGCTGCTGTTGGCACAATACTTTCTGCCCTAGCGGTACTGAATTCTTTCCGATATTATCGCTTGCCCAACAGTTGTAATTTTCATGCCTCGAGCTGTGCTCTCATCTAATAGCCGTCTTCACGAAGAGTTTCTAATGTCCTTCAATGGTGAAAGGCTTCAAATGCTGACCTCCATCTGTATCTTTTTTTTCTTGGTTGTTTTGGCATTCTCTGCCGCTCACGAAATTATTAGGTGCTTTGGATCTACTCTCCTACGGGTTACGGAGATGACTTTCTTGCTTGGCTTGATACGCTGGCACGTGGCAACTCGCACTTGGTAACGCTAGCTTTCGGGCTTATTTTTCCGGTAGTTCATTCGGGCTTAGCCAGCCTGCGATCGAAAGGAGAGCAAATTGTGGGGGCGCGCACCTGGCGCGTGATCTTCGCTTCTGCTTCGCTGCCTCTGGCCTACTCCTGGATTGTCTACTTCATTGCTCATGCACATGACGGGTGAGTACTTTATACTTTAATTCAAAAGTAAGCCTCTTTTGAAACGATAGCGGCCATGTAGCGTGTCCATCAGCGCAGGTCTAAAGAGGCAGTCCTCAACGTCGCTCAAGCCAAGCCAATATACTTGTCTGCACCCCCGAGCTATGTATCACCTCATGAATATTTACCTTCACAGGGTGGTGTTTTGGGACCTTCAGAGTGTGCCTGCAGCACATGCCGTGGCCTGGATGCTCAGCTTCGTGTCGTTCTTCTTCCTGTACCCCACGGTGTTCAACTTGAAAGAAGTAGCTGCTGTTGAAAAGCCTCAGGTGGACAAGAGAGCATTTCGTAACAGTGTTCTTTGCACCTTGATTATGTTCGGATCTGTTATTTTCTTCGCACTGCTAGCATACCATACAATCTTCGTAGTTGTCTCACCTTAAAACCACCAAATCAAATGACGAAAATGGCAGTGGCCCACACGCTCCACATGTAGTAATGACAAAGGCTCACACCCTCCGCATGTGTTGGTGCCCTTACTCCCATAGGTGCATTTATGGGAAACTGGGATGATTCGGGTCACGCGGCACCCACAAATGGTGGGACAAGTCCTGTGGTCGGTGGCCCATTTGGCCATGGTGGGCTCGAGCTTTACTCTGCTGACCATGGCCTTGCTGGTGAGCCACCATGTGTTTGCGGCCTGGCACGGGGACCGGCGGCTGGAAGCGGCGCACGGCGAGAAGTTCGAGGTGGTGAAGGCCCGCACTTCGGTAATTAACAAAGAGAGGAAAGGGAGAGAGAGAGAGAGAGAGAGAGAGCAAAAAAAGGGAGTCAAAGGGAGGCACATTCGACGAGGCACGTTTAGTGGCAATGTTGGATGCATACGCGCGCGCACGGATTCACGATCCACCACACCTACACGATCATAGACAAAGCACCCAAACAATTATACTCGCGCGCTCGAGAATAGAGGACACATCACCCAGCATTCGTAATTTTGATCTTTTTTCTCAACAAATAGAATATGCTTGTTGTACGATGACAGGATTGCTTGCGGTTCTTCTTGCTGCAATTCTTCTTGCGAATAATATGCTTTTTGTGCCTATGACTGCAAGTTTTACCTGTCAAAATCGTCTTCTCCTCATGCACCTAGCTCGTAGTCCTTCGTGCTGCTGCTTCTTCGTGCTCACATTTCACACACACACACACATATGTGCACACACTCCCTCTCACGCATGCGCACGTTATCTCGCTCCCTCTCTCTCTCTCTCTTTGCACATGCGCGCTCAGGTGGTGCCCTTCGCGGCGATATTGGACGGCCGCCAAACGCTGCCTCCTGACGTCTGGAAAGAGTTTGCCCGGGCCCCTTATGCCCTCATTGCGGTGGGTACTCTCGGAGCGTACGCCGCGCACCCTTACATGCAAGCGGGCGCAGCGCTCGTGCGGAACGTTGGCCTCGTGCCTGGCGGCGTTTTTGACCCGCTCTTTGCTTGATGGTAATTTACACGGAAAGCGATGTCACACAGACGATACGAGCTTGTGCTCTGCAAGAACTTTTCGCAATTTTTCTGCACTGATTTTTGAAAAGTTGTCGTCGTAGCTATCTCAATCATTATTGAGCTGAAATTTGGTGTTGTCATTATGAAGCCAAATTTTGGTGTTGGGATTTTGGCTCCTTCTACTTCTACTTCTAGATTTACCTTCCTACTCTTAAATATGTATTTACCTTCCTACTCTTAGATATGTCCAACTCGGTTATTGTGAAAGGTGGAGATGCCTATTTGACCTTGTCTGTCTTCTTCGGAAGGAGCCCGAAAGGGTTACAGACGAGGCCAGACAAATAGCAAATGGACTAGACTTCACATAAACAGAAGCACCCCCTGAAGCAATATATACTATATAGCAGTAGAGTAGATAGGAAGATTATAACAAATAGAACAAGCTTGACTTCTCTAGGTGTCCTCTTGCGAATATGAATTTTAATGAAAATTTCTCTTTTATACTCCTTTTCCTTCTCCTTCTCCTTCAGCCTTCAGGCTAAGAAATGTGATTTGGGAATTGGGTGAGTCTACTGTTGTCTGGTGTCTCCACTTTGGCCCATCCTTCGTGATGGCGATTCAGTCGCCAAACTACTTTGAATCGAATTATACATGGCCATATTGGGCTACTTGAGACTTATATTTCGAATAGGGTTATCTCCCTTGGGGCACACATGGTACATATAATCATTTTGCTTCACGGAAGCGGTTGACCCTTGTCTTTTGGGGCCTGTGTAACATCGTGACATTGCAAGTATCCACTGGAGTTGTCCTGAATTAGCTACGTATCCTTTTGCATGAAGCAATGATTATACATTTCTATCTTTGTGCTCTTATACATCATTGACAATCCACTATCATAAAGTGGGCTAGAGTTGGCCTTACATTTGCATAACAATGGGCATTTCGTCTAATTTGTATAGTACGGGTCCATTGCAGGCAACGAAAACGCAGCAAAGCCACCTGCTATCAACCTGAGGCAGTACCAAACCCCATTGTGTGCGATGAAGTGTCCTCGAAAGCATTGAAAAAGATGCCCCATGGCCACTTGGGCATGTGCGCCTGATTCGCTCCTCTTTCGTGTAAGCTGCATTGCATTTCCTTTCTGCCTGTTAGCACTCTAACTCCGACCCTCTCGGCCCGTGTCAAAAAAGGTGCCTAGGAATTAGGTGCTAATCTTGGCTACAAAAAGTGCCATTCTCTCGTACTGCTTGTGCGAGCTTGTAAGTACTCCAAGTGCCTTCCAGGTGAATCGTATGTACACTCATACTGTATGCCTTGTTCTCTAACTGAGACATACGACAGATTCCCTCATTTCTTCTCTTTATCCCTCTTGAGTACCGACATTAATTTTACACTTTAATTGTGATTAAAACAAGCAAAGCACAGCAGTAAATCATACATTTTATCGAATTCCCATCCGGGAGACAGGAGCGTGCGCAGGGGCACACGACAGCGGATCGAAAGAATCTGTACAGTAATACATGCATAAGTACCTATGAGATGTTTACATTACTACTGTACTTGCAGTATACTATACAGTACAGATGAGCACCACACAAAGCGGTAACTACAGATCTATTATACAATCGATTAGCCCTTTATCCAGGTGTCGCTGCGGCCGCAGCGGCGGAGGCAGGAGTGCCATAATAGAAGAAGGGTCCCGCTTGAAATTATGGTAGTAATCTAGTAGTCTTCAAATTTTGTAAATTTGCCACAGTAGTTGATTCCCTTGTAGCTCAGTGGTTAGAGCGATGGTCTTATGAGCCATCGGTCGCGGGTTCGACCCCCGCCAAGAGAATTTTTATTTTTTCAAATATGGTAGTAGCAGAATATTACCTTAAGTTATTTTTCTTTTTGAACCTGATTATGCGCCCTCTTTTGCAATCTTCATCTTTTTCGCCTGACTAAATGGACGACCAAAACCGAATTCAAAACAGCACGCAGGGCATTTTTGCATGTGCAGCGTCACACTCCTCTTTGTTCATGCCACGTGATAGAATTTACTTTTGCCAACTTCAGCGTTGTACGGTCACGTGTAGATATTTTCATTGACGAGAATAAATAGAAATATGAGTTAGATTGGGCGAGCCCGTCTCGGCCCCTTACCGACTCCCTGATCTCATTTGTAAAAGTTAATTGTTTAGCCCATCAAGGAAGGCCCGTGGCCTACACAAAAGGACAAGATTGAGTTGATGCCTCAAAAGAATAGAAGGCGCAGCACAAGAAGAGTTCAATTCAAACTTAACTGGTGTTAATGCTTTTCGAGGAAAACATAGCTCCACGCCGCCGAGAGTTGAGGAAGTCTGAAAGCATTTACTATTGTAACGGTGAAGGGTGTCTTCCGTGAAGTGCGTGCAGTTCGCTTCACTGAAGACCGCACGGGTTGGACTGCAGGCTGGAAATTGGCTTCGAGATTTACAAGTAATTTAATGCATCGTAACGCTCAGCTTACTCTCGGCTATGAGGCGGGAAGAAGGCTGAAGGTGAGAAGTCGACAAAGGCAAATGGGCCAACTCCTCCTTGAAGCCGATGTTTCAACTATGCGTAAGCGCAAGAACTTTTATCTCAAGATATAGAAGAACGGACTACTCTGGACCGTCATCACTACTTTCATGATTGCTCGATCATGTGTGCCACATTAGTTTTTCTACTTGTTCAAGTTGCGCTGCTTTCTTTGTCATGACCCTTTCCTGCCTGTTAACATTCTGATTCCAGCCCCTCGGGACCAGCGCCATATTTGCTCCAGGACTGGCCCTACAAATAATCTAAACCTGACTTCAAGCAAGGAAAAAGATTAATCGGTGGCTCACCATCAATCAGCCGCCAGCTGCCTTACTTCATATCGTACGCGTTGGCATCTAACTTACCTGCAGAGAGGGCTAGTTTATACTTCACACTTTGCAGTTCACTGCCATTGCCACTGCCAGTGTCGCAGTCGCAGTCACAAGCCACATGGCCACACATAGCACCTGATGTCTGTCGAGAGCTCAGATATAGAATATTGTATAAGCAGACCCAAAGCCATGAATTTTACAGAGGAAACAGCACAACGAACAACGCCTACTTACTCTTTTGACGAAGCGGAACTGTCAACCCACACCACCAACCACACCAGCACAATACCCAATGATTTCCAATAAAAGAATTCCCTCTCTGCCTCTTAGCCCTCTCATCCTGCTTGACCCTTTGGCCTTTAGTGCCAGTGCCCCCAGAGTCGAAACAAGAAACAAGCATAAGCACCTGATTCATGATTATCCCCACCTCTAGTACACGCAGAATCGCTCCGTATTTCACATTTCTGACGTCGGCACTCTAACTCCGCCTCTTTGGGGCCTGTGTAATGTGTATAAAGTGTTAGAAACAAGCATCAACATCTGCACAGCTATGGCGGTGGTATGGAATGGATTGAGTTCCGATTTCCAGTGATATGGGTATAATTCTAAACTTTTTTGGCATTCAGAGCTTTACCGAACCGTTATCCGCTACTTCTATTTCTGTACACGAAGACATGGGGGACGCGTCTGCTTCTACCTGCAGCATTGGCTTCTATTTGTCGTGTGTGTCTGCATAACTCATGTTCGAGTTACCAAACAAAAAATTTAAGTCACATGCAGGACAGTGTAGATTGAATTGACACTTGAGATCAGCGAAACTACGTGCAATGATCTCATTAAAGTTCGAAGGTAATTGAGTCCACAGCTTTCTTGGCGCGCGTTGCCGCTGCAAGTAACTGATCTGCTGCGGCATGCCTTTAATGAATGAAGGGAACACGCAAAGGAGCGAGGAAAGAAACACGTGCGCAGTGATTTAAAAGTCGATGGTATGAGGGAAGAAGTGTTATAAGAAGGTACAGGGATCTTGAAAGGGCATGAAGTCGAACACCAAATCCGGAGAGTAACGTACGCTTAGTGCAAACAGAAGGAACTCAAACTCTCATTATCTCGCACACAACTTCCATTCTTTCATCTATACCCTTATACGTTTCTCAGAGATGAGAATTGAGTTCACAACGCGGACAATCCGTCTTGGATGAAAGAAAAACATTGCTAGAAATTGAAGAGTAATTACCTTTTCGTGGCCAAATTTTGCGCGACTTCAGCCGCTTCCATCGCTTGCCTTGTCTTCTCGCGCATCAACACTTCCAACTCCGCCGCTTCCCCTAGCAGCGTGCGAGCTTTCTCCAACGCGTGCAACTCAGCATCAGCATCAGCCAACTTCATTCTGGCTTCTTCGGCCTCTGCTTCGGCCGCCGCTTCTGCAGCCGCTGCCTGAGCTGCTGCCTCCGCCTTTCTCTCTGCTTCCATACGAGCTCGTTCCACTGCTTCGCGCTCCATTACCATCTAAAATCAGACGGAATGAATTAGAATTAGCGTTCCGTACCTCCAATTATGGAAATAGTAAAAAGTGAAATGATTGAGGCATTTAATTACAGCACTGGAAAGGGGCGCAGCAAGTCCCTGTCAACAAGAACATCGTGGCTCCCTATAAGACCACGCATACCCTGTAACTCAATTTGCTTCACTCTCTTTCTCTCTCCCTCTCTCTCAGACGCATGCTCCGTTCGAGTAGTACCCTTTTGAGAGCAGCTTCTGCCGCTTCTCTTTCCGTGGCCGCCACTTCGGCTTCTCGTCTTAACTTTTCCGTCTTGCGGCGCGCGTGCTCCGCCTGAATGCGGCCCACCTACACAAATGATATAGCGCCCGTCGACCCAAACAGACGAAAGAGATATTGTCAAACAAAGACAAAAATGAGCGAGATTATCTTGCCTGAAGCTATCTAGAAGAAATTGTTCTGATTTATTTTGAAATTTAGCACCTTTTCTTCACGCTCCCGCCGCAGGTTCTCCACCACTGCCACCACGTCCGCGGCCTCTTCTTCGGCGTCTGCGGCTTTGGCCCTCTGGGCCGCTCGCTCGGCCGCCTCCGCCGCGGCAGCCGACGCCGCTTTCGCGCTCGCAGCTTTCCGACGCGCCGCTTCTTCGGCCAAGGCTTTGCCTTTCTCGGCTTCGAGCCGCCGCGCAGCACTCGCTTTCTCTCGTTCTAAGTCCGCGCTGCGCGCTGCGCTGCGGCTCCGCCTCGCGGCCATCGTAGCGGACACGTCCTGGACCGTAAAACTAGGGTCCAAACGCCAACTGAAGGTGCCGGAGTCGAGGTACTTGTACTGCAGGCCCACAGGCGAGGCAGCTGACACGTCACTCGCGCTGTGGCCGCTGCTCATGGCTTTTAGCCGTTTGGAAGCCATGACGTCAGCCACTTCACTAGCGAACGCCCAACGCCCGGCGTCGCTTCGAAACAAGTAAGACGCTGGCGCAGACGACGCAGCTGCTGCAGCGGCTGCGGCTGCGGTGGCAGCAGCGGCTGGGCTTGCGCCACTGTTAGGAGTCGCCTGCGGCACGCCCGCTATGCGCGTGTACCGAGGCCCGCCGTTCACGGTCTCTCCGTCAGCTTCGTAGTCGCCTGCCAAGCCCAACACCTGTTTTCGATTATTTGTGTGCCCGAGATTACCACTGCAGTTTTTAGGCGTACGGACTAATGATCATTCGAAAGGCAAGACCGCTCATGCTCTTGTCATACTAATGGTCAAGGCTCCTGCTCCGGCTGTCAACATCACAGAACCATTCCAACTCACCTTTGAATCGGCGCTCGAAACCCGAACTGCTGAAGGTGCGGCAGCAAAGATTGGCCACCAAGCCACAGAAAGAAGCAACACAGCAATCAAATGGTACATTATCCCACACCTGATCAAATGAAAAATTGATTAATATCCCGTGGAAGGTTCGTACAACAGCACTATGCACTATGCGCAATACTTCGTGCTATCACAAGGAACTCGTTGAACATTCATGGATGATAGCTTGGCTTCGATAAGATACAGATGGCATCCCCATTTTGTGCATCTGAAGTGATCTAAAGGATTGTCTTACGAAG
>Ga0136554_1000838_pt1 | contig 11885 bp, 7 predicted proteins | sample AntRauTorckE5431_FD_104637 | JGI IMG/M metagenome (GOLD analysis project Ga0136554, IMG submission 104637) | Saline lake microbial communities from Rauer Islands, Antarctica - Metagenome Torckler E5 #431 | ecosystem: Environmental > Aquatic > Non-marine Saline and Alkaline > Saline | place...
ACGCTGTAGGAAGTGAAATCATCAGTGCGCCAACTCTTGATGTCTTTCGTGTCGTTGCACTTTGGTGAACTTTGACCAAAATATTGCGCACCAGATTCGTATTCTTCGGCGTGCCTCATCTCTGCACGCTTTCTGCATTCTTGTATAGCATCATCGTTCTCACTTTGAAAAGTAGAGGTTATCATAGCCATGGGAGACATCGACATCGAAGGCATGCTGAAAGCATCTGCTAAACCTGCTACTGTCGAAAGAATGCCAAGAGCAGCTAGAGGACGCACTTTTCTTCTCATTTTATTTGAAAGGGGCTCGAAGTCACAAGGTGCTACTAATGCTTCCTTCCACCGAGTAACAAATACATGAGAGTGGTTTATTGCAAATACTACTGTTGAAGTTGTAACGTGTGACACTTGGCACTATTACTTGTCTGTCTTTACACCAGATTTGTGTGATTTTGGTATGACGTGCGTACCTACTATCATCATCTTCTGTTTCCTGTTTCTTCACCTTTCTTTGTTTGGAGTGAAAATTCCGCCAAGCTCTGACCGTTAGGTGTCGTTACCTGTAGGTAAAAGGTCCGAATAGAATTCGGCGGTTGTGGTCAATTTTAACAGAGTTTAAATAAGGTCGAAGCAGCCAAATGTCATTCTTTTGATTCATTGATGCTGATATTATATGCTGATAGAATTGTTAATTATGAATAGAGTGCCAATATTTAGGTGTTTTATTTTGAAGTACACAAAAGTGAACTAAACTACAAGATGAAAGTCAAAACGAGTTCACAAAAATGGGCAAACGAATTGGTACTGCTGCGCATCAAAAACCAAATCTAAATTCGATTCCAATTTGACGGTTTTCCTTCCAGTCACATTACAAGGAAGCAAGACGATGTGTTCGCGATGATTAACCTTCTTCTTTCTGAAACAGCAGGGATTGATCAAATTTGTCATGCGGCCTCGTCGCGAAGCAATTATTCTTGATGATTCGTGACCATGTATGTACCAGTATTGAGTATTGAGTATCGTATTATCAGTGTGTAGTAATTATGTATTATATTACATAATAATATTATGTCCAATGTGATATCATAAGACTATCTTTTTTGATCTTCTGACACGAATAAAGTGCTATATTAGTCCATATATTCCAGAATAATAGCTAATAGGTGGTTGTGCTTTGGCGATACTCACAAAATTTGTAACAAGAAGTCGATGAATGATCCCAAAAAAACTATTCAACTGACGACCTCCTCGAACAGCCTCGAAGTATTGAATAAAAAACATTACACGTATCAAAGTACTTTTGCTAGTACTCGACTGCAGCTTCACTTTGGCAATAGGATGCCTTGCCTATCTCCAATTCAAGAGTGCAACGAAAAGATGGCTTTCTCCCAAGGAAGTCACACATCCAGACCTCAGTCAGCACATAGGAGAAATGTGTCAGCATTCTCTACAGTTGCTGAGCTACGTGCGGAACAGAAATTTCTATTGAGTAAAAACAAGAACATCCGCTTCAGGGTCGGTGGTAACGTAAGAAGTGAATGCATAATGACTGCGATACCTGAATCACACAACATGCAGAGAACAAATGTACCAACGGAAGCAGACATGAAATTGTTGGGATTGACTTTACCTGATGTCAAAGATTCAACCGTATCAGAAAGCTGTGAAATAAGAGATGAGATTCCTCTTGACGGAGTTACGTGGGATCAGCGCACTGAGATTTCCATTGAAATGGATGATGAATTGTATCATGAAGACGATTTAGATAGTGTTGGATTGCCGATCGTTGTCACGTCCGCAGAACATGATGATGCGGGATTGCCATACCAGCGCACTCATACCAATTTGAAACAAACAAAAAAAGGCAAGATTAAGAGAGCAGGTGGGAAGGTGAAGAAGACTCTGAAAAGATTGGGAAAGAAAGCCTTGAAAAAAATTCAACCCTTACTTTGTAAGACGAGGACAGTGTTCAAAAAAAGAAAACCCCCAGAACTCAAACGCGCAAAGGGATTACTTACATAGAAGTGATCGTGATAATGTTTTCTACATCTTTGGGAGAATGTCTGGCGCCGTATTGTCATGCGGTTTATTTTATGTTTATAGAGAAGTTGATGTTTATAGAGAAGTTGATGTTGCGAGCAGTAACTTGTAATGTGTCTGTGTTGAAAAGGTGTCTGTTTTAAGCAGAATTAAAACCATAGAATTTCATTTTGATATACTAATATTATCACGAGTGGTGTTTTAGATAGAACCGTGTTTCTTCGCCCACTGTTCATACCGTATTGAATCTTTTGCGTCGATGCTTGGCATTGTCTTCTCCAAACTTGTCATGAAAATATCGATGGTGATAGGGTGACGTTTGAGCAAGACTTGAATATTTGTTTTTTGGCAGGAGCGTTGGTTGCTTGAATGGCAATCATTTACATTCGTCTCTTCGAGCTGTTCAAGAATGGTACGAACTGGCACCATTGCAGCTTCCTTGCAGAGAAGCTTAATATCTGCGCCAGTAAAGTATTCGGTTAAAGAAGAAACTTTTTGCAAGTCGTCGACAGTAAGGTTGTGCTTATGATGCAAAAGATGTTTCTCAAGCATTGCTTTTCGAGCAGTATCGCAGGGAGGAGCTATAATGATCCTCTTTTCAAGTCTGCGTAAAAGCGCACAGTCGAGATCCCAAGGCAAGTTTGTAGAACCCAAAACAAACACTTGTTTGGAAGCATCATCTTTTCCAAGTCCATCCATCTCAATTAATAATTCAGACTTCATTCTCCTCGAGCCCTCGTGCTCTATGCGTTCAACTCCCGATGAGCTTGATCCCGAACCTCTTTGACCTAAAAGGGCATCAATTTCGTCAAAAAAAATAGTGCTTGGAGCGTGATATCGCGCAAGCTTGAACAGCACGCGAATCATCTTCTCGCTATCACCTCGAAACTTGGATGTAATGCTAGATGAAGTGATGTTAAAAAAGGCAGTGTTTGTTTCTGTAGCCAGTGCTTTTGCTAAAAGCGTCTTTCCCGTCCCTGGTACACCAAATAGAAGCGCTCCTCTCCAAGGCTCTAGTAGAGGCCCTGTGAAAAGCTCAGGAAATTTGATAGGCATGACTACTGCTTCCTTCAGAATGCGTTTCGCATTGTCAAGTCCTACGATGTCATCCCATTTGATATTAGGGGAATCTTGAAGTATTTCTCTTTGCAGTGATGCAGCCAAAATCTGCAGCTCTGCATCATCAAATTTTGGCACTGGCTTTATGATTCGATCTGCAGTTAAACTTCCCTCCCTTTCGACCGTCTTCTGATTCAATTTTGGTTCGTTCTTGTTTCCAGATACTTCTAGAGTGGAAAGTGCTTCTTGTTGATCATCAAGTCTACTTGGGAGCAATGTCTTTCGTTTTAAATTACCAGCATGATGTCCGTGTCTGCCCTCACAATGTAAGGCTTCTTGCCTCGATGAATTCTTGGGATTCCGTCTCCTAGAATAAACCGGTTGTTTGCCATGCTTCATTTCGTAAAAGGTCTTGAAATCTGAGAGAATTTTCTTCAAGTCAATGTTGTCACATTTCTCCGAGCCATTGAGAACAGTCCCAGCGTGCATTTCTAGTAAACACGACACATTATGAAATCCTTGTTCCTTTAGAAACGAGTGAACGAGTACAAGACAATCTCGATGTAAATCTGAAGTTGCCTGTTCTTTGAGATTTCTAGAAATCGACGATGCCTTGAGGGCTAGAAGCGACGTCATTTGAATCGAATTATTTTCCAAGAACGTACACACGTAATATTGTGTTCGTTCTGAATACTTTGAAAACGATTTCATTGATTCGGAATTTTGAAGTTTATTACTTAGTTCTCCAAGCAAAGTCAGCAACAAGCGAAAGATGGTCGCTGGGCATAAACTCATTCGGCATAGCTACAAATTTTTTCACATCGTCCAACGTTGGCATACATGCAGATTTTGTAAGGGAAAAGCCGTAAGTCTCTCCTTTCGACAGTTCACTCGCGAGAATGTAATCAAGGGTATCTACGAAATCAACAGCAAAATTTGTGAATTCTGGCATTGTCTCGCATCCAGATAAAAGTTGTGGAAATGTGTCAGGTAAAACAATGGATGGTGCCGATGCAACTGGTTTATCCAACGCAGTGGGGTGTTCTTGTGCATATTTAAACTGTTCGTCTTCATATTTGAGATCTGTGGCTCCTACCTCGTTTCCAATGTATTCATGCTCTATCATATATTCGTTATTGTCCATGTCCCACTGATATTCATTGAGATGCTTCCAACAGTCGTGATGATCGGGTTGAACGGACCTTGTAAAGAGTAATTGTGAAGCACCAGAAAGCGGGTCGCTATTAAAATCGCCGCATAGCATTAAAGGATAGGGGTGTTGGTTGATATCGCACCGTCGTATTTCGTCCACCTTTTTGCATACCACATATGTTTGCATGGCCCTAATGTGATCAGCCATTGGGTGATAAAAAAGATGCGTATTTCCGATCACGATCTTCTCAGGTTGCCCATCTTGAGGATTCCTGACTTTGAGTGTCACTACTTGAAGAATCTGTCCAATCTTCTCCATAGTGACTCGTCGCAGCTGTGTATGTGAATTCAATAGATGTTTGATTCCATTCATTGAATCCCAACAATCAGTGTTGGCTTTGGCAGAAGAACCGTCAGAATCAAAGAGTTCTCTTAAGCTAAAGGTGAGAGCTTCTTCTCTTTCAAAAGCATTCCTAGACCAAAACATGGCGCAACCTTCTCGTTGGCAGGATGCTTTGTTCGAATAGAATGCCTCGTAGCCCATTGATTGCATCACTGGTTCAAAGTATGTGTCGAATATGGCGCCATCTACTTCCTGAAGGCAAATAATGTCAGCATCATGAGCTAATATTTCCGCTACGATCATTGGTATTCTCCTCGTTTTCCGCACATGATCATATTCCACATGAGGCAACATCATTGCATCTTCGAGCTCCCTCGACACATACAGGTCAGCTAGAATGTTATACGTCATCATGCGCAATGAGCTCTTTCTTTCTTTCGTATTCCTCTTGGTTAGTGTGAAGTCATCTCTCAGTGGACTGATTATTGGCATAAAAGGTAGGTCTTCAATGACATTTTCAAATTGATAGGCTTCCTTGAAGCACTTTCCATGGTATCCTTCTCGAGTTGGTGTGATGAGGACGCTCAAAGTTTTGCCAATCTGCTGAGCCTGTGGAGTAAAATGGTGGCTGTTAGGGCTGACAAGCTCATTACCTACAAACCAAGACACTTCAGCTTCAGTTGCGTGGATGAGAGTCGTTTGTATAATCACTGGAACACCCGTAAACAATTTACTAGAGAATGACTCAAACGTTTGAATGGAGAGGATGGTAGGAGGGTTCGAAGTAATTGTAAATTCTAGATCTATCAGTTTTGCTGTAGTGGGTTCAATTTTTAACCTCGCTGCATCGATTGGTACAGATAGCGCTAAAGCTATGGAATTAGTGCGGAATGTTTCTGAATTGTGTTTCAATGCTAGAGTTTCGCATAACTCCTTCGCGCTGCAGTCTTCCGTATTGAGCGTTGTCTCTGTGTATTCATCTCTCGTGAATACTCTGGTAGTTGGAATCAAATTTCTGCTCGCACTCATTTTGTCTTTCTTGCCTGCTTTCCCAATTCCTGGTTTCCGGGGTGAAATAACTGATGCAATCTTTTTCGCAGCTGATATCTCCAGTCTTGAAAATGTACGGCTTGCAGCCTCTGCAGCTTCTCTATTCATATGCAAGTGTATAGCATCTTGGATGTGCAGATCCAAGTCCATTGAAACAATCAGCTTGTCTTGATTTGTGTGAGTAATGTCTACAATAGTATCGAATTGAAATCCAGTGCTGAGTGTGTCGTGGTTTTGAGGGATGCCGGCAAGGACATTCTCAAATGCAGAAGAATCTATTCGATTCTCCTTATCCTTGTGCATGCTAAAATCTTGCCATTCCTTGGGGATCACCAATGCGAGAAGCTCCCCCGTATATTCACCATTGGTACGGGGAGTTGAAATTATATGCTCGTCATCCATATCTTTTGATGAAAAGGATAAAGCCGTGCAATACGATAGAGATGTTCTCGATCGCAAGAGCGAAGGTTGATCATGCTGTGCTGAGCTCATATCTGATTTCTGTCTTTCCGTGTACCAGTTTTGTCGAAGTGATGATAGGTGAACAAAACTTGTCAATAGTTTCATCACTCGTTTGATTTGTATGATTTTTTATGTTTCTTCTTTTGTTGCTTGGAGCTTGGATGCTTGTCGCTTGTTTTGCTTGTCGCTTGTCGCTTGTTTGTTGCTTGTTGCAGCAAAAGCAAGCATGTTGCACCTCTTGTTGATGCTTTAAAAAACCGCGCAATCTTGAATTGTATGACGTCACGAAAGGATGTCTGATTATTGGATGGCAACCTTCCACTTGTTGGCTTTTTAATAGCATCTAAAAACTAAAAACACATCGCCTTGGTTGGACCGATAGACTGAACTACGCTGCACTCAGATAGATAAAACAATCCTCACTGACATACCTGCGAAGGGAAGAAAGAAAATATGCGTCTTTCTCTCATTTCGATACTTGTGATTGTTCAGTGCGAAGGAGCAAAATTTGCTGGAATTCGAGCAAAATTTGCTGGAATTCAAGTGCCAGCAAACTTTACACCTCCATCTATCAACTTTAAACCTCCGTCCGTTGACCTATCCTCTGTTCGTGGACATGTACAGTCCATTCGTAGATCATTGCAAAGAACATCTCTGCCATCTTTCCTGGGGCCAGTAAAGGCCATGCGTAGATTTCTGCAAAGACCGACTCTCGCGACCATTCTTCAGGATAGAATTCTTGAATTAGATAGGAAAGTAAGAGCTGGCAAAGAGGAAGCGCGGCAATTGCGTGTGTTGCTCAATGAGCAACGCAACGAAAGACGCAAGAGAAAAACTACTGATGTCAAACGTTCTGTGGAGGTAGAGAATGTTTTGAAGGAACAAATTAGTGTGCTGAGCTCAAGACTTGAGGAACTGAGTGGAATAAAGGGAGAGATGGAAGCCCTACTGAAGCAGGAAAAAGCACATGTCGTGGAACTAGAACAGATGCTTGAGTCGGAACGTGAAGAAAAACAAGTTTTGCTTCAGAAACATCGTGATGAACTTGACGAATTGTATAACAAGCTGATGGGGAAGCTTGAAGACCGTTCAAATGAAGTGGAGCAAGATAAGAAGACAATTGCAAAGTTGACAAAAGAACTTGCGGATGTGAGAAAAGAGGCCCAACAATCTCTGGATGCAGAAATTGTAAAGAACTTGAAGCTGGATAAGAAACGCGAGGAGATTCTACAAATAGAAAAAGCGAAAAATCTACAACTGGAAAAGGAACGTCAGGAAGCTCAAGATGCAGTAGAGAAAGAAAAAAATAAGATGAGAAAACTTGTGAAGGTCCTTGCAGAGAAGGAAAAACAAGAAGTTGCATCATCATCAAACTTTAGCACAGGGGTGTCTTCTAGTGTATCTTCTAAAAGACCAAAAACGACAAAGGTCTCCAGACATCGGGGAGGTGTGCCTTAGCACTTTTCGATGGCTTTAATAATAGCTCTAAGTGATTGCTCGTTACTTTTACATCTTTTACTTTCTTTTTCTCATAACCTTAGCTGTTCCCAAAGAGATTCTTGATAACATTTAAATTTGAGTTGGTACTGTCGTGCGGAGGATTTATCGCATCTGAAACGTCATTCATCTGACCTTCGGGAGGTGAAAAAACTATTTCGTTTATGTTCTCGAAACAATCGTTGTGAAAGCCATTTTTAAACGGACCTGCACATTCAGCGGATTTATGATCTTCACCTGGCGTGTACCCACGTTCCATGTCGAAATTGTATTCGTTGTAGGAAGCCTCTTGCGTAAAAACATCAAGTCCGTTAAGTAGATCATCGGGCATTGCATTTTTGTCGTCATCATAATCATAGTGTCTTTTGTTGCCGTACTCCATTGTAGCATCTTCATTGTCACTACCATCGTCTTGTGTTTCGGGAATAATGCTACCACCCTCCATAGATTCTTCTTCTTGAGGCTGATCTAGAGCATCGGAAAATTCCTTGCTTGACTCGGCCTTATGTTCCTCTTCTGCCGCAACAGAGGCGTCAAGAGTGATCGATTCTGATGGATTGACGAAGTGTCTGCCGCTTTTTAAATCAGATTTCTCGAGCTCGAGAATACCTGGTTGTGCCACTTCACCTTGAATATCGTCCTTTGATTGATCTAGATCTCTACCTTCCGGTATCGCTGCCTCGTTATCATAGGTTTGGTCGATGGACATATCCGTCTGTTCAGCTTCAGGAGCTTCCTGCTGTAACGTATCACCGCAACTGTCGTAATTCAATGTATCAACCTGCTCAGTTTCGGGTATGACTATCTCTATTTCGTAGACATAATTTTCGCCCTCTATCGTTTTCGTCTCTTTAGCTGCAAGAGCTTCCGACTCTGTTGATGTGGTTTGGCATCTGTCCTTGGGTGGTGGTGATCTTTCAGCATCAGCTAAATCTGTTTCGGTTGTATTGGATTGGCTTTTATCATATGACGATCCTGTGTCAGCATATTTCCGTATCGGAAGTGGAAGAACGGAAGACCAGAGGAGGAGGGCTACCTGCGCTTCGTCTAAGTCTTTATCACTCCCACATTCACGATTAATTCCGTTAGCCCGCATGGCTTTTCTGACGTCCTTGATAGATTCGAAGTTGCTTTGACTATTGCTGATGCAGTCAACAAAGCATGTACCGTCTACAATCCTTGCACCAAAGTTCTCACAGAGTACGTCAAAAGCATCAGTGTCATTGAAAGATGATCCTCCAAGAAGATGTTCAAAAATCTCAATGCTATTTGTTTTGTCGAGTGCATATTTAGAGACTCTTTTCGGCATATGAGTAAGAGAAATGAAGCGAGATAGAAGCCTCAACTCTTGAGAAGAGAGAGAATCATATGCCATTGTGGGAAGGCCCTCCTGACAAAAATGAAGTCGCATTTCCTCTACGGTACCCCACACACGACCATTCCATGTATAATCTTTGGACCCGTATTTCACTCCACTTTTTTTCAGTAGCTTCCATACATCTTTCATGAAGGTTGGGATTTTCTCATGTAGCCACCAAGAGTCTGCATGCCCTTCGATAGAAAAGGGTTCAAAGCTTAGGTCTTCGCTGGATGAATCAGAAATGATGTCTTCTTTTGGACTATCAGGTTGAGAGGATAATACTTGAACAGGAGACTCTCTTGCGACAGATGGACTGGAATGGGGAGATGGCGCCTCGCTTGCGATAGATGGACTGGGATTGGCAGACGATTCGCTTGCCACAGACGGACTTGAATGATTTGTTAAACACTCTTCATGGTGCTCCTCTGCATACTTGACAGCATCAAACTCGTTCAGGAAATAGTGTTCTCCTAAAGAAGTATCTATAGACGGTGAGAATCCTGGACGAATGTAGTACCAGTCATGAAGCACATTTCCCCTGGCCTTTTTGACACGCCAATCTTCTTTCAGTTGAAGACTTTTCCATGTTACCTCCTTTTTTGGAGATTGATATGCTGTCTCTGATGGCTTCGAACAAATACTACCTTCTTCAATATCTCCTAGCTTCTTCTGACGCGTAATTTGTATTTTTTTCGATGACAACTCAACATTATCCAATGATGAGTTGTTTTCAAATATATTGTCAGCCTGATGAGGACTGGGAGATAGAGAAGATTTAATCTGGACAGAAGACTCGCTCGTAACCGATGGACTCGAATTTTTTCTCACAGTGTACTCAAGTTGCTTTTTTGCGTAATCAACAGCTTCGCGCTCGTTGAGAAAGTAGTGCTCTCCCAAATTGCCTTTCGATGGTGAGAATCCTGGACGAATATAGTACCAGTCATGAAGTTTGTTGTACTTCCCAGCTGATTTTACTGCCCAACCCTCGACCTGAAGATCACTCCAAGTGAATGTGACAGGTGATGGAATCGTCATCTTTTGTGCCTTGCCCCAAGTTCGACCAACGTCGTCATTTTTGCGCTTCTTCTTTGCAGCCCATTTAGATTTTTTTGGCATAGTCTTCATTAACGAATTATGATGCTTCTTCCTATCCATTTTTTGGCTGGATGACTTTACTTTTTTCAGACGCTTCTTCGATGGTTTCTCGACACTGACAACAATATTCCTCTGTGATGACGAGCGTGAAGGTTTTTCACCTTTCCACCCGAAATCTTCTTTAGCGATCTTCTTCGCATCTTCTTCGTACACATGACCAGCACCATAGTCGCCTTTAAGAGTGGCAGCTTCAGGTCTCATGTAACAAAGCTCACCACCCGGACCTGCCCTTACTGTCCACCCATGGGCTTGCATATTCTGCCAAGCTAGCATCCATGGCATATACCCTGCGATGGACAAATTGACATTTTCATTTGCACATTCATCCTCGTCCTTGAACTCAAACACATCACTAGATCTCTTAGTTTCGACAATCATTGGCACATCCATTTCTTCATCATGCGCCTTCTCTATGCCACCGTTGGTTGCGTCATCGACCATTCGTTCATCTTCGCTTCCATTGTCCTCTCCAAATTCAATGGCGTCGTCTTCGTCACTTCCTTCCATCTTGGCGTCACTTTCTTCACTGCTGGAAGTTTCTGCCTCCTGGGTCTCTCCTACCCATCCGTAATTATCTTGCATGTATCCCTTGATCTCATCTCCGTGACCGCAAGTATCGGTAGGAAAAAAATCTTCTCCGACTAGACCTCCCTTGAACTTTCGGCCAGGTTTCAGTAAAATCTTGTCGTATTCAATATTACCATTTAGCCACTTCCAACCATTTCGTCTGAGGAATGCAAAGACTTTGTTCCACTTCACATAAGGATCAAGGTTAAACACTAGAGGGGGGTCGATATCAGGGTTTGGAACATCCTGGCTCTCGCTAAAAGTTTCAGGAGAAGAATCTTTTCCGTATTGAGGATTCGAAGTAGGTGTTGTCTTATGGATAAATTCACTTCCGCCATCAGCATTGCTGCTCCTTTCATCTGAGCTACTTTCAACCTCTTCATTCTGATTGTCTTCATCATTACTATCTCCTTCTTGGAAACGTGTATTGTCATTGCCAAAGTCGTCTTCGATGGCCCTGACACTAGAGGGTTTTTTCTTATCTTCATGGCTAACAATCACTAGTCGATGCGTACTGGCCGGTATTCGTATCGAGGTCGGGAGACACTTCTCGATTAAATGGCGATGATTGATCAATAGAACTACCAGGACTGCCAATTGCTTCACTGACTATGCTCATCATACGGCGAACAGCCTGACCAAGTTTATCAAACTCGCCCAGCTCTTTATCTAAATTCAAATAAAACTCATTCATGTTATCATAGAAATTGGCAACCCGCTCTTTTAAATCTTCGGCACGACGAAATACTCGGACGCGGTGCTTGTTGCCGTAAAATGTAAGAGCCACTTTATGATCATTTTCAAGTCCATTCTTGAACTGTAGCAAAAGAAATTTTGCCTTGAACTTTTGATTGTCTTCTCCAGTGGAAAATAAAATTAGTTAGATGGGAAAGATGCCAATGGCAGTTAATACTGATCAATTGAAGTTGGGTCACGAGATACTCACCAACGTCTTGAATAAGTTCTGAGAAGCTTTCGTATTGCACTGCAGGCCACCACATGACCGAACCGGTGCTCTCGCTGCTTGGTTGTTTGACCCAACGGAGTCTAGACTCTATTGAGATTTTCTGTCCAAGCTTCATTTCAGCCTTGACTTCATCAGTAGACACAGGTTTGTTAATTGATTCCACGGCATCTGCCCTCGTGGCTGCGGTAGTTTCAGTCATGTTTGCTTATATCAAGTATTATGTTCAATAATGCA
>Ga0136554_1000841_pt1 | contig 11871 bp, 14 predicted proteins | sample AntRauTorckE5431_FD_104637 | JGI IMG/M metagenome (GOLD analysis project Ga0136554, IMG submission 104637) | Saline lake microbial communities from Rauer Islands, Antarctica - Metagenome Torckler E5 #431 | ecosystem: Environmental > Aquatic > Non-marine Saline and Alkaline > Saline | place...
ACATGCGCACAAGCACAAGGCTCAGGGCAAGGGGGCAAAGGCAGCTTCGTGCTGCAAGGCCACATCCACATGAGACATGAGAGAACCCCCCTGTACCATTGGAAAGAAAATGACACCGCTGGTTGTGCTGTGTTGTGCCGCTTGTGGCTTCGTATAATTAGTAGCCCTGCGGCATCGCAGCTTGTTGCCGTAGCCTCTTTTGCTAGATTCGTTATAAAAGCATGCGTTTTTTCATACTTCTTTGTGCACTATCGACAAGGGAGGCAGCTGCAGCGTCGGACGTGACGACCAAGACGTTGGCAGAGTGCCAAGATCTTGAAACGTGCCCACCATGCTACAACAATACCTTACCCGACTACGATCCTAATGAACCAAACAAGCTCGTCGTCGACGAGTCTCTCTACGCTTTCATGGAGACTACGGAGAAAGAGTGAGCTAGATAGATGGTATATAATACGAATATAGTTTTGCTAGAGATAACACTAGCGTTGTGATGAAATACCTATCTAATTTTTAAATGACTTCAGTGAATTATCTCTCGAGAGTTTTGCCCACACGCAATAACAACAAGCCTGATTCACTTCGCACAATTTCTTTGTCTAATGTACATCCATGTGTGGACTTTACGTGATAGATACCTTGCTCGCGTGGAAAAGCTTTTCCCTCCGGAACATGCCGCAGTTCCTTATCCATCGGTGTTTCTAGGATCTGGTGGGCGAGCACTCATGTACCTGCGCCGCTTCGACAATTTTGGCAATCAATCCGACCTGACCACCGCACAGGTGTGTACATATGCTGAGCATATCCCACCTAGCATTTGCTGTGTAATTTTTACTCATCTGAATCTGCATGCGTGGGTTTGGTATAGCCGTAAACTTCAGTTATTTTCTCGTGCAACCGGAGTACTGATGCTATTCCTTATTGAGCAGAGCGTCATCTTGAAATATTTGCCACACATGTACTTTTTCACTTTTGCTGCCTGCCAGATGTACGCCGAGGGTGCTCTCGACCAATCGGGCCGCATTCCAACCAGCCTTTGCGGCTTCCTGTGGGGGCGCACGGGGATATATGCGGTGACCGCGGTGGTGCGAGACCGGTCCAACAACCAAGCCGGCGTGCAGAGTCTGGTGGACGTGCTTCAAGAAGTGTTTCAAGCTTCACTTGACGATGACTACTGCCCCTATGACGATTGGGACAGGTAAACACTGTACCTCTTTTGACTGAGAAGTCCTAAACTGGAGGACGATGCGAGAGCGTTGCGAAGATAAATGAGAGGACTTGGTAAATAATGAAGTGACTGCATCGTTTACGCTACTTCATTTTGGGCCAAATAATATAACATCCTTGTGGTTTATTTGATATGTGTACGGGATTGATTTCCTCCTTTAGCGGCCGCGCAGGCCTCCTGTACGCCGCTACTTATCTCCAAGACAAGCTAGGGTGGGCTGAACCGGTCATTCCGCGCAGCCTCGTGACAGCGGTCGCTCAGGTCTGTGATGCTTTTGAAAGCGAAAAAAAAAGAGTTATGTTATCTATTTGGAGACATACCTACCTCTAAGGTATTTTCTCATCGGTTAGCCATGCGTTGTGCTGTGTATATATACATAGGCGGTGGTCAATCGCGGCGCTCGTCTCAGCGCTGCTCCCACGCAGTACCTCGAATGGTTGAGCGCGAGGGACGACGGGATCTGGCTTGGCCAGTCTCATGGCACTGCGGGCGTGCTTCACGGCCTTCTTACGGTAATGCGGTAGCTATATATGTATTTCTTGACCTTGAAATATTCACGGTCAGCACTTCAGTCTGTTAATTCACAAACTTCCATTTCATGCATCTTTCGCCTTTGTACTCGTTCCCACTTGCTTCTACTCACCCTTGAACCACTTGTCATTCTTACTTCCCTAAATAAGACTCCTCCATGAACTTATACTACAGGTCCCAGAGGTGGTCGTCGACAACGCCACTGCTCGATCTTTGGTGATTGGCACTGTAAACCACATCGTAGCATCTCAACAGCCTTCAGGGAACTTCCCAACCGAGTAAGAGATATGACGCTGTGTGACAATTATCACGATGAAATGTCGGAATCAAGTAGATAGAAATCATGAGACGGGTATAATTGATGTCGTAACAGAACTGCCTGTGATCTGGAAATGATTCTTGTATGCGTGCGCGCCCTATGCATGGACGTGGTGTTGATGTTGCTTTTTGATTTGTGTCCTGCAACCTTCAGGTACCATTCAGCAGATGAAGACGCTTTGGTGCGTGCTCTTGATGGTTAAGGAATTACTCAAAAGTTGAACATAGGCTCCCTTATACCTCTATCGTTCGTTGCCTTAGACAATCAATTTTCTCTTACTCATTTCAATTACATGTCGTAATACAGGTCCAATGGGACCACGGCGCTCCAGGCGTCATGGCGGTCTTAGCGCAAGCTTCTTTGGTCTATGTGGACCCTGTACTTAACCCCGACGTCAACCTCAGCAGCTGGGTGGAGAGCACGCAACTTGCAGCAGACTGCACATGGGAGCGCGGGCTGTTGGTGAAAGGCTTAATGCTCTGCCACGGTGAAAATGATGAATTTAAAAACTTTATATCCTCCACGCATTCTCATACCCGCAAATACGGTTTGAACCACAACTGAACACGTACACACATACGAATCACACTGTCAAATGGCGCCATCTCTGCACCTTGCCATGTCTACTTTCCGATAAATCAATCCCGATCCTTTATTTCGTGTATTGGTCAGGCATTGGTGGAAACACATACATGCAACTTCAGGTCGCGAAATTCTTCACTCAGCTGCAAGCGTCACCGAGTTGGGCCAATGCCACCAATATAGTGCCCGAAAAATACCTTTGGCGCGCCCTGCAATTTCAACAATTCGTCAAGGGCACCCCCGAGGTCTGTGGGCGATTGAGAGTTGGAAGAAAGCGATGATCAATCAAAATACAGGAGAGCTGTAATGGAAAACCTATTTTATTTTGATACAACTCATGCATTATTTTTTCCCCTCATTATTATGTTTGTACATGTACTCCTACTTTTGCCGCCTGAAGTAGTTTAATTCTTCAACCTTGAGAGCCCATGCTGTCCTTCATATTCGAGTTGTCCTCACATTTTACCAGGTCCACAACCCCACTTTGATGCGCAAACCAACCCCCGACCCATATGCTTTCTACATCGCAAGCTACGAGTCAGCGGCTGCCCTCTTCAATGATCTCATGGTATGAGAGACGTTCCTTCCCTGTTGTGTATTATCATTTTACTGAACTTGTGCGCCGCAAAGGGCTATGACTGCCAAGTCAGTTCACCTCATGTCTCGTCTTTCATATTGCACCATGGTGCTGTGTTATGACAACGCACTCTTTCGCTAATGCAGGCCCGGCGCAATGACCCAGCCAACGCAACGATGCCTGCATATTAGAGGGTACGAGCAAGAAGGGCTGCGCTTTGGAGGCATACACAGAGAAGGGGTCCAGAAGGCACTGGACTTGCCTGTGTGCGCGATTCAAGGGTGGAAAATGGAGGATGCCAAGTGGCTTTAGATATTCTCCAAGGATCCAGGACCCCGAGGAATGGCGCAGTAGGTGTTGACTAGATGCGCGGGTTTTGATGTATATGTATGTGTGAGTGTGTTTGTGCTTACTTATTTAATTGTATGGTGGTGATGGCCGTGTTTTGCTGGTTTGCGTTCGAAACCTCAGGAAACACCGATGTGCTAAATTGGTTTCTATCGGTATGGGGAAATCAAAGATGTGGCTGTTATGTGGTTATTATGCTTCTTATCTACACGGGGGTTCTCCACTCAGTCGGTAGTCCTCTGGAACTATTGCGTATAACTCCTATCTCGCATTGACCCTTTAACCTTCCGCTTTGAATTTTTACCCGCATAATATTCTTGCATTATCCCTAAAACTGGACTTCCTAATTTGAGGGCTATATTGTGTTTATAGGATACTTGAAGCAGGAACAGGAAGTGAACTTTAATTTCACGAGGTGGGTTCCTGTTTCATGCCTTGCTTTAACCGTTTTTATTATTGCTAGTATGAGCAAAAAAACACATATCCGCACTCTGCATATATCGTGTGTTATAAATCAAGAAGTGATTTTAGTCGTTCCTTGCGTGGGCCGTCCAGCTTACCGACTTTCAAGTCTTGTTGTTGCTTACGAAGCCATGTGCCCAGTTTCAATCCTTCTTCCACATGCATGGCTGGCACATTGACATGCCCTTCACGGGCGCGGAAGGCCTTCAGTAGATCAAAGTTTCGCTCCCATTGTGCCTCAAGCGGGCTCCATGATATGCCCAGTAATTCTAAACGTCCCTGTCGAGCCGGGGCCAATTTGCCTTCCTTGAAGTCTTTACGCTGCTTCACCACCCACGTGCCAAGCCCTACTCCATCCTCGTTGTGAAGACGGGGCACGTTCGCATGCCCTTCACGCTCACGAAAAACTTTGAGAAGATTATAATTACGTTCCCACTGCGCTTCAGTTGGATCCCACGTGATCCCCAGCAATTCTAGACGCTTTTGCCGAACATCGCTCAATTTGCCCTTTTTGAAGTCTTGTCGCTGTGCACTGAGCCAAGTGCCAAGCGATATTCCCTCCTCTTCATGATTGAATGATACGTCAACGTGTCCTTCGCGCGCGTGATAAACGGATAAGAGATCGAAGTTCCGCTCCCATTGCACCTCCTTTGGATCCCACAACACGCCTAGCGATTCCAGTCGCTCCTTTCGTTTTTGATCCAACTTGTTCTTCTTGAGCTCCTTTCGCTGCGTGTTAAGCCACGACCCAAGCTTCACACCTTCTTCCTCGTGAGCTTGGGGGACGTCTGCATGCCCCTCCCGCTTGCGATACGCTGTCAATAGACAAAAGTTACGCTCCCATTGTGCCTCAGCTGGATCCCATGCAACACCGAGCGATTCCAGCTGCTCACGACGCGACTTGTCTAACTTATTTCTTTTCGCTTCTATTCGCTGTGTGTTCAACCACACACCAAGCATGACTCCTTCTTCTTGGTAATCCAACGGTAAATTAGCGTGGCCCTCTCGTGCATGGTACGCTGAGAGCAAGCCAAAATTGTGCTCCCATTGCGTTTCCATGAGATCCCACAACATTCCGAGTGATTCTAGCCGCTCCTGCCGTGATCGGTCCATTTGGCCCTTTTTGTGATTCGCACGCTGGTGACTCAACCACTTACCTAAGTAAATTCCTCCTTCTTGATGTGCCTGCGGAACGTTTGTGTGTCCCTCACGCGAATGATATGCTACTAAGAGTTCGAAATTCCGCTCCCACCTTGTCTCAATTGGATCCCATAATACGCCAAGCGATTCCAGCCGCTCTTGTCTTTCCGGACCCAATTTTCCGGTTTTGAAGTCTGTGCGCTGATTACTCAACCATGAGCCAAGCTTGATTCCGTCTTCTTCATGGCTGACTGGCACATTCGCATGCCCTTCGCGTTCCTTGTACCGCGCTAGCAGGCCGCAACGTTGGTGCCAAAGCTCCACCAGACTGCACGATGCAGTGTAAACTTGCTCCAGTAAGGCAGCTACGCTTGAGGGGTCCATTGAGTCCAGCTCAAAACGCTGCCGAAGCTGAATGGGCCAATCGTCCAATGACGGAAGTCGACCACTCTTGCTTGATTTGTACACCATACCTGTGAGAGCTTCACGGAGCTCTTTGTCCATGGAAACAAATGCTCCCATGATATCGATCATTGAGCCACCCCAGGATGAAGATGCCGACGACGCAAGGTCATTGTGCTGCACTGGCACCAACACATATCCCATTGTTTTACCTTCTGCAGCGCGAGCAGCACGCCCCATGGCCTGTAAAATCCCCACGTGACTGCGCTTCGCATCGGCAAAAAGCACCATGTCTACCGACGGTACATCAACTCCTGTCGTCAAAACTAGCGCATTCGCCACGACGCGCAGGTCAGCGCTCTTTCGGTCTTGCAGAATTTTTCTTCGTGCTTTTGGCGCCATGTAGCCGTCCACTCGATCGCATTCAAGAGATGACGTAGCCGTTGTCGCGAGTATGGTATCAGCAGTCAATTGAAAAGTGCGGGCTCGCGCATTGTCCGAATGAAAGCTGAAGGCGTTGCGCACACCGTATTTCTGATGGCACTCCATCAAGGCAAACACAAGCTGAGACAACTCTTGAAATTCTGCTGCAGTATGAGAACCACGTTTTTTCAGTTGTTCCATGGCTGTCTTAACCCTCGACGCCATCGTAGGGTCGTCTCGTTGAAGGCGGCTCAAAGACCCTCCGATTTCAAGCGTTACGACCTTCAGCGGAACCGTTATGCCAAGCTCGTTTGATTTCGTTACACCAAGGCGAAAGACAACAGGACCATAGATGCTTTCGTCATCCATGGAGGCAACGAGCGCCTGAGAAGTGTCATCTTTATCAATTTTCTTGGCTATCGGCAACATGCCCTCGCGCGTATTGTATACCCGTGGAGTCGCTGTTAGGAAGAGGCGCCGTTGAGCGCGTATATTGACATCAAATAGCGGCTGACTGAAGAACTTGCCTGATTTTCCAGCAGTGCAGTGCGCTTCATCGCAAATTATCAAACCAAAAGAATGCATAGACTTTGTTTCGCTTATCAATCGTTGTGCATTGGCCACAGAGCTCCATGAGTGGTACGTTGAAAACACTACTTTAACGTCCTCAGTGCGCTCGAGAAATCCTGCAATCACGCCGGGATCTGTTGTGCGAGTCGCAATCTCATCAATCTGGCTACAGACTGCCAGAAACGACCATTGAACTGCCTGTTGATTGGCCCACCGTCGCCATTCGCGCACGGCCTGTGACACGAGATCCAGAGTTGGCAAAAGGACAAGAACAGTCTCTAGTTGACCAGTCTCAGCGAGTCCTTCCACTATTCTCAATCCAGTCACTGTCTTCCCGGCACCACTGGGCATAACTACCGTAGCTCTATCAAGGCCACCTATGCTGGGTTCGAAAGCCCGCATCACAGCGAGTGTCGCATGCTGCTGAACCTCAGTCTGCGCCGATCGTCCTTCAGCCGACTTATTCACCTCTTTGTGAGGTGCACCGGACGACCAGTCGCTTACCAGAGCCGCGGACGACTCGAAGTGATCAGCTATTTTGTTCTCAGTCGGAGACTTACGGGATGCAACTCGCCGAGTCGTGCGATGACGACCAAGCTGGGCATCAAGCGGTCGGTTCAAGGCCAAGCTATCAAGCGGGGAAAACGCAGCCAAATATACAGCCATGGTAGCCAATATTGTGAAACGCATGACACAAACCTGGCACCAAGCTTGCAATCTAACGTGGCTTCAAGTAAGGATTGTTCTACCCGTATTCGAAGAGAGGTAATCGCGACCGCAGTTGACCTGAAATTGAACTTTGCCTCGATATGTCAAAAGATTCGAGATTGTGCTCCGATACCAATGTCGCTGAATTGCTGACGCCTTGGCTACGGCCGATTTAAGAATCCTAGCAAGGAACTGACAGCTACTCAGAAGAGTTCCATCAATAGCGTCGAGAAAGCAATATTACAGCAGGCAGTGAGGGCGTGATGGCAGGACGCTGTACAGATCTGTACTCTGTGTAAGTACTTCAGTACTTCTGTAGTGTAGCTACTACAGGGGGGATCTTTAAACGTGGCTGCATGTGGTATGGTGGAACGGTGGAACGCAGAACTGCATCTACGTCGGTAGCTGCATGGAACAGTTACGTGCAAAGAGCAAAGTATTAATTAAGGCATGTTAAGTGGCTTATTTATCATCTCCTGAAATCAATGCAACATCTGAATAGCTATAAATGGTACGAGGGCGAGGGCTCGTCCCTTGCTATTTTGAGTCGGGTATAAAAGGTCTACTTGTACGAACGACGAACGGGGCCTCTTCTTCCGAACTATGCTACCGATGCCACCGACGTGCCCCGCCGCTAAGCGCAATACGCCGCGCTTTTTACTTGCAAGCAGAAGGCGCAGTATTCGCAGATATAAACACGCATACGCATATGGCTACATGAGGAGTTTATGCGTATTGGGTTTTGGCGGCCGCCTCGAAGCTCGAACTGCTAGTAAATAATAGTAAATGCTCGCTGCTCGGACTCGGAGGATAATGTCAAAGGACATACAAAAATACGAAGTGCAGTAAGCCGCTACGGCCAAAAGTTAGTAGGCATGGTTTATGCGCGAGGCAAGTGCAAGTGCACTTCGTGCTCCTCTTTGTGCCGCGCACAGCCTAGTATTTGCTAGTTGCTAGTTGCTACTTGGATCTTCGCTTCATTGCCGTTTCCTGAGCTAGCACGAAAGCTGAAAGCCTGGTATCAGACCTAAACTGGCGCATCGAGTAACTCTTCAGACTTGCATGCAGAAGTAAAGAGGCACATCGCCTGCTTTCTCGAAGTGCTTCAAGTACGCCATGGCCTTAGGCCCAAAGACGGCGCCCTTGATCAAGGTCAATGACCGGAGCCGCGCCCAAAGGTCAATGTCGTCGTACGACAGGCCGCCATCCGTGCAGCACTGAGACAAGGGTACGAAAGATATTGGCCAGGAGGAAACATTCAAGTATGAGCGAAATGCATGAAAGAAATGCAGGCATAGTAAGTAGGCCAAGAAGAGATGAGACAAGCAAATCAGTCCTCAACTTTCAAGTGACAATAGCTGCAACAAAAAGGACACGATCCTGTATGTATCCATTTCACCTCTTCGCAGTGGATCAGATTCTCGAGCTCAGCCAGAGCTTTGTTGAGGATGGGCAGGTAGCTGTCGGTGTTGGCGAGCTCCGCTTCGAAAAGTTCCCATTTGGTCGCCAGCGGCAAGGGCATCCATTCTTCCTGTGAAAACCAATTTCCCCGACCACGACGTCAAGACCAGCACAGGCACATCCACCACTCGTGTACAACATGAGTGATGAATGAATAAAGTGCAAAAAACAAGGAATTGATGTAAACTACTTGGAAAATGTTTGATGCAGCCATTGATTCACAATGCACCTCCGCACCGACAGCCCTTCCAAAGCCACCACACTTTCTCTCCTAAATTCCCCATGGAGGCACCTTTTCGAGTTTGACTGGATGCTTGTTCACGAAGGCGTCCTTGCCGTCTTGTTGCATAAACTCTGGCAGGACAGTTTTCATGTACCGCGGGCGCGTCAAGCACCGCATGGTGGGCTGGAGCGCTTTCTGCCACGCTTTGATGTCTTTCCGGCCCGAGTCGGGCTTGATGATCGACGGGCCGAACCGTGGGTTCTTGTCGAAATACTCACAAATGTCCAAGCTCTGAACAACACAATACCGCTCAATGTCATAGAAACGAGCGAAGAGTGCAAGACTAATTTTTCCATTGCAAGGCCATGTAAGTGGCTTATACGATAATTTGTACACCCGTATTCGAATTCACGGTTCAGAAGGTGATGCATATTTCCCTGCACTGCTCTCTCGTCCTAGATCCTGCATGCGTACCTCAGGCATGATCACATCATCAGCCACCATTTGAAGCACAGGGGCCGCCTTCTTGCCTATGAGCTTTGTTGTGATCCCTTCGTCGTTAGCCATGAACACTACTTCGTGTTTGATGTTCTTGAGGCCCAACGCTAGGCGGCTCCGAACGCAAAACGGGCTGCCGTACACCCAAGAAAAGATAAGAAATACGTTACGAGCCCACTATGATTTAAAAAATTGTTGATTGTTTCTTGACATTTATTCCTTGAGGTATCGGCTCACCAGTGGTCGTAAACATAGAGCTTGGGCAGTGGGTCTTCTACGATCCGAGGCAGCGCCGAGGTTGCGACTGCGCGGGGCGCCATCGCAAAACTGCGCGAGGCGGAAAGGGCAAACCCTGCAGCAGGCCGAGCTGCAAGCACTAGAGCGACGCCGAGGAACATGGTCTCGAATTGCTAGTGGTACCTACTTGCCGAAAGGAACATAAAGCTCGAGGTGTGATTCCTTCTTGGCAGTGAAACTACAGAAGTACGAGCTTGAAAGGAAACTATAATGGGGGCAATAAAAGTATGAGATATTTAGAGAGCTTAGCGATATATCAACTGAATAAATGGTGAGTACAGATCGAAAGTAGTTGAGCTCGATGGCGCCACACCAGAAGATTTTGGGCCAGTGGGTTCAACTAAAAGTCACTTCGAAAACTCGACGACGTGGTCGGAGAGGATATGACGACATGACGACAACGGATGGAGCGGGACGAACACCCGAACACGAAGTCCGAAAAGAAGCGTAAAGAAAATTATGGTCACTGGTCACCGATCACCCAATTAGAAGAGCAGAAGTAAGTACTTTAAGGCATGCGGCTTCTCTTTCCATGCACTGGCTCTCCTTCGTGCTTCAGGCCTTTTGATTCTTTTGGCTTACTATGCATAAGATATACGATATAGCTCCGTGACTCATATATGATTTCGTTTCCGTCTCGTCAGGTAGTCAAGACTATTTCGTATTTCGTACTCCCCCGGAGAAAAGAAAGGCACGTATACAGCGGCCACGATGGCATAAAGAGAAATCCACTTGCGCTGCATGTGCGTTAACGATCCATCTGAAATCCATCTAAAACCAAAATTCCACTGATTGCTGCAATGCACCCGTCGAATGTGCTACTGCAATGGATTTGCTGGCGTTGAGCGAGCCTTCTCGAACAATGCTTCAATTTCTACCCCGGTTCGACTCGCTCCACTGCTACCTGGAATTCTTTCCCCACTGCTTCTATCGTCGCCCGCACCATCCTCATCGTTGGACTGCGAACCCGGCACAACAGTACCTCGTCCCGCAGCAGGATCATCGCCTTCCGTCAAGAAAATTGCCACAGACCCATCCGGGCGGGCCTCGCTGCGTAAGTCCGTTACATTGTGGATTCGAACACTGCCGTTTACCTAACGGGTGAGGCGGATAATGAAGTTACCGAGCAAAGCGCGTCATGGAATGCGGAAGCACAGCATTCATCCTTGCACGATCAAGAATAATGAAGGGGCTACACGAGCTCATACGATAAATGATGAGTGCAATGAAAGTCATAAAGGGTGCTGTATCAAGCGCAAATGCTTTTCTGACCTCGTAAACTAATTGGCAAGTCCGAGCATCGATCCTAAAGCAGATGCGGTCACCGTCGGTGTCTGTAAACTCTATATGAGGTTGTGAGTTTGAGTTGTCAGAGATTGATGACACCGTCGTTGCTGATCCTACAGTAGACGTCGAAGAAGCCGCACTACTAGCCGGCAAACGCGCAGCCTGAGCATCTTTTTCTCTTGTCTTTTGCAACGCGTCTTTGACTCGCTGCTGCAAAACCTGGTCTCGCGCTTCTGCTCGTGACTCCGCGAACCACGACACCGCAAATGCAGTACCAAAGCAAGCGATCCCACGGCTCGCCGAAAGTAACGGCCCTTTGCCCTGCCGCAGCCGATGAATTGCGCCGAGAATGCCACAGCCAATACCCCACATGAGCGACTTTCGCATCCCCGGAACCTCAAGGAGCGGCGGCATCGCTGCTAGCTGTTCCATCATCTATACTACTGTACACTTGAACTATCTTTCTGAAACTAATTTCGCGAGGGCTTGGGGGCTTGAAGAAGAATGATGAATATATCTAATTGAGAGATAATATTCTAGCCGGAGTCTAGGCCGCCCAGTATTTGAGGTACTTATAGATGCAGGAGCTGCTTACCAGCCCATCGAATTAGTCAAGCACTAGCGTAGCTAGCTACTGTAGAGACTCCGTTTCTTCTTTCTCACAACGAACTTTTAGGGGGGTAGCTACAGGGTGAGGTTAGAAAGCCCACTTTTCACTGCCCATTTCCCATTCCGTGTGGAAGAAAGTAATAAGGTGTGGAAGGCGGAAGGCGGACGGCGGACGGAAGGGGCTTTAGATTAGTTTCGAAAATTGG
>Ga0136554_1000844_pt1 | contig 11861 bp, 11 predicted proteins | sample AntRauTorckE5431_FD_104637 | JGI IMG/M metagenome (GOLD analysis project Ga0136554, IMG submission 104637) | Saline lake microbial communities from Rauer Islands, Antarctica - Metagenome Torckler E5 #431 | ecosystem: Environmental > Aquatic > Non-marine Saline and Alkaline > Saline | place...
ACTTCTCTAGGCATAACAACTTTCAACATCTTCCGAGATCTCGAAGGGAAGCCTAATATGAAGAGTACCTCTGCGCTGCCAATCATCAGGCCAGGCCCGGTCTTGGTGCGAACCAAAGCGGTGCCCACGCCATTCAACGCCGTAGGATCTCTCGGCAACCGCAAGCGCCGCAAGTGGTGGGGCTTGCTTAAGTCCAGCGCTTTCCGGGTAGTTTTGCCTAGTTTTACGGTCACAGTGCCTCCTTCGGGTGGCCAATTCTCGAACCGGTCGACCTGTGAGAAAATATCGGGGCGAATTCAACCGGTGTTCGCGTGAGTAAGTGCTAATGTGGTGATCCGAGGCGACGTGGAAGGCTTCGAAAGATAGCCCAGGAGATGATATATCAAAGAGAAAGCGTACAAAAAGCAGGACGGAATTATGCACCATACATCAAATGAAGGTGCGCTGCCAGTAAGTAGCTACTGTATCAAATGCATGCAAGCCTATTGCTCTTACCGTGGCGTGGGCCCACGTCGAATCGGACCGTTGCACGATCACTTTCACGCCCTTGTCCAACGGCATCGGCTCGGCCATCGACTTGAAGAGCACTTTCGCCGTCTCCAAGTCGCACGAGGTGCCGTCTCGCGCTGCTCCACTGCTGCTGCGGTGGTTGCTGCGGCCAGCTTCACCGCCGCCTCCTTCGCCACCGCTGTCATCCTCCTCGCCACTATAACCGCCGCCGCCTCCGGCACCATTACCGCCGCCGCCGAGAGCGCCGCCATTCTCCTCTTCTGGAATAGCTGACGCGTCACGCGATGGGCTCAACACACCATTGCCATCACCAGCGGAGGAGCTAGCGGGGCCAAAGTCCGCGGCTTCAAAGGAAGCTTGCGACAAGTACCGCATCGGTTGGTCCATATCCGCGGGAGACAATGGACCGGGGGACAAGAGGTGGTCGAGCATGTTCAGAGGAGAAGTGCTGGCACCTGCAACGACTTGCTGCTGCTGCGGCAGCGGGGATCCTGGTGCTCCTGACGCGGCGTCAGTGGTTGCAAGGGCGGTTGGGCGCCTCGCCGCCGGTGAAGCAGCTCCGGCAGACGACAAGGCGTTGAGGCCCGGCGGCAAGCTGAACGGCGACGGCGCAAGCTCGGACGGCGGCGGCATTGAAGCGGAGCGAGAAGCTCCGCCGCCTGGTCCGTAGCTGCCGCCGGCTGGAGGTGACGTGTTGTGAGCAGGTCTCCCTGCGCTTGTTGTCGGTTTGCGTATATTGGGAAGCGGCGCCAGGCCAGAAAAGCCACCTCCGTTGAGCCCTCCGCTGCTGCCGCCGGCACCGAAGCGAAAGCTGTCGTCGTCGCCGTGTCCAGCAGAGCTGCGGCCTCGGCTGCTGCTGTTGTTGTTTCGGTCTCGGCTCGTGCTCCGCGGCCTCGCTGAAGACGCCAGGGGCGGCGAAGAGGGCGAGCTCGATGCGCCTGCGCCTGCTGGTGAAGAAGACAAACGGTCGCGGCTGGCGCTCTGAGACCGAGCACCGGTGGAGTGGTACCCGTCGCGGCTCCTCGAGCGGCTGCGCCGATCCTCTCCACGGTACGGCCTGCTGCCCTGCACTTCTTCTTCGCTTTCTTCTTCGAGGTCGATGCCACCACCGCCGCCGTTGCTGCTGCCTGGGCCCTCTGCCGTGAAGGCGTCGGACATGGCAAACGAGTTCGCGGACGCCGTGCGCGCGGGCGGGGATTTCGCGCCGTCGGGGGATTCAGCAGCAGTCTCGCGGCCGCCTCGCCGATCCCCACCACCTCGGCGAGACCGCCCTCGCCGCCTTTGAGAGGACTTGGGCAAGGGCACGCGCACGATAGAAATGTGGCGTTCCTTGGCCAGGTTGAGGGTCTTTCGGAGGCCGTCGCCCACTTGCAGCGTCACGGTGCCGCCTTCTGGCGGCCAAGCTTCGTAGGCGCACACTTCGGCGTGGCACCAGTCGCCGTTGCTGCGCTTCACTAAGAGCCGCATCCCTACGCTCACGTCGACGGCTTGCGTGGCGAGCGGCACAAACCGTTCTTTGGTAATTGGTGAGGCTGGAGACCTGCCACAGCCAGAGCCAATACAGGTGTGACGTACAAAGTTCACGTACTGCCCTCATCATCGTCAAAGCAGCTATCGATCAATCTGACAAGCTCGCTCAAGCACTTTGAAAAAGTCTACATTGGTCTGTCATCAGGGTGCTCCTCTCAAAATAAGGCACTAGCTACCATTCGTACCCGAGATCAGCGTCTTCGACGATGTCAGGAATGTCGTCATCGAAATCCAGCTCCTCGTCTTCGTCGTCTTCTAGACCATCATCCTCGTCGTCTTCATAGTCTTCGCCACGCTCGTCGCCCATTCCTCCAAGGTCATCGTTTTCAAGGCGGAAGCTCTTTTCTGGACTGCTGTCGTAGTCTCTGGACTGCCCTTTCTCTGGAGACTCTTTGTCTGAATCAGCATGCAGCAGCAGCTCATCCTCGTCGGAGGCGTCTCCCATCGACCGGTCTAGCAGGCCTGCCTCGTCGTCCTGCTCGTGACCACTGCTGCTCCCGCTGGCACTTATTACCCGGTGAGGTGACGCTAAGCCTGGCGACTGCGCTGAGCCCCCTCGCGCCCAATCTTCGCCTGACTCGAGCTCCATGGCGAGGGCCCGTGCTTGGTCTTGGACAGACCCACGGTACCCTATGCACATGAGGGATGATGCACTTAGGTGAAATAAAAAGAAGAAAGAAGTTATCAAGTCTAAAATATTTGCCGTGAAGCTCACCTGTGCTCATCTTAGCGCGTGGGCTTTTTGCCCTTGATAGTTGAGTGCTACAGTGCTGCTGGCTGTGAGAATGCTCGTTACAAACTGCCGCTATTTGTGCTCTAATGTAAATACTTTGGAAATACTTCCGAACACAAGAACAAAATTTAAGATTTGAAGATTTGCAAGAAAGATAGATAGATGTGGACTAAGAAGATGGGATGATGGATGCTGCTGAATGCCTGCTGATTGAAAGCCTGCTCCACTAGCATTGCCCAGGACCTTTTCAATACAACAGAATCGACCAACACGCCCTTTCGAGTGTTACCACCTTGTTATCGAGGACGATTGTATTCGATTGGTGCACTACTGTAGAAGTCGTTGACGCGGCTCGCAGGAAGGTTTGAGACAACCGCCGGTCTCTTTCGTGGGAACGTAGACTCGAAACGAATCAAAGTTTTCACGCAAATCTTCTGGCCGGCTACAGTTTTATAGGATGGCACTGAGCACAACGGTGCTAGCCTCGATAGTTGTTGTCCTGTTGTTAGCCATCCTCGCGGCTCTGCCTGAAGAAAGTAGGCCAGCGGCAGCACGATGCCCCGTTTGGTTTTTCAACCAAGTAGGCCAAGCAGCTACAGTGTGTAGAGACGTGGCCTCGGAAGTTAGCTCAGCAGCAGGCTTCGCAGTGTGCAGCTGTTCAGCACGGCGCTTTGGCCGGTGCTTAATGTCGTTCATGACAGCGGTGGCAGGATTTGCCGCCTTGAACGCTGGCCTCGCACAGATTGGCCAGGGCGGCCTCGTGCCTCACGATGCTCGCGACGAAGGTAGTCCTCGAGACTTCGGCTCTCGATTCTCGACCTCTAAATTTGAGGGTGGCGGCGGTGCGCAGCGAGCAGTGCCTGGTAACAATAGAGCCGTTACATTGCTCGTACAAACACTCTCTTCCTCTCTGCCTCCTTTACACCTCATCGTATTAAAAATTCAATGGCTGCGCTTTCTGTCGCTACCTCACTAATACCAATTTCGAGTTTTCGAATTTGCTGCTATTATTATACTTGCCATCAAATTTAACTGCTAATGCAGGCAGCTTTCCCACTCCAGCTTGCTCGGCTCGGCCCGTCGGCACGCCAGCTCCTGTGCCACGGCGCGGCGGCGGGCGGCCTCTGCAGAAGCGCTGGCAGCGCCGGACCATCGTGCCGGGTGCCCCCCTGCTCGACGATCGAGGCTTGCCCATTCACGCGCACGGGGGTGGGTTTCTAGCGCCCTGGCAGGCGGGGGGTTTCCACGACAAGTGGTGGTGGTACGGGGAAAGCGCCAAAAACGAGTCGGGCGCGCACGTGAACGCGTATTCGTCGCATGACTTGTTCGTGTGGCACTACGAGGGCGTAGTGCTCCACGGCGAGCGCGACGTGGCTAACTCTATCAAAAAGCGAAGAGATCCCGCCAAGATGGAGCCGCGCAAGCTGGGGAAAGAAACGCGCGCCGTGAAGCAGGTGTGGGCGTAACGTGAGTGCTTGCTGCTTGAAGTGAGCGGAACATGAGGGAAGGGAATGCGAGGTGTAGGATCGGAAGGCTTTAAGACTATGAAAGATTGGTGAGAGTACTAATATGCGCTAGCACAATCAAGGAGGATCCATCATTACACACTGCTGCTTCAAAACACTTCTCGGCTGTTTTGGCAGGCCATCCGAGCCGGCGTTCGCGGAGCAAGCGGAGTGAACAACGACGAAAGCAGTGGCGACAACGACGACGACAACTTGGGCTGTGATGACGTGGCTGCATTGGCCGAAGACCTGGTGCAAGATCCGTCGGGCCCGCCCCCTGCTGCGGTAGTGAGCAACCAGCCGAGGCTCGTGGTGGAACGCCCGAAGGTATGAGGGCGAAACTAAGTCTAGTAGAGAAGAGACATTCCAGCTGAAAAAAAAACGTCCTTTAAAGCTGCTAGGAGCTCGGATTTCTCAGACCTCAAAATACGTAAGCTTTTCGTGCTGTACTATCGTTGTTCATCAACATGGTGTTTTTATTTCATTTTTCTTAATCTCACATCCTTCTCCACAACCCATGTGCTCGCAGGTCGTGTTTTGCCCTACCACGCAGCTCTATGTGATGTGGTTTCACTTGGACCATTACCGCCCTGACGGCGCGCTGCCCCACTACCACTGGCGCCGCGCTGGGGTGGCCACTGCGCCTGCCCCACAGGGGCCTTTCACGCTTCGGAAGGTACTTGTAGAGGAAATAAAGGGGGGAGAAGGCCCGTCTTGAGAGAGAGAGTGTGTGTGTGTGCGTGGGAGGGACGTGGATAGTTCAAAAGCGACATCATTAGAGCACTTCCCAACGTGCTTCCTCAGCTTCAAGTAAAGCTGTGTCTAATTCTGAAACCACACAATCGCATACTCTTGCAATAGGTGCTGAAACCCGGCGGCTTAGATTCGTTAGACTTGACTCTGCACCAGCTCTTGCAAGACGACGCGTGGCCAAACGCGAGCACCAAAGCCGACGTGGTGGGCGCCGGTGGAGCGCTCGCAGGAGCCACCTTCTTAGTACGCAGCGTGGGGAACCGCTTCCTCGCGGTAAGAGTGTGTACATGATTTGTCTATCGTACAGTAGATGTATGGACAAGATCATTTTTGCCAAATACCTCCTAGGATGAGGCGACAATTCTGTACCTGTGAATGTAGAGAAGTTTGGTACTTCGCCTTCGAATTCAGTCTCCATTATTCATTCCCTCTGTTTTTCTGCGATTTTAGGTTAGTCAGCTGCGGGACGACTTTCTGGACGTTGCGGATGACGAGCAACCTAATATAGCAACATCATCAGGGGCATACCAAATAGGGGGTGCACCCTATACTAGCGCTGCTGGTTCGAGTCCTAGCAGTTTACACGGCGCCGTGAGTAGTAGTAGTAGTAGTAGTAGTAGCGTCGAAGGAGATGGAGGCGGTGGCGGTGGTTACCGCAGCGCCACCGACGGCCCTCTAGAAGGAGCGGGGGTGGTGAGGCGAGGGCCCGGGCAGTGGTTGGTGGTGGCGAGCCATCTGAAAGGGTGGCTTCCGTCGCCCATGGAACTGCTTCAGCTCAACCAACCTAGGTAAGTAAGTAGCTTTCTTCCCCTTTTTGTCTCGCTGCTGCTTTTTCTGCTCTTTGAATACCTTGTTCTCTCGTGCTTTTTGCATTATCTTTTTCTCTCTTTCCTTTTTCATTTATTTTGATGCTCGTGACCCCTTTCACAGTTTGGGCATCTTCGGTGGGCGTTTTACCGCCCTGGAGCCTCCCACAGCCAGTCGGACCTCTCACTTCAGCCAGTGCGCGTTTGTCCTGCAGCACTGCGATGCTAAGGGCAAGCCTTACTTCGTGTACTTCGGCGACCGCTGGGGAGTCACGCAAAGGTTAGCATGAGAGACAGATATTATCTCAGCAGCGCACACGTGCACCTGTTGTTCTCTTGCTTACCCCTATTGTTTACAGAATTGCCTCCTCTCGCATTTGCGTGCTCCAAATGGACGCGCATTTTCGTGCATGCACTCACGCTTTGACGGCTCCCATTATTAACTTAAATGCACTCTTTTTGGGCGTGTGTGTACTGTATCAAACTTCGTCAGGTCGGGACTAGCCGGTCTCGCGTCCGCATCTTACGTCATGCTCCCCCTCGTAGTGACACCACCACCGCCTTCGTCGTCGTCGTCAAATAGTGACGTCAGCACCAATAACGGTGACGAAGCGCCGCTGGTGCTCCCGTGGCGCGACACATGGGACCTAGACGACCCGTTTCCTGGCAACCACAGCGGTGAGATTTATTCGCGCTGGACTGAAGGGCCTGCGCCACCTGTCTTCGGTAGTAAGGGTGGCAAAGGCGGGAGCAGCGGTAGCAGCGGCGGTGGAGGCAGTAGTGGAAAGTGGTCTGCGAATTCTGTGAATTCTGGACCGAGAGCCAAGGCACTCGACGTGCTTGCCCTCGTCGATAGTGCTGCTGCTGCTGCTGCTGCTGCTTCTGCTACTTCAAGCGAAGCTGGTGCCGCCTTTGACACATTTTCTACTTTCTCTTCATCTAGCGAAACCACCAGCAGTACACCCCCACCCCCACCAAAAGCACGCGGGAAATGGGCGCGCGCAGCAGGCTTCGTGAAAGGCGACGGTGGTGGTGGAGGAAGAAGCTCAGGACGAGGCAACGGCGGCGGTTATGGTAGCAGCAGCAGAAGAGGCAGCAGCAACAGTGCATGGAAGTCTAGCGCTCAGGCAGAAGCTACTGGTGGTGTATCGCGCGTACATGGGCTCTTAGATGATGATCTTGGTGCTTCCGGTGCTGCTGCACCGCACGCTCGCCTCGGGCCTTTAGAAGAACCAAATGATCAACCAGAGATGCCAGCTGCGGGCTCAAGTGCAACGACAGGTACCCCCGCTGCTTCTAGGAGAGGCGACCTGGAGCCTACGTTCGTAGTTCCAGCGAGTTTCGTTAGCCCCTACGTAAATTCTGAATAATTTTTGGTGTAACCGCATAACCACGGTGCACCTCGGACCGCGGGCCATTGTTGGGGAAGGAAAAGGGCTAAAGGCCATATTGATAAAACTGAGAGCTACTGAGCTACTGCCCATCCGACACCAAATAAACTCCAGCACCGCCACCATCACCGACGAGAAGCTTTTTTAGTTTTTAGGCGCTTGGAACTAGAAACACAAAAGCAGAATGCAGGTACGTACTATCTACGAAGGGCACTTGGCATGAGTATGAAACACGGATCAGTGCATAAAAATCCCCCTTTTCTCCTTGATTGCTGCTTGATGACAGGAATGACAGAATTCGGGCGTGCGAGTTGAGGCGGTTTAATAATTAAAGCACCAGATTTGTAAGTGAATACTTAGTTCCGCTTTTTGGTGTTGGCATTAATCGAAAAAAAAAAATCTGGAATCTAGAGTGCAGTAAATTTCAAGATGGGCCTCTTTGAAGGCGGCACCTCAAGAAAGTGCAATTGTTTCTTTTATCTGCCTCGGTTTTCCAACGAAGGTGTCGGCACTAGGTCATACAGCCACACCGGTGTGCCTAGGAAGCTTTTTGTGCCGCCACTGCCGCCAGCAGCCAAGAGGCGCTTTCCATCGTCGCTCACCGCACAACGAAATAATGGAAAAGGCTCCGCAGCGCTGCCATTGTTCACTTTTACCACTGATTGAGGTGCCGAGACGGGCGTGCCACTATCTTCGTCGTCGCCACCCTCGTCCTCTTCTTCCTTGTTGCTGGAGTCTACGTTGTCACTGCCCACATTCCAGAGAGCAGCAGAACCATCGCTAGACCATGTTAGAGCAGTTAATTCTCTGGCACGTTCCACACTTTGACAGAATACATCACCAGTGTTAGCATCAGCATCAGCATTAGTACCAGCACCAGTTGTGTTTGGTGCATCATTGGATGGCAGAAAGAGGCACCCAAAAGCAGCGCGTTGGTGAGCGCCACTGAGCTCTTTTCTGCATTTCCAAGTGCGCGCATCCCACAGGAGGGTAGTGCCGTTGCCGCAGCAAGTAGCTAGCGTGAGCCCATCCTATTGGAGTCCAAGACAGTGGAGATAGAAGAGGGATGGTTCAGGTGAAAAATCAGGCCAAATATGCACATGTAAACATTGGGCGTTAAAGAAAGTTCCAGCGATAGAAATGGACCATGCTCGCTGCTGCTGTTGCATCATCATAACTCTGTCACTCATCATTGAAATCACAGAGTCCATTGGTCTTACCGGAGCCCAAGCCACCGACGTAAGGTGGCCAAACTCTCCGCCTGTGGATAGCGCTGCAACTTCCCCTGCCCGCGCTACTGCTGTGCTCTTCGTTGGTCTCCCGTTCCCACCACTGCTGCTGCTGCTGCCGCTACTGGAGGGGGCTAATGAAGTTGCGACACCAAATGACGATATTCTACACGTGCCGTCACTCAACGCGGCGGCTAAAAGCGAGTTTGTGCCTGCAAAGCCGCCACCACTACCACTATTGTTGCTACTATTGCTGCCACTGCTACCGCGGCCTAACATGGTAACCGGCTGCGACGACAGCGCTAGGTCAAAGATGTACGCGGCCTGATTGGTGTTGCGTTGGTTGCCTCCGTACACGGGTGCCCCAGCCTCGGCCGCGAAACGCCACGACGACGCAACGACACCGCTGACTTCACTGCTCTCCCCACTGTGGTAAGTTCTACTCGTTGGTAAAGCGTCTGCCGACGCTCCATGGCTCCCTCCTGTTGGATTTGTGCAAGGTTTCTCTTGCAGCACGCGCGTCAAGTCCCAGCACTGCACTGCGTCGTCTGCAGCGGTCACCAGGGTGCGGTTTCCACCGGCGGCGTGGCCAAAACCTGCGCTGAACACCACGCTGTACACTTGGTTCTCGGCACCGTGGTCGAGCACTATTGGAAAGTGGCCACTCTCGGTGCGCAATATTTGGCGAGCACGAATGCTGCTGCTGCTGCTGCTGCTGCTGCTGTCGCTACTGTCGCTGCTGCTATCGTTGGTCGATGATTCACCAGCGCTGCTAGCTGTGGGGTCTAATTCAGAGGCTGAAAAAGCCCAAATGCGAGCACCGCCATCAGCTGAGCCCGTAGCAAAGAGGCGGCCGTCGAGCACTGAAGGAGGCGCCCACGCCACTCGTAGCACCTGTCATTTCAGTGCGTAGGGGTTTCTCATTCTTATGAAAGATAAGAGAAGATGAAGAAAAGAATATGGATTACGAGGCATGGATTTGTGTGCAAACCTCTTGCGCATGGGTCAAGACTTGAACATTCGTAGTTTCTGTGCCTGTGATGCTCCACAGCCGCGCCGTGCAATCTTCCTGTTTCATGGCAAACGAGCACAGTCGAGACCAATCACCATATTCAACTCGCGTTAGTACAACGTTTCTCACCCTTTGATTTACACAAAAGGCTAGATGACGTAAAATTGGCACTTTGTAGATTAAAAAACATGCAAGGCTCTCAATTCCTACGCAACAAAAGTATCAAGCCGCGAAGCTTACAGATGCCGTGGCAGCCAGTTGACCTCCTGGCCCTAGGTGCGGCCCAAAAGCGCAGTCAAAGCATCGGTCCTTGTGCCCTAAGAGCGCACGCCGAGGCGCCCAGCTACCGCTAGAGCCATCGTCCTAAGCATATTCCCGAAGCAAAAGAGTCAAGAAGAGCTCGGATAGGGGGTGCTTTATGCAAAAATCTATACCCTGCACGTTTCGGTAACCAGCAGCGCTATTCAGAATCGTCACCTGCGCTAGTGCTGCTGCTACTGAATTGCCGATCGACATACTAGTAGCTCACACACCTGCCCTACGTTTTATAATTCAAGGATCACTACGTGATTCGTTCTTCACGCTAATATCCAACTCTTCATTGTTAGACGTGCCATTTTTATCATCATCATTAATACATCAACTAGCTAGAACCGACTACTAACTGTAGCTACAGCTGGACCGTAGCTAAGAGGCGAAAGTGCTACAGTAGCTAAGTATCTCTGTAGTAGAGGAGTAGAGGAGATCAAAAGATACGCTTCTACACGACTTTCGACTTCCGTATTCGAGAATCGTCAGAATCGCCTATCGCCGCTCTCGCCTCTCTGGTTTGAGGAAATCTCTGCACAAAAGTCCGTCATCCGTCGTCGTCCCGCCGCCCGTCGTGTTGGTCCACGCTTTCAAACAAAGAATCGACAAGGCCACGCGCACCTCTTGCGTGGACATTTAGAAGAAAATTTGCCGGAAACCTCTTTCCTAGCTCTTTCGCCATCGTATAGAAATATTCTATAGAATGACACAGCCTAGCGCCCAGCGGGGCGCGGTCCTGTTCCTGGCCATATCGTGTCAAGAGCTAAACGAAGCGCTACGACGCAAGGCCGAAGACGCTGACGAGCAAGGGATCTTTGCAGAGTTGGCTAGCACACTCATTCACGCTGTAAAAGTTTGCTTGGACAGTGTCTCGACTGTGAATGCTGCTGGAAATGCTACCACAACTGCGGTAGAATCTGGATCAGGCGCGAGGTTTGATACCATTTCTGAATTGGCTGCGACCCTCGAGAGCATCCGTAGCACTTGCCAAGACATCCAAAGCCAGACATTAAACTACTTCGGGGCATTTCGAAAAGGTGCGTTTGAGTATGCTTTGATATTGGAATTGATTAGTAATACAAAGTGGAGGTCTCGTGTCTTTGTTTACTGATGTTGTGCCGAATATTTTCTTCGCCTCTGGCTAAAACGCATCTCTCGCTTCTTGCACGATGGCAGCTATTCCTCTCAGGGACTTGGGCTACCTCTGTGGCCGCCTCAATGCTTTGATTGAGCAGCTGTCGCTAAGACCTCATGTCCAGAGCGACAACAGGAGCAGAAGCCGGAGCAGCGGCAGCAGCAGCGGCACCTTGCTAGGTTTCGCTCCTCGTAGTAGCGCGCTCGAAGTTCGCGACGGTGCCAACGACGACGTCAGAGCTTACGCGCTCGACCCGCCGCACGAAATCGACCCGGAGCACGCCATCACAGAAGTGCTGTCCAAGTTGTTTTGGCTCCGGCACTTTGGCAAGAACTGCGCGCGCATCGGGTGGGATGCCTTCTTGGCTGCCTTCGAAACAGAACACGGCCCGCAGACGCAACGCGTCACAGACATCCTCAAGGGTGCCTTTGGGAAGACTCAGAGTAGCGCAGCAGCTCATCAGAATTGGGTCTTGGATTCATCGTGCAGCAGTACACCGTCCTTGCCACCGCCTCCGCAGCGAGGCAACGGCTCTACCAACAGCGGTGACGACAGCAGTAACAGCAGCAATGGTGTTGTCGTAGATTTGTACACTTTTGACGCCGTCACCTCATTGCACGGAGGCCTGCACCGCGCGTACCAAGCCTTGTGCGACCCCGTCACGGTGGTGTTTGAAATGGGCACCGTGGACGACACCACGGCATGCATCGTGTCCACGCCCGCCCTGGTAGGCGGCTTGCTGGGCGTCAGCGTGAAGCAAATTTGCTGCGGGGGGCAGCATGCCGCCGTGCTTTCCGCAGAGGGGAAAGTGTTCACTTGGGGCCGTGGGGGATTCGGGAGGCTGGGCCATGGGAGCACCGACTCGGAGGCCAACCCGAGAGTCGTGCAAGGCCACTTACGGGACAAAGTGTGCGCACAAGTAGCGTGCGGATTTGCGTACACTGCCGC
>Ga0136554_1000848_pt1 | contig 11837 bp, 12 predicted proteins | sample AntRauTorckE5431_FD_104637 | JGI IMG/M metagenome (GOLD analysis project Ga0136554, IMG submission 104637) | Saline lake microbial communities from Rauer Islands, Antarctica - Metagenome Torckler E5 #431 | ecosystem: Environmental > Aquatic > Non-marine Saline and Alkaline > Saline | place...
AATGTCCCTAACAAAGCCGTTTCCGTCTACATCGTGCTTGAACAATCTGTTTTCAGACCTCAATGTTACTCGAGCAAATAGGCGCAGATTACGGAGATCCTTCCGATCGAACAGAAAGCGCTCGTCTTGCCTTGTTTCTCTAGCCAAAGAATGTGCGGAGAAAGAAACTGGGGGATTAGGTTCCAGCGTCTACGCAGCAGGACCTCGCAATGGCATCTCATCGCCCGTCGATGAGATGGAATCAGCCCAGTCTCGGAAAGAGAGAATAAATGTATATCCTTCGCTATCAACTTGGGGCTTCTTTGCTGATACTTTGGAAGGAGAGGGAGAACCAGTTGAGTTTTAGCAACGAGGTTTCAGAGTCCTTCATTTTCCGGCTCTTGTCACTTTTCACACCACAAGAGACCTGCTCATTTGCACATATGCTATATAATGAATTTTCCCGATTGCACACATAACCACACTACACTAATGTACTTTTATAATGAACATAAACAAATATTAAAATGCTAATAACCTTTTATCATATATTACTATTTGGAAATCAATCAATCAATCAAAATAACTTCACGAATCTGCAACAGTAACAGCTTCTTTATATTATAGAAATGTGATGTTATTCACGATTACTCACGCGATCAATGATGGTGCACACATCTTTCAAATGTCTGTTCGTGCCGTAAGTAATGGAGTCGAATGTGAATTTGTGCTGTGAATTCAATCAAAGCAAAATCAAGCAAGAACATTTATTAGAAAAGATTCTTTTCGACAGCAATGTGATTGCCGAAGAACTCAGAATCCAGTTGGAGGTAATTCAAAGACTGGAAAATGAAAAGATAGATCTATCACAACATTTACGATCTGTTCACAGAGAAGCTAGTCTATGTAAGGAGAGAGATGAGTTGAATATAAAACGCAATGCAGTGTTGGTAAGAGAGAATAGGCTGCTAAGAACAAATGTTGAGCGACTTGTTATAAAAAATATCGCTTTGAAGAAAAACGCAGAAGAACGCGTGGCAGCCCTGACAAGTACACATGAAGATCACTTACAAGATGTCCGATTGGCGAAAGAGCAACTTGACATCCAATTAATTGTGAAAGAAGCTAAACTGAGGAATTCACAGAAGAATTATAAAAGTCTTCTGGAAAAAAACAGGTCTCTCACACCTGGGTAGTTCCTACCTCCAACTGGTTCAGTTTCCAAAATAAAAAGTGTGGGTGCATCTAAAAGCAATAGTAATTCGTCATATGAATAAATCTTTCTATTAGTTAGAGTTCATGTAAACCTACTGTTATCATTATTCGTCATTCTTTTTCTATTAAAGTGGCAAGCCAGCAGTTAAGCATGCAACCATGTACTGAGCACACATTTATGTATAAGCATGATATTTACTTCTTCTTAGTAGCATTCATAGCAAGGGAATAAAGAAGAGTTCCGAAGATAGCAATGGATGATCCAATGATGGATCCAGTAGACATGGGGGTCTTGAATGCAACAACTGATGCAATGATAATGACAACACGCTTGATGGTGTTTCCAACAGCATGGGTGACGGGATTGACCTGTTTACAGTGGAAGTGAAATAATGAGTTAGATAAACTGTTTCCGAAAATTCAATTAAATGTTCTCTCTTCTGAACAACGCACCTTTCCAAGAGCAAGGAAAGCAACCTCGTTGTATGCGTAGTATGAAGCTCCTCCAAGAGCGAGCAGGGTAGCAAGACTCTTGTTTGTGAAAGTTCCAGCAGCAACAACTTCCTTGAAAGCAGTGAAGAATCCAGTTCCTTCGAAAGCAAATGCGAGAGGGACAAGGATGACGGTAGACATGGCAGTGAGTACTGCGTAAAGATTTTGTGCATCAAGGTTCTCTCCAATCTGTTTTCCACTCATAGTTTTCTTGGAAAGTACTCCACGCGCAGCGGAGGACACATTGGAAAGCATAGCAGAAGCAAGAGCAAGCATAGTGAAAGACAGTTCCTTCATTGATGCAATTGCTACTCCTCCAATAATGGGAAGAAGAGTGAGGTAAACGGGAAGGGGAAGGACCTGTCCGAGGAGAAGTGCATTAAGTCCACAAGTTACAACAGGCTCAGAAGCCTTTACAATGTGAGCGAAGGACACTGCTCCAGCTCCAAGAGCAATAACAGCTCCCACGTGTACTCCAGTATGACAAAGAGCAATAGGGAAAAGAGTCTTCAAGTCATTTCCACTAAGCTTGGGTGCCTTACGGATTCCAAGAAGCCACAATGGCCCGAAATAAGCGAGACCGGTAGCCATTTGAATGGTAGCGATAGTCCATGGGAAAGCCATAGCATTCAATGCCTGCTTGTTGTAAATATTGTATCCAATATTGAAAAGGTACCAAAGAGCAAAATAAGCTCCAGTCTGAAGCTTATCCGACATACCTCCGTCTTCAGGAACAGGTGCGACTGCCTCCTTTCTTGCACCACCATCGGCAGAAAGAGCTAGGCTGGTGGAAGACTTTAAGTTACTACAGTAGTGGAATAGAATTAAATTAGGGTTAGAAAGTGGGAAGATTCAACAGATTTTGAGTGTGGTGCCTTGATTTTGCGCGGATAAACATCCTTGACTGACTAATATATCATGTGGATATTAATTAAACTCCTTGTGCCTCGTGAATCAACCATTTTTATTTCTATGTTGCCATCTTTATCACAATTTCTCCAAGTATGTGTAGATAAGCCTGGTTTGTCTCACCTTGCAAGAGGCAAAGTCTTGGATGTCGCAGCGCTTCCAGAGAAAGTTGCAACGCTCGCAGATCCAGGAACGAAAGCGCTAGCTGAGGTCGAGACTGTGGCAGCGATAGCCAAAAGGGAAATAGTTTTCTTCATTGTAAAGATCATCGTGGGTGCTGGATAGGGTAGACTATAAGATCAGCATGATGATGGTAGACGCATTAGCTTGATGCTTAGCTTCAACCAAGCCATCGAGAATCATACGTGCATATTATTGAACAACACGTACGTGTGGGTTTGTGGTGCTTGACATTGGTTCGTATCTTTTTTGGAGGTCACATTTTGGATCCCCCCAATAGTCCCAACCTAGTATGGTTCTCCATACTTTTTGTGATGGATGATGATTGATGATGATGATTGATGATGGATGATGCAAAAAAGACGAAAACAAAAAAGACGAAAATTCACAGAAGAATAATACGGAAGCTACCAATCAACCCAGATGATACCGTATGGATATATTATATGGCTCATATCAACCTCATATTTGATTCAACTTTTTAAGCAAACATGAACAGTCAACAACCTATCGCATCCATGCCATTTCGGAAACGAAGGAAAAGCTATCGGAATTCCAGTATTATTTGCTTTCTTCTAGTTTTGACGGTTGTTCAATCATTCGCCCCACAAATACGCGTGACATTGATGCACAACGAGCTAAAATATGTACCTCCTTCCACGCCCAGAACAGGACGAATACGAAATACGAATCGGATAAAATGCAAAGAATCACTGTATGCAGGAGCTAAGTCGAGCGAACCAGGAGATAGAGGACTTTTACAAAGACTGAATGGTGAAATGAGTGACCTCATACTTGACAGACTAAATAAAAAAGCCAATGGACATGCGTCGTCAACAAACCATCACAATGAAGGAAAGAAAAAGACCTATCAAGCTGCTGCAGAAGGGCTCTCTAAATTTCATAGAAGTATTCTCTCTACAACGTCTTCGCGGCAGCGCTGTGTGACGGGAGAGTATCCACTCAAAATCACAGTACAAGAAAATCCAACGAGAAAGTGGTTATCTTCAGGATCGACTTCAAGATATGTGGCTACCTCGCAAATGCTTGTAAATGGTACAAGCGTAGAAAGAAGCCTCGCTAGTTACGAAAGGTTTCAATGGCTTGAGGATGATGAAAGAACTGAATTGCACGAAGGTCACACACTCTTTAGCATGGAGCTACTAGCAGAAATAAATGTGAAGAAACCAGGGTATGTCAATATGATGATTGCTTCTGACGCTGGTTTCGCTGCCAAGAGAGAAAAGAATGAAGCAGAATTATCCAAGAATCGTTATCAACTTCCTTTCAACCAACGAAATGAACACGCCTTGAATGGAGAAAGTAAAGTTGCATCTGAAGAACGCATTTTAGCCACGAAGCGAGAATTGCACGAACGAATGCTGGAGATGGAAAGTGAGCGCATGTGGATCACTGGTTTTTCGCTAACAAAACAAAGTGGCGAGTTGAATTTTGTCGATGTGAAATCAGGTAGAATGGGATCAATTAATAAACAAACTGCAAGTGCTATAAGATGGCCCAATGAGGTCAACTCTGTTCCTGTTCAGAGATATCACCATGACACAGAAAGTGCACAGGATGAAACGAATGGTATGCATGAGGACGCTTTGCTTGTCTCCGATGGTTTCCTAGTACCTGGACGAGACAATGGAGGCTTATATGTAGTGTCTAGGCCCGGCCATGAAATGAATGAATGGAGAGTGTGCCTTGCTGGCGGAAACGGGGTTGATGGTTTACTCAGCAAACTAGAATCAAAGAAAAATGATCTAGATAACAGTATTTCAAAAGACGAAGATGGTTGGTTTTATCATAGATCTATCTGGATTGATTTGACTGGCGATGGAAGGCAATCAGTCCTTACGGCCCGTGCAAAACGACCATCACTGGTCGGCAGCACACCGGCATCAGCGAGTGAAGAGTCTTTGCCAGCCAAGGCACAACTTGTATGGCTTGAAAGACCAAAGCCTCATAGTTACGATAAATCTACTGGAACGCCACTAGACAAAGATGGTTTAATATTTGATTCGTTCGGTCCAAAGCATACACCATGGAAAGTAAGAGTTCTTGACGAGGGCCCAGATGTCATGTTTAGCGTTGCAGACATGGATACCACAGATGACACTGTTGAAGTGTTTGCGTCTCAATTTTTTAGCAAAAAACTGACTATGCATTCTATTCAGCGTGGACCAATTCCGAGAGTTGTATTTCGGCGGACACTTGATGAAAGGTGCGGAGCATCGTTTAGCTCAGTTCTAGCGAATCTTGATAGCACAAAGACTAGCGATACGCGAAAGATAATTGATAGCGGAAGTACAGTGCCAACACTGAAGTCTGGTGATTGCTTTTCGCATCTCTTAATCACAAGCCATGAGTGTACTTCTGCAGCTGATGACGACTCCGACGGATCCAAATTTGTTGACTCTAATGAATACACGACCGAAGTTAGGACGGATAGCTTGAAGACGATAGATGGCGGCTCTCTGTTCTCATATCGAGTGCCTGATGGCAAGGACGCCTGGAAGACAGCACCGTGGCTGCGAAGTGTCATTGCCACTGGATTTCGAGTAAAGGGTCAATTAGGAAATATGATCAATCCAGGAGCACCAGGATTCTGCTATACATTTTATCCAACAAAAGATGGCCCCAAGCCATTCAATGGGACTATAAATAGACCGCTCATAGCGATTGCAGGTGATTGTGCAGAATCTGCATATATACTGAGACCTGCTGACTCTAGCTCAGGTGAAGACCCCAGTGCTAATTACTCATTAATGTGTGAGATAGAATGCGGAGCTACTGTTGGGAGTATCGGAATTGGATATGAAGATTTTTGTTATGCTCCGCAGCAAAGTGGTTACGCAAAAATTTATATCCCGCAATATGAAAATGATAAAGTGCTTGTCTTTGCGCTGGGCAATGGAGAAGATGACGAATCGAACGATGGCTGGTAATTAGTATGAACACATCGAAAATCCATCGAAGCTCCTCCTTATAGATAACAATGTGGACCCGAGCCGTCTCTTAACCATTGATGGTTCGGTCTACGACCTACCTACGAACTAGAAATCTTAGATTGCAAAGTGCCGAAACGTGCTATTAATTAGTTTTGACTAGACATAGGAATAAATCGAATATAAATCATGTTTCCTCTCTACCGCTTTATACTGCATCTGGACTTTATAATACTTAGATCTTATGAAATGTTTACATAAAAGTTATGCACTCGCGACTCGTAGAGATTGAAGAGAGATCATCTTTCTCCATTTCTACTAGATGTACTGGGCATTTCAACATCTGAAACTGATTTTATGAGCATGGCTTGGTGATTGTTTTCATTCATTTTGGCATAGGTGTATAACAAACTACCACCTAGCACTGTAAATATTCCAACAACACCGTGCAATGTAGCTTCATTCCCCCATAAATAAAAAGCCAGCATCGATTGAACAGCAGCCTTGGCCGTTCCAGAAAAATTATGACTCAACGGTGACGTAGCCTTAATCTGAAGCACTGTCACGATTCCAATTGCGAATCCAAAGAATCCTGCAAGTGTCATGACGCTCCAGTATATTGGAGTTTGTAAATGTTTGATGTGTTCCAAGACGAAATCTGCCTCAAAAATGTAAACCATTGGAGCAAGAATCAAGCTCGCATTAACGTTATTGTAAAATGTCAATTTCCAATGATTGTCATCCACAAGCGAAAGCACCCTTTTGGTGAATATGGAATTTAAAGATACGAACAAAGAGGAGAGCACTCCAAATGCAGTTCCGTTCAATGAAAAGTTCATCTCTCCCATCACACCAATATAGAATCCGAATACGACGACAACTATGCAGAGAACTGTTTTCCTACTTGTCGGTATACCGAGTAATATCCATGAAAAGATAACGTTGAATACTATTGTCAAAGATCTAGCAACATTGTAGAATGATACCTCTACATTTTTCAAACACAAATTGTTGAATGATACCATGCCGACAAATATGATTGAAAGCGGAAAGATTTGAACTGCTATTTTTCGATGATATTGAGCTCTCGGAAACTGAGCAAAGAAGCTAGGCTTTGATATAGCTGAATCGTCTCCAATTTCAACAGTAGTAAGCCGCGAATAGGCTCCTCCTTGGTTCATTGCTCGATCTCCACATAATCCTGCAAGCCAACAGATGATTGATGTGACTGTGCATTGATACCATGTTATGAAGAGTGGCGCGGGGATGGATACAACATCGTTGCTCATCAATATCTTGTTTAAATATACCATTGATATCGATACGGCCCAGTAAGTAGCGACAACTGCGCTGGTGTAGATCGTATTTTCGTTCAAGAACAACATGTTACTGCAGCTATTGATGATATTTGTAACAAAATGTCTTGTATCTGAAAGAATGACTCTCGTATTTATAACAACCTTTGGAAATTGGTCGACACAACGTGATGAGACGCGCTTCCGTATGATAGCAATCTTCAGTGTGGTTAAAACTACTGTGGAAACGATGGTTGAAGGCCTACAATGAAAAGTACAAGGGTGCAATGTATGGCTATTGATAGGTGAAGGGCGAGATGAGATGAGGTGACTGGTGTAAACGTCGTGTGAAGTAACAACGCCCACTTCACTTGTGACTACTTGCGAAGAGGAGGATTGAACTAATATAAATTTAGAGTAAAATTTGGAATACAAAAGTCGCAAATATTGCTTGTTCACATTTTACACATTTCTCCCGCAATGATGCACTCATCTAGTGAGGACAATATTGACAGGCCGATACAGAGGGTGAGAGGGGAACCAGGTGGATGGGGCGAGTGCTTTCTCCGAGGCGTGGTTTGTTCCAGTGTTGGCATTGAAATGGAAGATGAATTATAGCACTGCGGATGCGGAACTTTTCCATACGGTTATAATTATCGATATCTTTTTTCCGAATGTCAAGCACAACAGGTTCGCATTTAGAGAGAGTCTACCATGGCAATCTCAGATCTTTCTTTGTGAACTCTCAGATCTTTCTTCGTAAATCTAATTTCATCGATTTTCATAGCTGATATTATCGATGTTCCGCAATTAGAAGTCAACAACTGTTCATTGTCTATAACTTGGAAAGAAAAGTCACTTGCAAGAACGATGCTATCACGACGTAGAGAATCATCTACGATTTTATCAGTGAGAAATGTTTGTAGAAGCTACACCCAGTGACGTTACTTGAGTAGTAGTGACAACTTATAGCACATTAATGATGGAACAAATGATCCCTCGGTGGATGTAGATGGATTGCATGATACCTCTCAATCAGAAAGTGAAATATGAGGAAAGAAGTTTGGCATGTTAGATAGCAGTTGATTGGCTTTTTACCATCATTCTCCGAGTAACTGTAACAATTAAACTCCCAGTCACACTGCCCAAATCAGTCCAAATAGCCGTCCGTAAAGGTATTCAATACGAGATTGTACTTATTTCTATTTGATGATTGGTCAGCAATGATAGGAAGAGATGGCGCCCATAAGAACTAAAAGTGCCTCCATGTGTTCACTCCACCAAAATCTGGGTGAGGTTAATCCTTGGCAAGAGGGAATTGGTTTGGTTCTCTTGTAGTAAGCGATGTGGGCGATTTCAAACCCTTTTGGGCATGTTTGCAATATGAATATGGTTAGTAAATATGTCAGCTTTGCGTTATTATTATTAATCCTTGGCACGAAGAAATTTGTTTGGATCTCTTGTAGTGACTGATGAACGCAATCGAAATGGTAATGTTGCCATTCTCATATTTACTGAAATCATCAAGATTGTATTTGTGAGCAGTTTGCGCATCCTTCCCTACATTACCACCAATGTGATTCAGGATGTTAATGACCTGAATATTATAAAATAGCTTTGCTGGGAACAGAATCAATGCATATTATTTGGAAGAGTACTGCAAGTTATAGTGATAACACAAGTAACAAGTAGCAAGTGTGCCTCTTTGCGACTGCAGATTTGAGGCACGTTCCTTTTACCCCCGTTTAAGGTAATAGCACTGATGGTAAGTTACAAATCAATTAATGAAATGCTGAATTCTTTGTTAGGTTTGATTTTGTTTGTCATCGCCCCCCACGATCACGAATTTCTTCTTCTTTGGTGAGTGATTGGGGTGGAGGGGAAACATGTGATTCCTTAAGCATCACTGGAAAGGGATGGAATGGTGAAATGTTGGAGGCATTGCAGGATGGAAACGAACATACAAGATCATACAGAACGGAATATATTCAATATTATGAAAATACACTTTATAGAAAATTTAATTCTTCACAACTACAAGCTGTGCGCTAGCTTGTTGTCAATTGTGCGTCCGAATTGCTCAATTGCAGCGATTTGATTCCCCTCGGCCCGCTTCTCACAGCCATCAGCTAACGCTATACAGCTGAATCTTGTCCGCTCCTTTCACTATCTATATGAGTCAAGGGTACGTCTTCGAATTGGTCATGATCAGACGTATTCCCTTCTTTCTTCTCCTCGAGATTCTTCTGCTCCTCCTTCAGCTGCTCGATTCGATCATCTCGATGTAAATAAAGCGTTTTGGCCCGTCCATGAACCAAACTTTCGATCAGTAAGGTTGGCTGTGACTCGGATTTACCCTGGAATATTTGCAATTCATAATCGCTCACCAGGTAGACACCCAAAAGGAAGAAAAAATATAGAACAATGTATGCGGCAACATTGATAATAGAGTCTTCCCATATGATGAGGCCGACAATGCCATTCAAAAAGATATTTGCACTCAGCATGAGCGGAAGATATTCTGTTTGATTCAATATAACGGTGGACCGCAGTACGGAGGAATAGGTGATTGTGAAGATTGCCAATACCAATATGATGAGATTGCCTATGAACAGTTCTCCGTCCAACATTGGAAATAGCTTGGAACAACTATTGCCGATCACTGCATGCACAACCTCCGTAATAAGAAGAGATACAAAAATGACCCTATCTGTATTAGGGATGTTTGTGCACCCCAGAATGAATTGGTAGGGAAAGGCGAAGACAAAGCCAACTGCTAATAAGATAGCGCCACATATTTTTGCCTTTTGATCCGAGAAAAGATCATCAGCATTTATTGGTTCATCTCTGATCTTGGGACCAACAAAGATGAGCATGATGGAAGAAAGCATTATAATGTCTTTGACGTCAATGGACATGAGAGATAATAGTGGTGTGAGTTAAAGTGTAAAAAAGGCAGCACAGAGGCAACACAATAGTCAGCTTGACTTTAATTCAATGCCAGGCACACTTACAATTCCCAACTGCAGTCTAATGGTTTATGATCGAGTGGCAATAAGAATGAATGGACATGTGATGATATTGTGTGACCTCATTTGATATGAAAGATAAGAATGCGAGAATGAGAAAAACAAGAGGGACAATTCTTACATCTTTATCAGGTTTCGGCTCAGTTCTCAATATATAGGAGAAGAGAATCATGCCACTTATTATCTGCGAAACTTGCTTAATGGGAGCAAAGAGACTGACTGGACCAAACCATGTTCCAACCAAATTCAGGGTTCCTCCAGTCGCATTAAGTGCGAGATTCACACCATATGCCTATAGAAGAAATAGGAAGGCATAATGATGAATGAGTAAATAGTTATTGAGTACAGTATCGTGCTAAAGTGATTGAATGTATCAGCACTGGACATTTTGACGTACCACCCTCCACATCTTTCTGGATACCTTTGTAGGCTGCTTGTCATCTTCATTTCCGGCGCTGGCTTGTTCGGCATGCAATGTTTCTTTTGCCTCTAATTCCTTGTCAACCATTCGATCTATGTGCGAAGGAAAGTGTGTAGCCCCAGTTGCAATAGTCAAGAAGATCCCTGAGCTTATAGCAAATGCAATTGTCAGGGGCAACGACTCGGGTATCACAAAGAGACCCATAGAGAGGTAGAAAGTAAGTCGGTTCTGGGAGAGAGAATGGTAAACAATCCGAACTTTGAGCTTTTTTGAGGTTTCTTGGAAATGTTTCCCATCGGTCCAGTTGAAGATTCGATCATGCTTCATGCTTCTGCAATTCTACTTCCGATAAATACGTTTACTGACTGACTGAGTGGTAATGGAGAAAGCACACGTGTTGCACAAATAAAGCAGAATAAATGGCAAAGTGTTTTTAAAAGAGAGGGATTTGTCACTATTTTTGTTTGGCAGCGCACCAGAGACATACAGTGGACCTTCACCAAGTATCCCCCCAAAACCCGCGAACATCCCCCCCTGGAAGGTCAGTCTAGTCAAAAAAAGTCTCCCCCCTTCCTGATAGTAGTATTAACACTAGTAGGATTTCCCAACTATCCCCCTCTGAAAGTCAGCAGGAGTCAGTCTAGCTGAAATAAGTCTCCCCCGGGAGGGGGATACTTGGTGAAGGTCCCCTGTAGCTGGTCCAAAATGCAGTTTTGGGGTTTCTGACATCTATCTCGGTATTGAGTTGAAGACAAATAAAGATCAATCCTGCCAAGAGCAGGGGCAGGAAAATGCGCATGACGCGGGTGATCTGGGTCTTCTTGTTCTGTTCTGCTCCGTATCGGGGTGATGGAGCACACATCAACGATCGCATGTATAAAGGTTCGCAACTAAAACACATATCGTAAATTGTCACACATTTAAAGTAACCGACAACCCCGAGGCCCAGCGAGACGCGAGTGTATTTGATGTACTGGTTGATCGTTTGAATGATATTGTCGTCGGGTAACAATAAATCGAAGGTTGCTGCCAACAAAAAAGGGGAATCTTCGAGACAAAATATGCAAAATTCGGTGTAACAGATGGTTGTCCATATATCAGCTGTGGCTCTTCCGAGAAGACGTTCCTGTAGAGAGAAACTGACATCTGTGTAGGTCCCACCCTTGTCAATACGACGCCCACCCGCATGTGTGGCATACCATCCGATCACCATCCCAAAGATTAGTACAGAGCCGATGGCTTTGAATGTCCCATTGTTGCTGCCATCTGTACTAGAGAGGAGGAAAACCACAACTAGCAAGTCAAAGAAAAATGCAACCAATTCCACGAGCGCCAGAAGGTGGCCAATCCAGACCAAGCGAAGCAT